>Ga0207421_10002726_pt1 | contig 21672 bp, 8 predicted proteins | sample SodLakKL_010_SED_4_FD_187542 | JGI IMG/M metagenome (GOLD analysis project Ga0207421, IMG submission 187542) | Alkaline sediment microbial communities from Lake Tanatar, Kulunda Steppe, Russia - 8KL_010_SED (SPAdes) (version 2) | ecosystem: Environmental > Aquatic > Non-marine Saline and...
AAAGTTAGGTGCATTCCATGCACCCGCTACAAAACCCTCATCGCCTCCTATGGTGCTCACGCTGGCACCGAACTTATCCCCTTCATCTTCACCGGAGATAACATCGTTGGCAGAACCACCATCTCCAAGGTCTATGGTTTCCGACCAACTAGCCCTACCGTTGAACACATAAACGGCACCTCTTCCATCTTCTCCCCCTGGAGCTCCTACGATCAAGTCATTAAACCCGTTAACACTGATATCACCAACCCCCGCAACATCCCAGCCGAAGAGATCTTCTGCAGATTCTCCGTAGATCGTCACATCTGCATTGGAATGATCGATATCTTCACCTATCCATGTATCTGGTCTCTCTTTCCCGAAGAATATGTACACCGCACCGCAATCGGTTCGACCATCATGATCGTGATGTGGCGCACCGACTACGATATCTTCCCAACCATTATCGTTCAAGTCGACCAGTGTTACATTCCAACCGAAGGAGGATTCAGTCGTCGAAATACCGCTGACCACCTCTGTCAGATCCTCTCCGTTGGACATCGGCGTTTTAGAGTTACTACTCGAAATGGTACTTTCATCCTGTTCTAGTCCTGTCACGGGGGATGGTTCCCCCATCCCTGATGAAAGGACGGCACCACCGTGATCCATATGTTCGCTTCCTAAATACACGTACCCACGGCCAGTATCTTCCTCCCAGCCCGGTGCACCTACGACTATATCTCCATATCCATCATCGTTCACGTCTCCTGCGGAGAACACGCTCCAGCCGAAGAGATCATCTTCGCTCTCGCCCACCAGAGTTACATCCGCGTTCTCCTCGGACAGGTCCACATCGCCGGCCAGACCGCCGAGGAAGATGTACGCCCGTCCTGGACCTTCACCGTGTGGTGCATGGGGCGCCCCGACGATCAGGTCTGTCCAATCGCCCGTTTGTGTGCTCACAGACATTGTACCCGCAAGTGAATGACCAAATCGATCGCCCTCGTGCTTACCGGTGATCGTGAAATCAGGGTTAGCGTCTCCGGCACCCTCGTATATGTAGATCCTACCTCTCTCAGCTTCAGCTCCAGGCTCACCGACGAATATGTCAGGGTGGCCGTTATCCGTTAGATCCGCTCCTCCACCTACCGATGCACCAAATTCATCCCCAGCATCTCCGCTTATCGTAACATCCGCTGAACCTCCATTTCCCAGGTCGATCGTGGAAGGCCAGTTTTCCGAATCATCGCCATAGAAAACATACACTTCACCGGCACCCGGCGCACCCACCACCAGATCTTCTATCCCATTATCGCTCCAATCAGAAGCGTTACCCACCGACCATCCGAACACATCTCCCTGTGACTCACCGGTTATAGTCACATCCGCGTTGGAGGGATCCAGCACACCCGCCCCCATATCCAGCTCGCTGCCGAAGAAGATGTGAACCCGTCCCCTATCGCTATCATATCCTGGAGCACCTATAACTATATCATCCCTATCATCCCCGGTGAGATCGAGCGTGGTTATATTCCAGCCCGATTCGTCACCGGATCCTCCATCGAATTTCAGTTCGAAGTCCGCTAGTGGTCTCAGGTAGAGATAAGTGTACAGGTCGTTAACGGATATTGTTTCTGACATCTCTTCGCTGGTCCAGTCATAATAATCGTTCAGCCAAAGCGAGTCATCCTCAAGATCAGTACCCATGGTACTTTTAGTTACCCTCGCCCCTTCATCCATCTGTAAAAACTGCTCTAGTTCCGCTTCTTCCTCGATATCCTCTACGTAATAATCGTGCTCTCCCTGCAGCTCAACATACTGCGCTGCATCTAGAAAGCTAACTAGAACTAACAAGGCCACTACTACGATGGCCCCCAACCTGCGATAAGTGAGCATAGATTAACATGAAAAACGTGACATATCATATAAATAGCTTTTTCACAGATGGGAATTACATTCCCATCGAGACCTCATGTGTAAAGAAGATCGGAGTAAACGAACACTACCGACCTATCAACAAGGATATTCCTTATGTCTGAACAACAAGGCACCGGCGGCGATCATGATGATGAAGACTACGCCCAATATCATGAACGACCGGCCGACCCCCGCAGCGTTACCGAATTCCATGAACTCGATCCATCCGGCACCGATGCTCCGTATGTAGTGCCTGAAGGAGAATTCAGCTATCCTGCCGGGCACGGAGCCGATGAAGGATTCCCATATGAAAGCGTAGAAGAGTCCGAAGTAGATGGCCCTTTCCATGATAACACTCACCAGTAAAAATAGCGCCGAGTAAACCACAGAGCCGATAACGACCAGCAGAAGCATATCCCGATACAGGTAGAGGGCGTCCATATCCATACCCTGGGGTATGAAGAAAGAAAGGAAGCCTGCTGTCAGTATGGCGCCCATGATAAGCACCAGGGCGAGCAGTAGAGATATATAATACGATAGGTATGCGGTGATCCTTTTCATGGGAGATGCTATCACCTGGGTGATACTCTTGTCCTCTATCTCTTCACGTATCACCGAAGTGCTGTAGAGCATGACGAGTACCGGTAGAAAGAGGGTGAGGAACATGACATCCAACAATATGGCACCATCCTGCAGCCGGTCCACATCCTGAGTGGACGCGTAGGCCATGACGCCGACCACGATGACGGCGACTGCAAGTGCCGCTACCACCCTCTTGTTCAACAGTATCTTTTTGAACTTGTAGGATGCCAACGAAACGAAAGCGGTGATCTCGCCGTCCATATTACCGCCCCACCAGGTATTTGAATACCGCCTGCAGATTGTCGTCCATGCTGTACATCTCCTGCAATTTTCCTCCGACCTCCAGCACCATCTCAGGCACCTCGTCGAAGAACTCGTCCGGTTTTTTCACTTCCACCTTCAATCGATCTTTACCTCCGTCGAAACCGACCGATACGGTGTAGTCCCTTTCCAACAGCCTCTGCCCTAGCTCCACCATACCCTCACCCTGGATGATTATGTTATGCGGATGCTTGTCTATCAGGTTCCTTATCTGTGAGATGTGTCCCGAGGCCACCGCCCTACCCTTGTAAACCAATATCACATCGCTCGTCATGCGCTCAACTTCGAATAGCACATGAGAACTAACTATCACATGATGTCCCTTTTCTTCGTGCAGACCCTTGATCACATCGATCAAAGCCCTTCTTGCCTGGGGGTCTGCACCGCTGAGCGGTTCATCCAGCAGTAACATATTTGGATCGTGTATTATAGCGCCGGCGATCTTTATCCTCTGTCTCATGCCCTTGCTGTAACCGGCGATCTTCCTACCCAAGGCATAACCTATCCCAACGGTCTCTGATACCTCATCGATCCTTCCATCCAACCTTCTTCCCCGCATGCCCTGGAGCCCACCGGTCAATCGTAAAAATTCACGCCCAGTGGCCTCGTCTGGAAGGTTATCGTAGTCGGGGCAGAAACCTATCTTCGATGATAATTCTGAGTTGAGCCACGGTCTCTGACCCATCACCAGTAATTCACCCTGGCTGGGCTTGATCATACCGATTATCAGCTTGAAAAGCGTGCTCTTTCCGGCACCGTTCGGTCCCACGATACCGGTTATACCCGGCCCGATATCCACGCTGAACGAATTCAATCCTATGACTTCACCGTACCATTTTGATAGTTTATCGGCTCTGATCAGGTTCATTTACCCACCGCCCTCCTTTGGATCACTATGTACGTTATCACGAGAGGCAGCAGAAGATATGTGAATAGAGCTACATAAAATAGCGATGTATCGACGTTATGTGGTATATCATAACCATAGATGAGATCGTAGGTATAATGTAACACGTTTATGGGGCTGAGCAGCCTCCAATTAACGTTGAATTCCGAGAAGATTTCGGCGATCAGGGTGGGTGCAAAGAAAGCTACGAAGGTTCCAACACCGGCGTATGCTTTCCTTTTGGTCATGGATGAAAGCATCAATCCCATGGCGGTAAAGAAGAATGTGGTCAGTACACCCGCCAAGGCGGTCAAACCCATCACCTTGAAGCTTGTCCAGTAATCAGAACCCGTCTGAGTGCTGATCACGGTGATACAGAACAACATGGGCATGACGAAGCAGAACAGTGATATGACGGAGATGCCACCCAAAAACTTCGATATCATGTAGATGGGCGGTTTTATGGGTCGTGAAAAGTAAAGTATGAATGAGTTATCGTGGTAGTCTGAAGATATCAGATCCGAAGTCACCACAGCGGCCAGTAAAATGGAGAATATCAAAAACAATTCACCCCTCATATAGGGTTCTAGTGTTGGCGTACCGCGGACCATGATCTCGGCAGTCAATTTTTCTTGGGGAAAGATGACTGCGGTGATGATAGGGAATAGGTGTACCAGAATACCACCGATCAGCAGGAGGACTATCACCCCTTTAGATCTGACACTGGTGTTGAGTATCTTCTTGATCACGACAAACATTCGATGTGATATCCCACTCCTCTTACCGTGCCACGGTGTGTATTCGATGGGGTCAATCCCCAAGGTATTCGCCTCCTTCAAAGGTTTCTATGAACACGTCTTCCAAAGACTGGATATCGGGACGATAATATCTAATCTGTACTTCGGAACCTCTCACCAGGTCCAGCAGTTCATCGCTGTCTTCTACACCTTTGACCACCAAGGTCGCCTGCTCCCCTTCATCGATACGACTCTCCACATTGTGATCCCTCTTCAGATCTCTAACGAATCCATCTATCGAATCTTTGGAGCCTCTCACTTTGATACGGTATCTTCCTCCTTCTGGCCGCAGCAATTCTTCGATGTTACCTTGTCTCAGCAGTTTACCTTCGTTGATTATCGCGGCATATCTGCAGACCTGCTCCACTTCGTGTAGGAGGTGCGAAGAGACCAGTATGGTTTTCCCGAACATGCCTATCTTTTCTATCAGATCGAGCATCTCCTCTCTCCCCTCTGGGTCCATGCCGTTGGTGGGTTCGTCCAGCATCAGTATCTCCGGATCGTGAACTATGGCTTGGGCGAGCTTTACCCTCTGTTTCATGCCCGTGGAGTACGATGATATCTCCCTGTATCGTTCCTCACCGACACCGACGAAGTCCAGTACCTCGTGTGCCCTCTGTATGGCGTCGTTGGTGGACATACCGGATAGCGAGCCCATGTACGAGACCATCTCAAATGCGTTCATGCCACCTTTGAGGCACTCGTTCTCAGGCATGAAACCGATGATGTCCTTGATATCATGTAATTCCGATGGTGAAACATCCCCATTGATGGTGTACGTTCCCCGCTGAGGTTCTGTCAAACCGAGGAGCACCCTTATGAAAGTGGTCTTACCCGCTCCGTTGGGTCCCAATATACCGACAATCCCCTCAGGTATATCTGCTGTGAATGAATCCAGTGCGATCACATCGCCATATCTCACCAACAAGTCGCGGGCCTGTATCTTGGGTGTACCACTCATGCCCTTTTTAGAATAATGAAACAGTACTTAAATCTGTTCACTTCTAGTATCTAAAAAAAAGAAAGAAGGGGTTTTTAGTACTCGACGATCCAATCTACGGTGTGATCTGCACCGTTATAAACCCAATAGCCCTCTCCTGGTGAGAACTCGTATCCAGCTGCATCCACGTAAGCGATGTTGTATGCTTGTGCAGGATCGAAGTGTCCGACCGTCGTTACTTCCGCCGGTAGATCGTGGTTACCTGTGGACGAGCTCGGTAAACCAACCATGTTCCATCCTGGATCCAGAGTTATGGTCGTCGTACCTGGTTCGTTACCTTCCACCGTGAGAGTATCGTCCACGCTCATCCGTATCCAAACACCCATGGTGTGGTCCCATTCATCCAGGTTGTTGAAGTGGTCCGCTCTGTCTGGTACATAAGAGTACCAACTTCCTGAATCGTAGTACATCACGCTGTCGTAGTTGCCAGCTATTCCGTATTCTGGATCCTCGAGTATATCCACCAGATCGGTACTTCCCAGCTCAAGATTGAACGATACGAAGTTCCAACCGTCTTCATCGGAGGTCAATGGGATGTCCATGGTAGGCAACGCATCATCGCCAGGTTCCTGAACTGCATCCTCATTACCATCGGATTGACCGTGTTCATCTACTGCACGAACTACATACCACCAGAATATCTCATCGGCCATACCTCTATCTTCATCAAGGTATTCATAACTCGGTGAACCGTCGGCGTTGACACTGTCTATCAGAGTGGTTTCGTCCCAAGGACCGTTCTGTTCCTCCGATCGATAGAGGTTGTAGTGACTTACTTCGTCGGGGTCGTCCGGACTGGCATCCCATGTGATCAGGTTGTGCTCGTCTCCGTCGGATGGTACTCCCTCGGCTGTGACGGATATATCATCTATTCTCCAGCCATCTCCGTGGAAACCATCCCAGGCCTCTACTCCTGCGATCCACATCAGATGTATGGAAGAGCCTTCGTATTCCGTAAGATCAACTGTGACTGTTTCCCAACCGACTTCGTAACCCCAGCCGAGTTCTCCACCAAGCGGGTTTCCGAATCCTGCATCGATCTCTCCGTCGTATCCCTCTTCGGGCTCAAGCAGTTCGAAGGTTCCACCTATTCCATCGGTGGATATCTTCAAGTTACCACCGTCGTACATGGAATCGTCTGCAAATGATCGCCAGTGTTGGAAGGAAAGTTCTACAGAATCTACATCATTCGGTATGCTGATCTCAGGGGTGATCAACTCGCTTGTATATCCATAATCCCCTGTCTTGTAATACTCTCCGTCACCGAAGTCCCACGAGTTATCTCCGACCACTGAACCGTGCTGAAGGATCTCGAATTCGGTACCATATTCTGAGGTACCCGTTGTGTACCCTTTGTCCTCGGATACATCGTCCTCGAAGAGCACCCCATCTCCTAAACCTTCGTGCTCTACGACTAAATTTTCCGGGGGCTCGGGGGGTGTACCCCATATGGTGAATAAGGGGCTCACGTCGGAACCGCTCAGATCGTTATCGTCGTTTATCGTTGCACGTATCCTTGCCTCATCTGTACCATCGTCAGGAACGTTCCATAGGTATTCACCGGTATCGCTCGTGCCGGAAACGATCAAGTCCCAGTCTTCGCCGTCGTTGGTCGAATATTCGAGATCCACACCGGTCACGGCTCCGTCTCCTGGTGAGCTGTCCCAGGTTATAGACTCATCGTTACCAGCATTCCACACCTCTCCTTCATCAGGACTTGTAAGGATGATACCCGGAGGGGTCGTTCCATCGATGTTGAATATGTTACTCACATCAGTATCGCTCAAGTCGTTGTCGTCATCGACTGTAGCGCGTATCCGGGCTTCGTCTGTTTCTATGTCAGGTACCTCCCAGGTATAACTACCAGTGTCAGCGGTATCAGCTATTATCTCCGTCCATGATGCACCGTCGTCGGTGGTGTACTCAAGGTCTATGCCGGTTATGGTCCCATCGCCGGCTGTCGTCGTCCATTCTATATCCTGCATATCGTGTGCATCCCAGGTCTCTCCACCGCTCGGCCTCGTTATGGATATCTCTGGAGGCTCTTCCGTAACCGGATCCTCCGCATTGAACATTACCAAAGCATAATCCTGTCCATTTTCCACCACAGGATCAGGCACATCTTCAGCTCTGACCGTTACCGTGTAAGTACCCTGTTCCAGGTCTGATTCAGGTATGAAAACATTCAGTACGTTGTTACGGTCGTCCCATCCATCGCCGCTTCCGTCAAAGTTGGGTAGTACTTCGGCATCAGGATAGGTATACCCATCGTCGCTCTCACCGTCACCGGATAGATCGAATGCGTTACCTCGGATCACTTCTCCACCGGGTGTTTCGACTTCGATGTTCAAGTTGTTCCGTAGGGTTGGATCCGCACCGCTACTTGCTGGAGCATCGGTCCAAACCACTGAGATCTTCAATGGTTCATCATCATCTTGATACTGTATCTCGTACGAATGTTCCTCCTGAGTTTCCAACACAGTAGCTTCGTCTTCTAGCATTATGTCGACGGGTGCATCCATCAGCATAGGTAGGTTGACCAGACCCCAGCCCTCGTCTCTGTTCGGGATGGGCCCTGTATAATAATCCCCTGGTTGATCTTCCATATCGTAAGCCGTATTGATCATCATCGCCTTGACCAATGCAGGAGACGGGCGAACACCGTATAGGTCTTCATACCACTCTGTAACCACTGCGGCTCCACCTGCAACCGCTGGATTTGACATTGATGTTCCACCTAAACCGGCATATGACCATTCACCGGTATCCTCATCTACATAGGTGGAAAATACGATCCAACCGGGGGCCATTACATCGGGTTTGACCCTACCATCTTCAGTCCAACCTCTTGAACTGAAAGTGGCTGTTCTATCGGGATCTGCTTCGTAATCATCGACTTGGTCTGTTAAACCGGGGTAGAAGCTCTCCGATGCTCCCACGGTAATAACGTTCTTCGCGTTACCCGGACTTCCGGTGGTCTCGTAATCCGGACCTTCACCCTCGTTACCTGCAGATACTGTTATCACCATGGGTTCACCATCACCGGCATCTCTGACTACGCTGTCGTAGTCACTATCAGTATCACCATATGAACCCCGTGAATCAGAACCCCATGAATTCGTATGGATGTAGGCGTCACTATTGTCTCTAGCGACTGTTACAACCTGGGTAGAATCGCTTGGCACATGGGAACCACCACCATCGTCGAATATCCTCACAGAATATAGTTCAGACTGTGGGGCCATGCCCTGTGCCACGTAATAGTCTTCTACATCAGTACTCCAGTGATCATCGACAGAATCTCCTGTCCCTGCATAGGTATGACCTGCTACGGATCCTGCACAGTGTGTACCGTGACCGTGTCCGTCTTCCCATGTTCCACTACCTGTAAAATCATATCCACCGATGACTCTGTCCTGGAAGTCAGGATGATCCGAAAGTATACCTGTATCAGCTACAGCTACCGTTACACCATCACCTTCATAACCAAGATGGTTGACATGTGCACCATACTCGAATTCATCATCGTGACCACGCCAAGGAACATACGGATCATCGTCTGGATCCCAGACCCAGTTACCTCCACCTATGGTCTGGGTGGAAACTTCACCATGTAGCTGTGGTTCTAGGTAATTCGAGATATAGTAAACATCAGGGTTTCGGGCCAACTCAACGAATGCAGAACCATCCGTCACATCTATTATCCTACGGCTTCCATCAGCCATTTCGACGGATACGGGGCCTGTCCTTAGATCCTCGGCCAGTTTGAATCCGGGTTGATATATCCCTACCCATTCGACGAAATCCAAGTCTTTAACTTCCTCAGCCATCTCTGGGGTCATACGTACTTCATATGCATAAGTTGGTGAATAATCCAATATATCTAGGTCCATGTTCTCCAGAGTAGCTCGCCACTCAGGTGCTACCGGACCTAGTAGATGGACTAAATACAATCCCCTTTCACCGGACTCATATCCATCTATCGTCAATTCTTCTGAGAAGGTCGGTAACCCGTCGTCGATGTCGAAGACGTGTCCTTTCACCGATACCGTAGTCCTTCCGGCTAATGAATTCACTTCAAGATCCGCACTTTCCAGAGCATCTACATCGTCGGTTTCTACCAGAGCATAGTCCGGGTAGCGGTGTACGATGTTTGCGCCCATCTCACTCAACTTATTCATATCGTTCATACTTTGTATTTCCACCAATACATAATCTGCTTCTTCTGCATCTGTGGATGTAAATCCAGTCACCACAAAAACAGAAAGCAATAGTAGAATAGCGGTCGAAATACTCAGCACTTTGGCTAATCTTTTTTGCATATTTTCTCCACCTATGTTTTCTCCTCAACAAGATTTTTTAGGTTTGGTGATGAAGCATACTTGCATTATAGTATAAAGATTTTTGGTAACATCATGCAATCAATTTAGTAGTATTTTTAACATATAGTACACACTATATTCTAAATACATTTAATCCACATGTATGATCAAAAAAGAAAGGAAAGAAGGGGGTTTTTAGTAGTCAACGATCCAGTTGACCTCGGTGTCTGCATCGTTGTATACCCAGTAACCTTGTCCGGGTGCAAACTCGAAGTTGGCTGCGTCGTAGTCATAGATTATGTTGTAGTCTGCAGTAGCATCGAAGTATCCAACGTGGCTCACTTCCGCCGGTAGATCGTGGTTACCTGTGGATGAACTCGGTAAACCAACCATGTTCCATCCCGGCAACAGTGTAAGTGTTGTCGTGTCAGGAACATTACCTTCAACGGTCAGGGTGTCATCTACGACCATCCGTATCCACAGACCCATGGTGTGATCCCATGAATCGATGTTGTTGAAGTGATCCGCTCTACCTGGTACGTATGAATACCATTCATCCGCACCTGCATCGTAGTACATCACTCTATCGTAGTTACCTGCGATACCGTGATCATCGTGCTCCAGTATCGATTCAAGATCCGTGTCCTGCAGTTCGAGGTTGAACGATACGAAGTTCCAACCACTCGATTCAGCATCCGCAGACAACTGTATATCGAAGGTCGGCAGCTCTTCTACAGGCTCTTGGACCGCATCCTCGTTACCGTCGGTCTGATCGTACTCATCGACTGCTCTTACGACATACCACCAGTATATCTCATCGGCTGTTCCGCGGCCTACATCAACATAACTGTAATCTGCAGAACCGTCTGCATCAACCGTGTCTATCAGCGTTGTTTCGTCCCATGGACCGGTTTCTTCCTCAGAGCGGTATATGTTGTAGTGCGTCACTTTCTCATCGTCATCGGGACTGGCGTTCCAGGTAAGGAGATTGTCTTCCGTGCCATCTCCACCGCCGCCAAGTACGTTCGCCTGCCATTCTACGGCTCCGTACTCGACTACGTTCCTAGTTCCAGGTCCTCCACCGGTCCTCGGTGCGCTGAAGTGCAGTTCTAATCCACTTCCGGATGTGTCAACAAGGTCTCCGGCTTGGAAGTCCATGTAGTGTACTTCACCTACAGGATCTTCGATGCCCTGCTCTGTGAGTAGTGTATCGATGAGGGTACCATCCTGGTGCAGTTCTACTGTGAGTTCTGGTTCACGATCGCTGTTGTCGGTCCTCCTTACCAGTACACCTATGGTCTGCAAACCATCGAGCTCGCCCGACGGTACGTCCAATCCGACCACCAGTTCGTTGTCGGCTATAGCGGTTTGTTCGTACCAATTATCATAGGCCGCTCCATCTTCAGGGTCGTACTGTAGGTATTCTATGTCCCCTGCAACGTTGGTCGTACTGATCTCCTCGACAGGATACAGTGACTCTTCGCCACCTTCTCCTGCACCGTAGTGCTCCACCGTCAAATCTGTCGGTGGTTCCGGTGGTACCAGTTCTTCGAAGTGTGCGGTTATCTCCTTATCCGCATCCATGGTAACTGTGATCGGATTGTCCTCGTTTTCTCCAGCGAAGTAATCTCCGGTCCAGTGGGCAAATACCCATCCTTCGTCAGGGATCGCTTCCACTGGCACCTCTTCACCGGCGGAATACGTGTACGTTCCTGGTACTGGGTCCGTGGTCCCGCCCGTCTCCGCATTTATGGTCAGATCGTAGGTCACCTCTTCGAAGTGGGCGGTTATCTCCTTATCGTCGTCCATGATCACCGTTATGATCTCTTCGGTACCGGTCACATCCCCGGTCCATTCCAGGAACTCGTATCCTATATCAGGGATCGCTTCTACTTGAACTTCCTCGTTCTCTGAATAAGTGTATGTTCCTGGTGCCGGATCTGTGGTTCCACCGGTCTCCGCATTTATGGTCAGATCGTAGGTTACGACCTCTTCGAAGTGTGCGGTTATCTCCTTATCGTCATCCATGGTCACCGTTATGATCTCTTCGGTACTGGTCACATCCCCGGTCCATTCCAGGAACTCGTAGCCTACATCCGGGATAGCTTCTACCTGGACATCCTCGTTCTCTGAATAAGTGTATGTTCCAGGTACTGGATCTGTGGTTCCGCCGATCTCCGCATTTATTGTCAGATCATATTCTGTCGGTCCTGGTCCGGGATCATCATCTGGTTCCTGTGCATTATACATCACTAAAGAGTAGTCCTGACCACTACCGACGACGGGTTCAGGAACATTCTCGGCTATGACCCGTACTGTGTATGCGCCTGCTTCAAGATCGGCTGTGTTTATATACACATTCTGTACGTTGTTTCGATCATCCCAGCCATCATTATTACCATCGAAATCGCTCATGGCATCTGTGTTAGGTGGGGTCCAACCCTCTTCAAAGGCATTACCTCGATATGTATCACCGCTCGGGGCTATTACCTCGATATTCAGGTTGTTCCTGAGGGTTGGATTGGCACCAGAAGCTGCGGGCGAATCTGTCCAAGCAAGAGAGAGTTTTAAGGGTTCTCCGGGATCGATATATTCTATCTCGTATTCATCTACATCTTGAGTTTCCAGTATCGATGTTCCATCTTCAACCATGAAATCCACCGGTGCATCCATCATGGATACCAGGTCAACGTGACCCCATCCTTCATCTCGGTTGGGGATATGACCTGTATAGAAATCTCCCCCTTGAGGTTCCAATGGACGAGCTGTGTTTATCATCAATGCCTTGATCATGGCGGGACTCGGTCTGTATCCGAATTCGCCTTCATACCACTCCATGACCAGTACAGCCGAACCTGCGACTGCAGGGGCCGACATAGACGTTCCGCCTATACCTGCATATGTCCATTCACCTGTATCCTCGTCAACATATGTGGAGAATACAACCCATCCAGGGGCCATTATATCTGGCTTTATCCGGTTATCCGCCGTCCATCCACGAGAGCTGAACTGTGCGGTCTTCTCGGGATCCGCATCAAAATCGTCTACATAAGTCAGACCAGGATAGAATGTTTCTGTTGCACCGACCGTCATAACGTTCTTGGCGTTGCCTGGACTACCTGTTGATTGATAATTCACATCACCTCCACGGGTTTCACCGGCATTACCGGCGGAAACCGAAATAAACATAGGCTCTCCGTCACCAGCATCTCTCACACCGGCATCGTAATCGCTGTCCGCCGCTCCGTAAGCTCCAGCTGATTCTGAACCCCATGAATTTTGGTGCACAAATGCATCGCTGTTGTCCCGGGCATCCCAGATTATCTGTGTGTAGGGATTAGTAGGTCCTACAAAAGTACCTCCGTCATCGAAGATCTTTTGAGAGAACAATGTGGCTTGGGGGGCCATTCCTTGAGCGACGTAATAATCCTCGACTTCGGTATCCCAGTAATCATCTACCGTATCACCTGTACCTCCGTGTGTATCTCCAGCAACGGATCCTGCAACGTGAGATCCATGGCCGTGGGCATCGGACCAATCGCCTCCAGCGTAACTAAGACCGCCTACGACCCTACCGGTAAAATCCGGTTGGTCAAGGATACCTGTATCAGCGACTACGACCTCATAACCCTGTCCTTCATACCCGATCTGATTCACGTATGCTCCATATTGTCCGTGGCCTCTGTATGGAGTGTAGGGGTCTCCATCCGGTTCGTAATTCCACAGACCACCGCCTACCATCTGGGTAGCGACTTCGCAGTGAAGCTGAGGTTCTATGTAGTTCGATATGTAATAAACGTCCGGTCTTCGGGCTAATTCGGCGAATCGAGATTCGTCTTCTACTTCGATCATCTCACGGCTGCCATCGGCCATATTTACGGATACCACACCGGGCCTAAGGTCCTCCGCCAGCTTGAATCCAGGTTGATAGATACCCACCCAATCGACGAAGTAAAGCTGTTCCACCTTTTCTGCCACCTCCGGAGTCATCCTTACTTCGTATGCATAGTTTGGAACATAGTCTATCAATTCAAGGTCCAACTCTTCTAAGGAGTTCAACCAAGATGCAGGAGTCGGCCCAAGCAGGTGAACCAAGTATATCCCTTTTTCACCGGGCCTATATCCATCGATAGTTAATTCATCAGAAAACTCGGGCATCCCTTCCTGTATATCGAAGACATGGCCCTTCACGCTCAGTTCGGTTCGTCCTAGCAGTTCTCTCATACCCATACCATTCTCCTGCAGGAATGCTGCATCTGCTCGGTTTATTTCGACCAACGCTGCATCCCGGTACCTGTACAAGATCCTGGCATTCGATTCTCTAAGTTCATTTATATCATTAGTGCTCTCTATCCCGACGATAAAATAGTCTGTTTCTTGACCATCCGTAGTAGTGAATCCGGTCACCACGAACACAGACAGAAACAGCAGTACAGCAGTCGAAATACTAAGCAGCTTTTTCAACTCTTTTTTCATGTTTAACACCTTATAGTTTTCTCCTCAACTATGATTACTAACCATTCAACTGTATTGATTATATATATATACTTTTGGTAATATGGGCTGTAATATTTATATGCAATAGTATAACCAATTTATAAACATATATATAGTATTAAATAATAGCATAGGAGAACCTATATCACGAACGTGAAAGACTTTAATCCTTCTCGGAAGGTCAGTAGTATATTGTCCAAGCGATAGTTTCTTCCTCAGAGTTATGGATCCAGTAAGCTCGGCCGGGCTGGAAAGTGAAGGTTCCCACTTCATCGGTGTAAGCGATGTTGTATTCCTTCGATTGATCGTAATATCCTATAAGATCTACCTGTTCTGGAATACCGTGATTATCCTCTCTATCGCTGGGTGATCCTACCATGTTCCAACCTGGTCGGAGTTCGATCGTGGTTGAATAAGGTTCTAGGCCACTTACCGTCAGTATATCGTCCTCGGTCATCCTTATCCACACACCCATGGTGTGATCCCATGCATCCAGATTGTTGAAGTGATCCGCTCTACCGGGCACATGGCTGAGCCATCTATCCGTGGAGGAGTCGTAGTACATAACACGATCATAATTACCGGAGATGCCGTCTCCTTCGTGTTCTAAGATCGACTCTAGGTCGTTGTCTTCCAACTCTAGATAGAACGACACGAAGTTCCAGCCGTCGCCTTGGGATGAGAGGGAAATATCCATGGTCGATAATTCTTCTTCAACAAAATGGGCTGTGACCGTCATATCTTCATCCACGGTAACGGTTATCACATCATCGGAGAACACGCTTGCCAGAGTATCCCAGGTCTCTTCCGTCTCATAGCCCAGAGCCCAGAAACCGGTCCCGGCGAATCCTTCATCCCTCACGTATTCCCACTTTAGCTGCAGAGACTCCTCATCATCGTACCATCCTTGGTACCACTGATCTCCTTCCTGGTATGCGTACCAAGGTACGCTGGAGTCCTCATGCCAGTTCCTACCGTGCTCATCCGCATTGCCCACGGCATCGACCATGAACACGGAGTTGCCATCTCCTTGGGTGGCAGCACCTGGTTCTCCGCTTTCAGCCGGCCATTCATATCCGTAGAACGGCAGTCCGAGAAGCAGCTGTTCATCGGGATAATAACTTCTCAGGATGTCCATAGAATCGGTGACATCGAAGTACTGTGATGAATCGAAAGGGGATACTGGTCCGGTGTTGGATGCACCACCCCAATGGTAATCGTATCCCATGAGGAAAATATGATCGGTATATTGAGATAACTGACTATTCCTGTACACCTGCTCCACAGATCCAGCGGTACAGAAACTGATGTGATGATCCTCATCTACAGCTTTGATGTCCTGATATAACTTTTCTAGCAGATCTTCCATTAGCTCTACGTTGCTTTCACCGGTGATACTGTTGGTTTCCCGAACGAACTCGATATCGATATTGACTCCATCTGCATCGTACTCGTCCAAAGCGGCTACTATATTATCGACCAGATCCTGTCTATGGTGAGCCAGTATAGAATCCTGTGTATCTTGGTCGAACTGAGCAACCGTCAGAGTGACCTTGGTATCGGTGCCTTCTGCAGCGGCTTTCACATCATCGTAGTGATACATGTTCCCTTCGTATAGTGAACCGTCGGATTGTGCGGTTATCGAAAATACTGAAACATGGGTCAACTCGTCCCAGTCAGGCTGGTATTCCGCAGGATCAGTCCAATATGGCCAGAAACCGTATGTGATATGATCCGACCCGTGACTCATGACTCTAACTCCATCCACCGTCCAATGATCGAATTCCCAGCCCTCTTCAGATATGGCTTCGATGGTGACTTGGGTCCCATCATCGTACACATAGGTTCCCGGTTCGGGATCGGTGGTACCTTCCCCCTCAACACCTATCTCTAAGGTGTATTCCTTCACGATGGTTTCGAAAGTCTCTATCTGACCCATACCTTCCTGATCGTCCCACTGCGCAACGGCCTTGAACTCGTATTCTTTACCAGAGTCCAGACCGGGTATCTCCTGGTAGAAAGTCCCTTCAGATATCATCGCTTGCGGCTCTGTTTCCGTCCATCCGCTTTGACCCTGTTCTCTATACCTGAATAACACATGAACGTTGGCATCCTCTTCCGGTTCCTGGACCGCATCTGTGTTACCTTCTTCGACATCGTTTGTACCTACAGCTCGAACGACGTACCACCAGAAGGTATCATCTCCCAACCCGGCATATTGATCCACGTACGAATACTCCGCTGAACCGTCGGCATCAACACTGTCTAATGGTACATCCCAAGGACCGTCTTGGTTTTCCGAACGGTAGATATTGTAATGACTCACTTCACCCTGGGCATCGTCCGCACTGGCAGTCCACGTCAGCAAGTTATGTTCGGTACCTTCATCCCCTATATCAACCAGATCCCCGTGTAATACGGCGGAGTCAGTGGTCACATCGGTGGCTTCCATGGTTTCAACAACGACATCGCCGATCACCTGGAACTCGCTGCTCCACATGCTGTATATATTTATCTCGTCTTCGCACACCGCTCGAACATCCACTGAGTAAGATCCAACATCATCTTCAGAATGAGTGAACGATATTTCTCGCACCTCGCCGGGGTCTAGCATCCAAGCTGTCTCCGTACCCTGCCATGCTCCATCTACGATGAGCTGTACGTACACCGTCTCCTCCTCATCACCCACATTTTCAACATCGCCGGTTATGGTGACCGACTCTCCTGGATCCACAGTTGAGGGAGATACAGACCATCCTATTAGGTCGAAGTCGATCCCTTCGACCACATCGAATCCACTATCCCATGTATCATACACGACTACCGAGTCTTCACATACCGCACGTATCTCTACATCGTATGTACCGACCGACCCCTCTGAATGATGGAAAGTGATCCAGGAATTATCTCCAGGAGCTAATGACCCTGCATACTCCGAATCCTGCCAAGCACCGTTTATCCAAAGCTGGGCGTACACTATATCCTCTACATCCCCTACATTTTCGATCTCTCCTTCTATTGTGACGGTTTCTTCAGGATCGGCTGTTTCCGGACTGATCGACCAAGAGTTCAACGCGAACTCAGGAAGATCATCATCGTCCACCACCTCGAAATCACTGCTCCATGAATCATGAGCGGGGAAGTCCGGTTCTCCTCCCACCATCTCGAAGGCGTGGACATCCACATCGTATGATCCGACATCTTCTCTGGTTATATCGAAGGAGACCCACTCGCTCTCACCCGGACCGAGATAGGGATTTGGAGATGTCGAGGCTTCAAAAACACCATCCACATAGATATCCACAGAAACATAACCTCCGCCGCCACCGACGTTTTCAACAGGACCTTCAACCGTAACGGTATCACCAGGATTCACTGTATTTGGATGAACTGACCAACCGGAGAGTGCAAACTGAGCATCCTCTCCGTTGGAATACTGTTCGTAGTAATACTCCAAAGTATCCTGACAGAAGTATTCTCCCGGACAGCCCGGTGCGCCCCAGTGATCGTGCGGAGTCACATCATGAAAACCACCTATATCCAAGTCTATAGAGCCGGACCTAGCATCGCTTATGCTGTTAAGACTCACAAGGTAAGCTATGAGATGTCCACCTGCTTCGTACTGAGCTTGATAGGGTTCATATTCGTTGAAATTTCCCTCAAAAGATATGGCGATGTTATCGATATTACGATAGTCTCCCGCGTGCCATCCTAAACTATCGAGAGGACTGCCGTGATAGATGGTACCGTCCAGACCGATTATGAAATCATATGCAGCACCTGGCCAACCGTTAGCTTGGTGCACCTGATTCACACCATCGGCGGGATCCTCTGCCCATCCATATGTACCGGCACAGTGATGTATGGTGATGCCCTGGACCGGACCGACGAGATCCGAGTAGCCGCTCACACGGGAAGCATGTTCTCTATACTCCCAGAACGGACTGTCTGGGCGAGAGGCCGATGCCCATTGGAAGTCGCTTTCGAAAAGGGTGTAAACAAGATCCGGCTCCGATACCATGATCTGCTCATCGGACATCGACGATGTTCCATCATAGGTTCCGTGATGTTCGACCTCCAAGTCCTCGGGAGGTGCTGGTTCTTCTGTATCATCATCGGTCGTGAACGTCATCACATCCCCCGTATCTTCATCACCATCCCACTGTACCACTGCCTTGAACTCGTATTGAGTATCAGGTTCTAATCCTGAAACAGTGTCTTCGAACGGTCCTTCCGACGTGACCAGTTGCTTCTCGGTCTCCGTCCAGGTGGTCGCGCTAGATTCTCTGTATCTAAAGAATACTTCGGTGATCGTGGACATATCGGGTTCCTGTACCGCATCTTCGTTCCCCTCTTCGACACCACTGTCACCGAAAGCTCTCACCACGTACCAGTAGCGTGGCGTTCCAGCTGCATCGGAATCTATAAACTCATAACTGCCGGAACCGTCCGCGTCAACGCTGGCTATCGGGGTGTCCCAGGGCCCTCCCTGATCCTCCGAACGGTATATATTGTAGTGAGAAACCGCTCCATCATCCGGACTCGCATCCCAGGTCAGTCTGTTATGTGGCGCCGACAGACCAGCCATATCAACAAGATCACCTTCCAGGATCGCGGAGTGATGCGAAATGTCGCTTACACCCACCGTTTCCACCTCCATATCTATCTCCTCCACCACTTCAAAATCACCAGACCAACTGTCATCTACACCACTCTTCGTGCCGCACCAAGCGTGTATATCGACATGATGATGACCGACCTCGCTCTCGGTATGTGTGTGTGTAAAGGTATCCGTCTCGCCTGGGGCCAATGTGCCCCAGTTCGAGGATTCATAATCCCCATCTATGTACAGTTCAGCTGACACGTCGCCCGTTTCATCTCCAACATTCGTTATATCTCCCTGTATGGTCACGGTCTCGCCTGGCTCCACCGTACTGGGCGATACCGACCAGCCGGACAGCTCGAACTCCGGTTCTCCCGCATCCACAACCTCGAAGGAGCTGCTCCACCGATGATGCCAACCCCCTTGAGTGCTACCATCGGTATACCAGAACAGATATAGATCCACATCGTAGGTACCGGGTGTATCTTTGGTCCTCTGGAAGCTGAAAGATTCCGTCCCATGCCACCCTAATTCCCCCGTTATATAGGTATCAACTTCAGTACCATCGATCCACAGACTGATCGCCGCCTGCTGCCATGTATCACCATTATGGTGCTGGACCTCTCCGGAGATGGTGACTTGTTCTCCCACCTCTACAGGATCTGGTGATATGCTTTCAGTCTCTGTGAACTGCCATTGACACTGGTAATCACACTCGCACTCTCCCCACTCACCCCATTCATAAGTACCCATCAACTCGTTATCCATGGTATAGATGAAGCCATCCGGCCCATCGCCACTATGATGTTCGACTGCCAGGTTCTCAGGTGGCGCGGGTGCGCCTGTTTCCTGTTCCACTGTGAACTCACTGAACCAGCTGTCACATGCCGGCGGGTCTAAGGGCATCTCGAATGCGTGTACCGCAACATCGTAGGTATCCTCTTCGTTCCTGGAAACATGGAAGGTGACTTCTTCACTTTGACCTGGATCTAAAGTTGGATTAGGATATGTGGATTGGTCGAAATCACCATCTATGTACATGTCCACGGATACCGTTCCCGCCCCACTACCAACGTTCTGAACTTGACCCTGAACCGTGACCGTCTCTCCCGGTTCGACGGTCGATGGCGAAACGGACCAGCTGCTCAGCACGAACTCTGCGTCTTCAGGAGGCTCGGGGTCCACACCGAAGTACTCACATATTCCCTCGTAATGAGCCTGGGCGATACGCTGCCTCACCGAAGGATCCATGAGTTTAGACTCTTCATATGCGTTATCTATGAACATGTTTTCAGTCAGCGTGGCGGGCATCCATGTTTCTCTTAATACGTAAAAATTGGCCGATTTGACACCCCTGTCCGGACTGTCGATCTCGGCGATCAGAGCTTCCTGCAGATGAGTGGTCAATTGGGCGCCCTGTGAGTCCGGTGGTAATCCGCTGTAGTAGTATGATTCGATCCCCCTAACTGTGCCGTCGAAGGCGTTGTTGTGTATACTCACGAAGATATCGGCTCCTGCATTGTTTGCCATATTCACCCTATCCCCCAAAGATACGTAAACGTCAGTATCCCGGGTCATCAACACATCGGCACCGGCTGATTGAAGCAGATCTCTCAACCGGAGGCTGATATCAAGGGCGCATTCCGCCTCGGTGTAACCGCTGGGACCTATGGCACCTGGATCGTGACCTCCATGTCCGGGGTCCACCGCGATCAGGTATCCACCAAGATCGTACAACGAGTCATCTTCGATCTTATCTTCCATGGTATCTGTACGCACAGCGGCGGTGGAAAAAACGGCAGTCAGAAGCAATACAGAAATCAAAATAGCCAGCGGTTTTACGTATGCGTTCATATTATTCTCCTCAATATTATAATACTAAGCGGCGATCGATACAATACCGTGTTTATCAGATATAAGCTTAATGGGTGACTCCTTCGATCAGAAAAAAAATTACTTATATCTATCGCATCTTTCGCAGAACCATAACCCATATCCCTCATCGTAGGTCATCATCTCTCCGCATTCATCACACAGCTTGCTCTGTGGTGGCGGCGGTTGACCATTATAACTATCAGACTGAGGCGGTGTTGGCGGTTGACTGTAATAACTATCTTGCTGGGGTGGATACTGTTCCGGTGGTGTACCCTTATCCTGATCGAACTCGTCTTTGGATAAGAAGATGAATACGACTGCGGCTATCGAGAGTATACTACCGAGACAGAAAGGACCTATGGTAAATAATCCCAGGAACGCGGCGATCACCACAAATATCCAATAGGTACGTTTGATCGCAAAGTAAGCTCCCACCAACTGCACTATACCGATTATCAGAAATATCACACCACAGAATCTTAGATAGGTGTCGAGATAATCGTAGATCATATCAAAGGTTTCATCATCGACTTCGTCACCTAAACTGTCTTCCAAGTTGAGCGTGTCGATATCTAAAAATAGTAAACCGGCTGCAGTGATAACTGCCAATAAGAAAGATATGATCATCAATGCTGCTGCTATCTCTGGCTTTTTGCTGCCTTTTTGTGGTCTTCTAGGTAAAGGTTCCAAGTCGATCCCCTGATATATGGGTTATAGCGGACTGGTTTAAATCATTTTTGTCCGAACTTTATCAGCGATGTGGATTGTCACATGTACCAAATATCCTTATATATTTTTTTAATTGCTTCTGGGATGCAGGTCTTTGGAAAACAACAGGTATTTGAGGAGAATACATGAAAGTTTGGAAAAAAATATTGGTCTGCGCAGTGGCC
>Ga0207421_10002728_pt1 | contig 21646 bp, 22 predicted proteins | sample SodLakKL_010_SED_4_FD_187542 | JGI IMG/M metagenome (GOLD analysis project Ga0207421, IMG submission 187542) | Alkaline sediment microbial communities from Lake Tanatar, Kulunda Steppe, Russia - 8KL_010_SED (SPAdes) (version 2) | ecosystem: Environmental > Aquatic > Non-marine Saline and...
ATCGAAAAAGCGGCCACATCCCGAGGTAAGGGGGGCATGGATGCCGGCCTCAAGTTGTGATCGCGCGACGCGGAGTTCCTCGGCCTGCGCTGGGAAACGACGCACGAGCGCATCGGCGGCCGCAGAGCCCGAAAAATGAAGGAGATGGGCTAGCGCCTGGCGAAGCGGCCGCTGGATTGCCCGTTCACCGCCGATAAGCGGTACGGGATCGAGGGTCACCAGGCGACGATAACCCGCGGCATCGCCGTAGAGGATTTCCATACCCCAGAGACTTCCATCCGGCCCGTAACCAGTACCGTCGGCGATGATTCCAAGGGTCGGCTGGTCGACGCCGTTTTCAACCTGGCAGGAGACGAGGTGGGCGTGGTGATGTCCCACGGGCACGCGAAGCAATCCGTGCTCGGCCTCGAGGCTCTGCGCGTGGGACGTGGTGAAATAATCCGGGTGCATGTCGTGCGCAACCACGCCCGGTTGCACCTCGAGGAGACGGATCAGGTCCCGCATTTCTTCCCGGTATGCCGACTGTGCTTCCGCATAGGTGAGGTCACCGGCATGCGGGCCGACGAAGGCATAATCGTCGTCCAAAAGACAGGTGGTCACCTTTTCCTCGGGACCGAGGCCGATCACGGCGGGACCCGCCTTTCCCCGGAAAACCAGCGGTCGCGGAGCATAGCCGCGGGAACGACGGTAGGGGATCGGCCGCTGCACAGAAGAAGCGTCGAAACGCCAAACCGAATCATCGACCCGCCGGAGGATCTCTCGGTCGTGTACGAGGAATACATCGGCGATCCCACCCAGTGCGCGGTATGCCTCGGCAACGTCCGTGATCAGTGGCATCCCACGGCGATTTCCGCTGGTCATCACCAGCGCGCGCGGTCCGTCCCAAAATAGCATCACGTGCAGCGGCGTATAAGGCAACATCAACCCGATGGACGCCATCCCCGGTGCGAGGCCCTCGGCCAAAGCAAGGGGGGAATCCGCGCGCCGCTCGGCGATGATGATGGGCGCCTCGGGGGCGCACAGGGCATCGCGCTCCCCGGGACGAAGACGGGCGATTTCTTCGGCCACCGCGACATCACGGACCATGAGGGCCAGGGGCCTACGCGGACGATCCTTGCCCCGCCGAATACGGTCAATCGCATCGGCATCGGTGGCATCGCAGGCGAGGTGAAATCCTCCAAGGCCGCGGATGGCCGCCACCGCGCCCGCCCGCAGCCGCTGCCCCAGGTGATGCAGTGCATCGGGACCCCGCGCGAGAACCTCCCCGCGCGAATCGGATAGCGCCACCTGTGGCCCACAAGCCGGACAGGCCACGGGCTGAGCATGGAATCGTCGATCCTGCGGATCCCGGTACGCGGCCAGGCAATCGGGACACATCGCGAAAGGGGCCATACTGGTATGCGGGCGGTCGTAGGGAAGGTCGGCGATGATACTAAACCTCGGACCACAATGCGTGCAGTTGGTAAAGGGGTAGTGGTAGTGTCGATCACGCGGATCCTCGATCTCTCGTCGACAATCCCAGCATAGGGATACGTCGGGCGAGATGAGCAACTCTCGCGCGCCGCTTCCGTCGCTTGGGCGAATTTCGAACCCGCCGAACCCGGCGGGCTCCGCGATGGTGTTTTGGATATGGGTGATGTAGGCCATGCGGGGCGCCCGCGCCTTCAGGGCAGCGACGAAGGCATCGAGCGCCGCTCCTTCCCCCTCTGCGTGCACGAGAACGCCGCTTTTGGCATTCTTCACCCAACCGCGAATGTCGTGTTCGCGCGCCAGCGCGTACACGTGCGGGCGAAAGCCAACCCCCTGGACAATCCCGCGCACCGTAATGCGGCGGGCCTGGGCCGCTACTGGCCCTCGGCCATCCGATCTCGCAACCACTGATACCAGTCCTCCATACCCTCACCGGTTAGCGCGGACACGGGGAGAATTTGCATGTCGGGATTCACCCGCGCAATCTCTTCGGCGAACGCTTCCAGGTCCAGTCCGAGCACGGGCAGCAGATCCGTCTTGTTCACCAGGGCCAGGGAACAACTACGAAACATCGCGGGGTATTTCTCCGGCTTGTCTGCGCCCTCGGTAACGCTCAAGACCATGACACGTTCGTGCGCACCCAGGGCAAATCCGGTGGGACAAATGAGATTGCCGACATTCTCGATGACCAAGAGGTCCAGCGCATCGAGGTCGAGATCCTCCAGGGCACCGGCCACGGCCGGGGCATCGAGGTGGCAGGCTCCCCCGGTGTTAATCTGGACGGTCTGCGCACCCCGGGCTTGCACGCGCTCGGCATCACGGGTGGTGTCAACGTCGCCTTGTATCACGCCGATGGTAAGCGCGGGGATCAGCGCATCCAGCGTCCGCTCGAGAATGGTCGTCTTCCCCGAACCTGGTGCGCTCATCATGTCAACCGAGAATACAGCGGCATCCCTTAGCTTCCGGGCGTTCTCTGCGGCAGCAGCATCATTGCTCTCCATTACCTTCTGCATCAACCGCACCTTGATCATCACCAGATCCTCCTCATTCACCTTCGTACCCGTCGATGGTCAATTCTTCTCCGGACATTACTTCGACGGCGTTGGCGCCGCATTCCACGCAGAGAAAGCGGGCATCGGCCCCCTCCGCCGACCACCCGCACGCATTGCAATGTACGCGCACGGGGCGCTCTTCGATCTCGAGCGTGGCATCGGCGAAAAGCGCGTCCCCGTCCCTTAGAATACCGAATGCCTGCTCGAGGGCCGGGGGAAACACGCAACCGAGGGCACCGACTGTCATCTGGATCCGGTGGACCCGGCGAATCCCCTGTTCCCTCGCGCTGTCCCGAACCACTTCCAGCACCTCACCCATCAGCGAAAACTCATGCATCGCGGACCACCTCCCGGGACCATTCTTCCAAGAGCCCATGCACCGCCCCGGCCGCCGCCGTTACCGCGGCCGCCACCTCGGGCGAGAGCCCTCGATCCGTGGGTTCCGGTGGTCTTCCCACCTCGATGCCCACCACCTTCACGGGTGCCATGCGGTCCGGGTACAAGGCCCGGCCGATGGCCAGTGCGTGCGGTAGGTCGATGCCGTGCAGGCTAAAAGCCTGTTCCACGGGATCGGGAATGCGATCGGCGTCAAACACTCGCACGTCCCCGGGCAGCCCACCCGCGAGTATGGCGTCCACGACGATGGCGCGGTCGCATCCCGTGAGATGCTCGATGATGTCCAATCCGCCGGTCGCCGCCTCCACGAGGCGCACGCTTACACCCGCAAATCGCGGTGGATGTGCCCGGAGGGTCTCAAGCACTTCGAGACCGACCGCATCGTTTCCCACCAGGGAGTTCCCGCACCCGAGTACAGATACATCGAGGATCATGGGGACTCCACCAGGGGTGCCACGGCCGCGAGGGAGGATCCCGGGAAGACGTAACCCGGGGGACGATTCATGATGAGATACCCCTCCGGGCAGGCCTCGAGGGGTTCATCATCGAGCAACCCCGGGGATTCACCCCGGGCCAAGACCTCGCCCGGTGCGCGTTGCGGCAGGTACAGGCCCTCGGTCGAGGCGGTGATGCGCTCGAGGGGCCCGAGAAAACGCGGGTTCGGAGCGGGCACATCGCCGTCAAGGACGTCGAGTGACTGCAGCATGCGCCGAAGGGCCGCCTCGGTATCATCGGCGACAGAAAGATCGAGAATCCCCTCGGGGCCGCCCCCAGGGAGCTCGATGATCACGGCCGCGGTCCCGCGGGCTCCCGCCTCCACGAACAGTTGACCCTCGGATCCACCGGACTGGACGATGACAGGGATGTCAAGCCGGGCGGCGAGTTCGCGACAATGGGGGTACTCTTCGTACTGTGCCAGGGTGTAGGGCGCGGAGAATGGACCGGCACAATGAAGATCGACGATATAATCCGCTTCTTGTGCCAGTCCCCAGATCTCGGCCGCCAATGCCTGCGTGGGAGTGCCCCGAGCATCGCCGGGGAATATGCGGTTCATGTCCAGTTCGTCGAAGGGGCTGGTCCGCGCCAATCGACGGAATGCCGAGGGGTTACAGCGCGGCAACACCAGGATCTCCCCGGAGGGATCGTGCCTGAGCCCCGAAAGGGACGCGATCAAGCGAAAGGCCACGTATTGCCCGGTGACCTCCCCTCCATGCAACCCGGCCGTGATCAACACCCGTGGTGAGCCGGATCCAAAACGGTACACGGGCACAGAATGCGACAATCCATTGTCCTCGAAAACGATCGTATCGTCGGGTCGTCTACCCTTGCTCATCCAATCCACCTTCCCCAAAACGGTCCACGGCGAGGGAGGAACGGAAAGCTCCCGAGCGCCAGCGTTATAACCACAAGGAACAACACGATCACCGCGACTGCATCAATGTATATCCGCACGCGATAGGGCGCACGGTCCGCCTGGTATTGGCGAACCAGGATTTCTAGGCCGAAGAGGAGGATCACCGCGGGCCAGAAGACGCGAAGGGGGTAGATGAGGTTGATCGTGGCGAGGTTTTCGATGAGAAACACGAGCCCGAGGGCGATAAAAGTCGCCGCGAGGGTGATCCGCCCCACCGCAACCGTCCGCACGCTGCCTTGCATGGACACACCCCGTTTCCACAATGTGAGATCTCCAACAGCGGGGCATCTACATCGGGGGCGCCGGCCCCAGGTTGCGGCACCGCATGCGTACACGCAGCGAGGGCGATTACACGCAATGGCCACGCCGGGCAATGACCCTCCCCACGAAACCGTGGACGAAGAGCGACGACCGCCGGACTAGTCCGAAACCGCAGTCCGCTCGCGCTCCCGGTACTGCCAGCGATCACAACGGCCACCCCAGCGGGCAACCACTTCTCCATCGTGGCTGATATCGGCGATCTCGCATGCATTGGAGCAGGCATCGCACTCGAAGCTGCGCGTCCGATACGTATGCCCCGCGATTTGGAAGCCGCGGAACGCGCTGCCGGAAAACGACCCCCGCAATGCTTCGTCGCGCACCAGGCGGGCGGCGCCCAGGGCACCCATCACACCATGGTGCTCGGGAACCGTGACGGGCAATTCAAGGGCACGCTCAAAGGCCCGGTGAATGCCCGCATTGGCCGCGACTCCGCCCTGGAAGAGAACCGGACCCTGCAGATCCTTCCCCTTGCCCACGTTGTTGAGGTAGTTACGGACAAGTGCTTCGCACAGTCCGGCCACGATGTCGGGAAGCCCATACCCCATCTGTTGCTTGTGGATCATATCCGATTCGGCAAATACCGCGCATCGTCCCGCGATACGCACGGGGGATGTGCTCTGCAGCGCAAAATCTCCGAACTGCTCGATGGCCACGCCCAGGCGCGTCGATTGGTGGTCCAGGAAAGATCCCGTTCCCGCAGCACAGACGGTGTTCATGGCAAAGTCCACCACCACGCCATCCTGGAGGATGATGAGCTTGGAATCCTGGCCACCGATCTCCAGCACCGTGCGAACCTGTGGTTCTTCATAAAGCACGGCAACGGCATGGGCCGTAATCTCGTTCTTCACGATATCGGCACCGACGATCGCAGCGGCAAGCGTGCGACCGCTGCCGGTGGCCCCGACGCCGCCGATCTCCCCATCCGAGGTGGCAGTGCGAATCTCGCGCATCCCCTGTTGGATGGCCTCGATAGGACGTCCCTGCGTGCGAAGATAGCGCGCATCGACGACCTCGCCCTTCCCATCGATCGCTACCACGTTGGTACTTACGGAACCTACGTCAACTCCCAGATAAAGCGGCATCATCTACGTCCTTCCGCCCGCGACGGCGGGCCCGGAGTAAGTCCACGAAGGCTTCGAGGCGGGTCTGTATACCGCCTTCGCCCGTTTGTTCATCGATAAACAGCGTCATGACGGGAATATTGTACTCCCGGCTGAGCCTGGGCACGATACTCTTGGCCACGATCTCGGGAATACAGGCAAAGGGGGCCAATTGAATCACGCCGTCGAACCCCCGCTCGGCGTATTGAATAATCTCTCCCACGCTGCTTTGCCCGTGGCCACCAACGTTCTCGGGCAGGTAGGGGGCGGCCGTCTTGGCCACGCCCTGGTCGCCACGCTGGAGAATGTCGGTTCGGGCGAAATTCGTGAGGAATATGCTCCGCTGCACCCAGGCGCCCAGTTCCCCGAGACGTTCTTCCAGTCGAAAATTGGCGAAGGGCTCCAGTTGCACGTAGATCTCCCCGATCACGCCGATCTTCACCAGGTCATCGGGGTCCCCCGTGTAGACGGGAACCGAATCCAGCAACTCGAGCCCACCGGATCGTGCTTTTTTGGTTTCCTCCACCGTCTCCGCCGCATCAACCAACCCGAGGGCACGCCTAAAGGCCCGGGTGGTATCCCCGGGGCAACGCTCCAGCGGTCGGACGCGATGGGATCGAATTTCCAGGTCGTCGAGGGCCATGAGCTTCTCCCATGTAAGGCGAAGCGCTCGATACACGCGCGGCCAGGACGCCGCACCTTTGAAGGTCCGCAGCTTCCGATAAAAGTCGAGCGGGCTGCGCAGGGGCGGCCAGAAGAAGAGCATCTCGTGTTCGTATCCCAGATCCAACAGGATGCGCCGGTGCATCTCCCCGTAGTATCCGGCACGACAGGGGCCCCTGCCACCGCCGCTAACCAGCAGGCGGGCACCCCGCTCCAGTGATTCTATGTACGTACCGAGTACGATCTTGAAGGGTATGCAAGCGAACTCGGGGCTATGCCGCACCCCGAGGGTTAGGGTGCTCTCCGTGGGAGGTGTCGGCGGAACGATTTCGTAGTCCAGGGTACGCGCCAACGCATTTACCGCCATGACCGAGGTACCCATGTGCGCATAGCTGACCTTCATGTCAAACCTTCTTTCCTCGCGGCCTGCCACCGGAGCATATCGACAAACGCCTCTACCCGCGTCCTGAGGCCGACGTCACCGGTGTGCTCATCGACGGTGATGGCCATGAACGGTGCACCGTAGCGGGCAGATTCGAGTTCAAGCAGTTTATTGACCATGGCATCCGGGCCGCAGCCGAAGGCCGTTACGTGGATGATGCCGTCGGCCAAACCACTGGTCATGTAGTGCATCCCCGCCCATAGGGACCGGTTGCTATAATACCAGAAGAGGTTCTCCGGATAGGCGCGGGCATGTCGGCGCATCTCGCGCGTCGATACCATTTCCGGGGTGACCACTCGGACACCCAGCGCGCGCAGCTGCCCCAGGATGCCACCACTAGCGAGCGTATCATAGAGCATATAGGGGTACCCGATGAGCGCCACGGTAAGATCGGCATCGCGGGGTTGATCAAATCCGAGCGCCTCGAGACCGCCCTGCTGTATCTGATTGATCCGGCGGCCGAGTGCACGCCTGGCATTATGGAGCGCTCGCATCGCCTGTACCCGTCGCCCCGTCAATCGGACCCCGGTGCGGTACAGGCTGCGAAGTCCCTGCAGTCCATCGCGGCCCATCGGAAGCCGAGGCGCGATGATGTCGGGAAGATCCGAAATGGATCCGCGCACCATGTCGGGGAGCCCCAGGAACTTCGGGCACACCGTGTAGTGCATCTTCGCACCGGCCAAGCGTGGGACGAAAAGGAAGTCAACCCGGTCCTTGATGGCTGCGACGTGACCGTGGAAGATCTTGATCGGGATACAGGCATCGTTGACCGTCTCGCGAACGCCGGCATCGAGGATGTCGGTGTTGGAGGGCGGAGAGAGTCTCACTTGGAAACCGAGCTCCCGGAAAAAGGTCTCGTATAGGGGCGCGAAACTATAGTACGAAAGGTACCTTGGGATCCCTATCACTGCATCACGCAAAACGCTACACACCTCCACCGGTGATCTCACCCGCACATCCATACTATATGTTCCATCCCAGGCGACGGTTTAAACGGGCGCAAAGTGGCCCGGGCGATTCCCGCACCCGGGCCACCCATCACATTATTCTATCCGACTCCCCGGTCAGTATTCCAGTCTCCTCGCGACGGGACAGGAGAGGAAGGCCCCTTCATCCCACGCTCAATCCGGTCGAATCATCTCCTCGAGGTCCTCGTCGACCACGTATACCGGCGCACCTGAGCCACGGTACAGGTCGTAGGGCGTCTTTTCAGGATACGTGACATAGCGGAACCCGTCCTTCACCCAGGCTCGCTCCGTATCGTTCCCGTTAAAAAAATGCTCGCGGACGAGGCGATCTCCCGAGAAGAAACGGTATCGGCTCGCCTGCGCGACGTAGAGATCCATATCCCTTACGCGGCCTCCGATGCGCGCCCCGTCCAAGGCCCGGACCATGGCGCGGACCTCGTCGGCGTCGGTAATCATCCTGCAGTCTGCCCCGTACTCTGGATTGCCCATGGCGAGGACGACCTGGACCCGATCGATGTCTTCTTGCTCGAGGGGATCACCCGGGAACGAAGTAATGGGCCCACAGCTCGAAAGCACGATGACAAAAAGGACCAGCGCAACGGAAACCGCACCTAAACGTAACGACATTTCCACGCCTCCCAATTCACGAAGTGCTATGAAGGACGAAACAGGCCCGGGAAAGTTTCTTTCGAGAATAAAAGACGCCCACGCGCGGGCGCGAGGAGCGCGAGGAGATGGATCGCGAGCCAGCGCCGGAGGCAACTTTCGAAGCGGCGGTTTCTTGGACACCCTTCCCCTCGCATCGGTATTTCCTCCTCACCCCCGGCAGGACTCGATCATCTGCGGTGGAAGAACATCGGATGAGCGAAACTCTGGAGAGGGGTTATGATCGTGACTCTTTTGATTCAAGCCGGGAGATTGATCGACGGACGGGGAAAGATCCTGCGCGATGTTGAGATATTGGTCGAGGAGGATCGTATAAAGGCCGTGGGGTCAGAGATACAAGTGGGAGACGATGTGGAACGTCTCGATTTTTCCGATCAGACGGTCATGCCAGGATTGATCGATGCACACCTGCATATCACCTCGACCGGTGACCCGGACCCACTCAAGCGTGTCCAACGTGGCGTCCCCTATACCGCCTTGGTAGGGGCTGCCCAGGCGAAACGCACACTGGAAGCGGGCGTCACCGCCGTGCGCGATGCGGGCGCCCCTTTCAACACGGCCCTGGATCTTCGACGCGCAATCCAAGAGGGACTCTTGCCCGGTCCACGTATGATCGTCAGTGGGCAGGGCCTATCCATCACCGGTGGGCACGGCGACCCGGCGAACGGTTGGCCCCGCGAGGTCGATTTCCTCGGCCGGCGTCCCGTCGATAGCCCGGACGAGGCCCGTAGGGCTGCACGGCAGGAACTGGCATACGGTGCGGACTGCATCAAGATGAGTGCCACCGGCGGCGTGATGTCCATGGGTACGGATCACACGGTACGGGGTCTAACCGAAGAGGAAATGCGTGCTGCGATCGAGGAAGCCGAGAACCGCAAGAAACGTACCTTGGCCCATGCCCAGGGAACAGAGGGCATCAAGAATGCCATCCGCGCCGGAATCAGCTCCATCGAGCACGGCTTCTGGCTGGACGACGAGGCCATCGAGATGATGCGGGAAAACGACGTCTTCCTCGTACCGACGCTGGCCGCTGTGTACCGCATCCTCGAGGCCGGCACGGACAAGGGCGTACCCGAGCATGCCGTGGAAAAGGCGCGCATCGGGCAACAGGCGCACCTGGAGAGCTTCAAGAAAGCGCTCGATGCGGGGGTCAAGATCGCCATGGGTACCGATGCCGGAACGCCATTTAACCTGCACGGCGACAACGCTTTTGAGTTGAAGCTGATGGTCGATGCCGGTATGACACCGATGCAGGCCATCGTCGCATCGACGTCGCTGGCGGCCGAGATCCTGGACCTGGAGACGGGGGCCATTGAAGAGGGTCTTTTGGCCGACCTCATCGTCGTCGATGGGGATCCTTCCGAGGATGTCGACTGCCTGTGTAACCGTGATAACATCAAGCTCGTGATGCTCGGGGGAGAAACGAAGATTCGGCGCTAGGCAAACCATGCCCGGGGACGGGGAGATGCTGCCCCGCCCCCGGGGCCCGGATGCTACCCGCGCAGCCCTCGCGTTCCAAGGGGCCGTGTGCTAGGGTGTGAAGCTGACGTCGGGGCAAATGCGGTACCGCAATCCGTATGGTGAAGGGAGAGTCTGCACTGTTGCGTTTCCGGATCATTACCATTTCCGCCACGCTGGTGATCCTCGTCTCTCTCATTTTGAGCTGCACATCCCCCGGTGAAACTCCGGGGCTGCCCCCGGAGGAAGATGAGAGTGCCAAAGAGGATCCCAAAATCACGTTTGGCAATGGCGGCGCCCCCTTCATCGAGCCTTTCGAAGCGCCACTAGAACCCATCCCGGTACTCGAAGCCACCCTTCGGCGGAACCCCGATGGTCCCGATGTGGTGACCAATCCCTCCTGCACCCTGGTACTGGTCAACAAAGACCGCAACCTTCCCGAGGACTTCGTGCCCGCAAACCTGGTACAACCCAGCGTTCCCTTTCCATTCGAGGGAGATCTACCACGCAAGCGGATGCGGCAGGACGCCGCCCAAGCCCTGGAATCACTGGTCGCAACCGCCGCAGAAGAGGGGATCACCCTCTACGGGAGCTCCGGCTACCGCTCTTACCAGACGCAGGCGCAGATTTTCGAAGCCAACGTGCGCCGCCGGGGAGAGGAAGAGGCGAATCGTTTCAGTGCCAGGCCGGGCCAAAGTGAACACCAGACGGGTCTCGCCATGGACGTGACAAGCCCCGAGGTGGGCTTCACCCTCACCCAGCAGTTCGGGGCGACGCCGGCCGGCCGCTGGTTGGCGGAAAACGCCCATCATTTCGGTTTCATCATCCGCTATCCCGAGGGCGCCGAAGATATCACGGGCTATGCCTATGAACCCTGGCACCTCCGCTACCTCGGCGAAGAACACGCGCGCGCGATCTATGAAGCCGACATCACCTTCGAGGAGTACATGGAAGGCCGCTAAAACCCGGTATTCCCGTACCGCTCCACGTGATTGCCCGGGCGTTATGGGGTATCCCGGACGCCCCGCGGGCAACCCGACGCAGTTCGAAGGCGGGTAAGTGGAACCCATGTGATTATTGGCAAAGAATGAAGGGGTGGACGATTTCCGTCCACCCCGCGGTAAGCATCACGTGTCTCGTTTTCGGTTGTCGCTTACTTCAATTCCCGACCCCTCGGCGTGTAGTGCGTATGCAAGAGGTCGTGGGACTTATGCCCGCACGGACCGTCCGTGAGGAACTTCTCGTACACGTACGCGACGTGGGGATTCTCGTGGGACTTGCGCAGCGGCAAATCCTCATCCTCGGAGTAAATGGCCGTCGCCCGTGCGCGGCGAATCTCGTCATTGACGGGCATGGGCTGCCCACCTCCGCCAAGACATCCGCCCGGGCAGGCCATGATCTCGATGAAGTGAAGATCATCGAGCTCCCCGTCGCGGAGCATTTCCATGACGGTTTGGGCATTCGCCAGGCCGTGGGCGATGGCGAACTTCAGTTCCGCCCCCTCGAGGAAGCTCCACTCCTCCACGACCCCTTCGAGCTTGACGCTGGCCATCTTGATACCTTCCAGTCCGCGGCATGGCTCGATATTGAGGTTGTCGAAGGGCACTTCGCGGCCGGTAACGATCTCATAGGCGGTGCGCAGCGCCGCCTCCATCACGCCACCGGTGGCACCGAAGATCAAGCCGGCCCCGGAAGCATCGCCGAAGGGCTCATCGAAGCTGGTCTCTTCGAGGATCGGCAGCGGAATGCCGGCCTCCCTGATCATCTGGGCGAGTTCGCGTGTGGTCAGGACGTAGTCCACGTCCTTGTGGCCGCTATCGACCATTTCCGGCCGATCACTCTCGAACTTCTTGGCCGTACAGGGCATCAGGGAGACGGTGACGATGGACTCGGGATCGATGCCCTGTTCTTCGGCGTAATAGGTCTTCATGAGGGCACCGAACATTTGCTGCGGTGACTTACAGGTCGATAGATGGTCGAGCATATCGGGATAGAAGTGCTCCATGTACTTGATCCACCCGGGTGAGCAGGAGGTAATCTGGGGAAGCTTCATGGAAGTATCTCCATCCACCAGCGCCGCCTTCAACCTCAGCAGCAGCTCCGTGCCCTCCTCCATGATGGTCAGGTCGGCGGTGAAGTTGGTATCAAAGATGCGGTCGAAACCAAGATCGCGCATCGCCGTGTTCATCCGCCCCGTCACCGAGGTTCCCGGGGGCAGATCGAAGCACTCGCCCATGGCCGCCCGGGGGGCGGGGGCCGTTTGGATGACGACGTGCTTATCGGGATCCTCGAGTGCCTTCCAAACCTCGGGCGTATGATCGACTTCCCGCAGGGCCCCCGTAGGGCAGTGCGTGATGCACTGTCCACAATTGGTGCATACGACGTCGCCAAGTGGCATATCCGCGAAAGTCGAGATATGGGCCTCTGGTCCGCGGGCGAACACACCCAGTGCCCCCACGGACTGTATGTCATCACAGGTGCGAATGCAGCGACGACACTGGATGCACTTGTTCATGTCCCGGTAGATGCTCGGGCCGGTATCATCGGGCTCGAAGCGGGGCTCGCGGCGCTCGTACGGGAGTTCGCGAATCCCGTAATCATCCGCGATCTCCTGGAGCTCACATGTACCGCTTGCGGCACAAGTGTAACAATCCCCACAATGCTCCGCGAGCAGAAGCTCGAGGATGGCGCGGCGCGCCTGCCGCACCCGCGGGGAATGGGTATTGATAACCATCCCGGGATCGTGAACTTCCATGGTGCACGCAGTCTGAAGTGCCCAGGATCCCTCGATTTCCACGGAGCAAATGCGGCAAACACCCGCGGAGGTGAGATCGTCGTGTGCACAAAGAGTGGGAACCGGAATCCCGTTTTCCTGGCAGATCTCGAGGATCGTCGCACCACGGCGTGCGCGATACTCACGGCCGTTTATCGTTACCCGGACGAGTGTTCCAACGTCCCGGGCTTCCTCTTGTTCACGGACTTCTTCGTTGGTCTTCATCGTGCCACCCCTTCCAGATGCGCATCGAGAATGCTACCGAAGGGTGCGTTACAGGACTGGCCCAGGCCGCACTTGGCCGAGATGGCCATGGAATCCGCGAGGTTCCGAAGTGCATCGATACGCTCGGGTTCCACGGAACCATTTTGTAGATCCCTGACTCCCTCGAGGAGACGCATCGTTCCAAGCCTGCAGGGGGTACACTGCCCACAGGATTCCTCGGCGAAGAACTCGAGGAAGTTCTCCAGGACCCCGAGCAGATTCCGCTCGGGTCCAAACACGATTATCGAGCCGCCGGTAGCGATATCCTCGAATGCGATCTTTCGATCGAATTCGCGCCGGGTGACCATCGTTCCCGAAGCCCCACCGATCTGCACGGCGGCGGCATCTGTGCCTCCGACGGTCTCGAGAAGCGCATTGACCGTGATACCCATCGGGAGCTCGTAGACGCCCGGTTCCTGGACATCACCGGATACACTGTACAGTTTGAGTCCGGCGGACTCCTCGGTTCCAATACCGCGGAACCAATCTGCGCCGTGTTCCATGACACGCGAAACCAGCGCGAAGGTCTCCACGTTATTTACCACCGTCGGCTTGTTGAGATAACCGGCCACGACGGGGAACGGCGGGCGGATGCGGGGCTCACCCCGACGTCCCTCCATCGATTCGATCAATGCGGACTCCTCGCCACACACGTAAGCACCGGAGCCGAGGTGTATGTGTATATCAAAGTCAAAATCTTCGCGCCCACGAATCGCGTTCCCCAGGCGTCCTTCGCTGCGCATCTTCTCGAGCACATTCTCCAGTGCGTCGAGCATATATCGGTACTCCGCGCGCAGGTACACATATCCTTCCTTGGCACCGATGGCATAGCCTGCAGTCACCATGCCGTCGAAGACGAGGTCCGGGTATTCCTGCAGCAGCACACGGTCCTTAAACGTCCCCGGCTCTCCCTCGTCCGCGTTACAGATCACGTACTTCTCATCTCCCGCGGCGGCCGCAGCCAACATCCACTTCGTTCCGGTGGGGAAACCCGCGCCCCCGCGACCACGCAACCCGGATTCGCGGACGGTCATCACCACATCAGAACGTCGCTGATCCAGGGCGGCATCGACTGCGGTGCCGGGAGCGTAAGGACCCAGGATTACTCGATCACCCATTAGCGCTCCTCTCCCTTCCGGCGGTAGTCGGCCACGATGTCCTGCACGGACTGCGGTGTGAGGCCCCCGAAGGCATCATCGTTTACCAGCATGGCCGGAGGCTGATCGCACATCCCGATGCAGTTGGTATATTCCAAGGAGAAGAGTCCGTCCTCCGAGGTCTCACCGAATGCGATTCCGAGGGCACGCTCCAGGGCAGATGCCACTTCGTCCTTTCCGTCCATCTCACAAGAAATGGTCTGGCAAAGGCGAAAGATATATTGGCCCTGGGGTTCTTCGGTGAGGAAAGAATAAAAAGAAATGACCTCTGCCACGCGGGCCTGGGAAACGTCCAGCGCTATGGCTATCGCATTCTGCGCTTCGCGGGGCACGTGCCCGTGGCTCCTTTGGATATCCTGCAGAATTGGAATGAGGGCGGTGTGATCTTCGCCACGCATGTCTACGACATCTTGCACTACATTGTTCCAATCGATCCGAGTACGGGTGGTCATCCCTCCACCTCCCCGGCGAGAACCTCTTCGACGGTACTGACCAGAGCATCCGGCTTCACCGGCTTCTGGATGAATCGCTCGACGGGTACCATGTCATCGTCGGCGTCGTAGTCCCAACCGGTGGCCTGGGAGACGGAAGTCAGCATTATGATGGGGACCGGTTTTTCGGAGGACTTGATCTTTTGGGCGACGTAGAATCCCTCGTCGGGTTGGGCCATCATGACGTCTAGGATGATGAGGTCTGGCGATTGAGATTCCAGTACTTCTAATGCCTCGTCACCATTGTTGGCTGTCAGGACCCCATAACCCGCTCCCTTGAGGGCGATCCCGACGACTTCCTGCACGTCGACATCGTCATCTACCACGAGGACGGTCTTATTCACCTGCAACCCCCCTGTCTTTCCGCTTTGTTTTGGGGAGTGCGCCCCGCGAAACCGAATCGAGTAATCTCCCTCGGGTGAGCGAGATCCCCCGATTGGCGGAGCAATGCACTCCATTTTGGCCGAATCCACGGGTATGCTAACAGATCAGGAGGGCAAAGTCTAGTTGTTCCGGGTATAACGGACAAACCCCGGGTTGAATTTTTTTCGTCGCTTGTTCTAGATTTCACAAGGTGTCAAGAATTGGCAACGGAGGGATTGAGTCGGGAGCACCTCGTTTTATCGATCCGAAAGGGAAAGAAAAGGATGTTCACTCCATCGCAGGCACGCACGCCACAGCGGGGCAGTGACACCTTTCGTTGGGTCCGACGACATTCGACAAGCATGGCCCCTCCTGTGACATGGGATAGGTAGGAGCCAAAGTGGACCTTCCCCGTCCCATGTTACAGCAAGAACGAATTACCCAGTACCCCGGGCATCATCGCGGATAAGGTTCGCGCTAATCCGCCCGGACTCCCAAATCGTCGGTAATCCGCTGCCAGGATGCGTTCCCCCACCGGCCAGGTATACGTTGGCCAATTCTTCAAATCGGTTCCGCGGCCGGAAATAAAGCATTTGCCCCAGGTTGTGGCCCAGGTTGAAGGTGGCGCCCTTGTACACCGAATAGCCATCCTCCCACTTCGCCGGATCGATGGACACCTCGGTGCGAATTCGGCTCCGCAGATCGGGTAACGGGATCCGCTCCTCGAGTACGTCCAGCACGCGTTCGCGATACGGCGCCGCCTGGGCATCCCAGGGGATTCCGGCCTTGTTATTGGCCACCGGAACCAATACGTACAGGGCCGAGTGTCCCTCGGGTGCCAAAGTGGGATCGGTGACACTCGCGTTTTGCACGTACACCGATAGGTCCTCGGAGAGTCGGAAATTCTTAAACACGTCCTCGACGTTGGCGCGGTAGTTCTCCGCGAAATATATGCTATGGTGCGGGATATCCACCGAGCCCTCGATTCCCAGATAGAGCATGTAGGTCGAACAGGAGTAGCGGCGCGCGTCGAGGTTCTCCTTGCTATACTTCTTCAGCACCCCGGGCTCCACGAGGTTCGTCATGGCATGGGCAAAATCCGCATTCAATACAACATAGTTCGCCGCGATCTCGTCACCGGATTCCAGGCGCACCCCGCGTGCCCGCTTGCCATCGAGCAATATGCGCTCGACGGGTGTGTCGAGGTGCACCCTGCCGCCATCCTCCCGGACCACATCGGCCATTGCGACCGGTATCCGGTTCAATCCACCCATGACGTGATAGATCCCGAAGTTGTGCTCGATATAGGGGATGATCGCGAAGGCACCCGGGCAATCCCAGGGGGACATCCCAAGATACTTCGCCTGGAAGGTAAAGGCCAACTTCAAACGATCGGCGCCGAAATAGTCACCGAGCACATCGAACAGGGACCGTCCCGGGGCCAAGTGCCGAAGCGCTGTGAGCGCCTCCCGAGAGCATAAGTCGGTGAACTTATTGTAGGGCCGCCGCAGGGCCGGCAGCAATCCTTCGTACCGCTTCTTCTCGCGGGAATAGAAGCGCCGCAGACCCTCTGCATCCTCGCCGAAGACACGCTCGATCTCGCGCGAAATATCTTCATCACCCTGGTAACTGAGGAGGGAGTCATCCTTGTAATCCAGTAAATACATCGGATCCAGGTGCACCAGGTCGAGATAATCATCCACCGAGCGACCCGTGGCCTCGAAAATCTCTTCGAGGATGAACTTCATCATCAGGAACGTGGGGCCGATGTCAAAGGTAAATCCGTCCTTTTGGAGGGCACCGTTGCGACCACCCACCTGTCCCTTCTGTTCAAATACGTCGACTTCAAAACCCTGGTTCGCGAGTAACATCGCGCTCGCCAGCCCGCCGGGGCCCGCCCCGATCACCACAACCTTTTTGCCCTGCATCATTTTCCTCCCCATTCTTTGGATCCAAGATAGTCCCACGACATCATCGATGCCAGGTAAAGATTCGCGCCAAACACGAGGTCCTCTACCGGCATATAGACAAACCGAATACCACTGTTAAACGCATCATCGTACTTGACGAGGCCCGCAGCAATTACCGGCTGATCGAAAAGTACGGTCATGAGCAAAAGCAAAGCCATCGCATACCATACGCCGCGACGCCGAAGCAGACCACTCCCGAAGCGGAGGTCGGTTATGACCAGTATAACCAGCAAAACAATGGAGATGACGGAGTATTCTCTCACGCCAGCATCCCCCGCCTTCGGATTTCACGGAAGCATTCATACGTGTTAATGCTACAATATGGGATGATGATGAAAAACAGGACCTCTTCGACGGGTAGCAGTCCGAGGATGCGCACCGGGAGCATATCGTTTCCAAAAAACCAGTGACCGCGCACGATCGCAACGACATCCCACAGCAAGAACAGGATGGACACGGGGATCATACTCAGCAGGAGGCGTTTCCCCTGGCGATAAATCTTCACACCCAATCGCTCGGCCACTGCCTGAGAAAGCAGCAGGGACAGCAACAGGCCCCATAGATAGGTATTCAATGTAAGATCCTCCAACATCTGGCTGCATGCTACCTTCTACAGGGTTTTATGCCAACCCTTCACAGCGGTAAACATAACGAATTTCTTAATGAGCTTCGGCGCGGAGGGCATCGTGTCGGCCGAAAGGCCGGCGAGACGCATATGCGGCCATGTTACGCTATTCGGACTACAAGTATGCAAAGTGACCGTTTCAGGGTAGATAATGCCGAGTAGGCTCCCCATAGCTACGCCATGCCGCCGATTTCAGTGTACTTTCATCAATACACCGGTTATGGTATAAAAGATTAGAAGCACAGCTCACCCCCGATCATGGGAGCTTTGGTTCCCGAGTTCCCACACTGCGGGGATTCCAACGATAAGCACGAGTACATGGAAAGAAAGGGAGTATCTGTGGTCGTCTTTGAAGACGTAAGGAAAGTCTACGATGACGAAACAGTCGCCGTAGACGGCCTAAACCTAACGGTAGAGCACGGGGAATTCATGGTCTTTATCGGGCCCAGTGGGTGCGGAAAGACCACCACGCTCCAGATGATCAATCGCTTAAAGGAGCCCACCTCGGGTCGTATCCTGATCGATGGGAAAGACACCAAGGACATGCGCAACGTCGATCTGCGTCGAAACATGGGCTACGTGATTCAGGAAATCGCCCTTTTTCCGCACATGACCGTTGCCCAGAACATATGCGTGGTTCCCGACCTGTTGGGATGGTCAAAGAAGCAGAAGGAAACCCGGACGAGAGAACTCCTCGAGCTGGTCAGCCTAGACCCGGACATCTACATGGATCGGTTTCCCCGGGAACTCAGCGGAGGGCAGCAGCAGCGCATCGGCGTACTGCGCGCCCTGGCGGTGGATCCCGACGTCCTGTTGATGGACGAACCCTTCGGGGGACTCGACCCCCTCACGCGCGACCAGCTGCACGAGGAACTCAAGGCCCTGCAGGATAAGGTCCAGAAAACGATCATATTCGTCACGCACGATATGGATGAAGCGCTCAAGCTGGCGGATCGGGTAACGCTCATGCGGGACGGGAAACTGGTACAGGTGGATAGCCCCGAGGAGATCCTGCGAAACCCCAACGACGAGTTCGTGGCGGACTTCATCGGATCCGAGCGCCGCCTGATGAGCCCGCTCGATGTATTGGTCCGGGAGGTCATGTTGGAAGACCTGCCCACACTACGACCCGATGCCAGTGCCATGGACGCGCTTCGACTCATGCAGGAAAAGAACACGGACTATATCGCTATTACCGAAGATGAGACGTTCGTAGGCATGCTCTCCGCCCACCGTCTCCAGGAGCTTCGTCTCGAGGAGGATCCCGATAGCCGGGTGGGAGATGCCGACCTCGTTACGGTGACGGTGGACTCGCGCCAGACGATGATGGAGGCAGTCCACCGACTCGCGGAAACGGAAGAGCATGTCCTTGCAGTCATGAACCGCCGGGGCAAGCTGGTCGGAGCCATTTCCCGTGGTTGGCTACCGGACATCCTCGCCAAAGAGATGTGGCCCAAGGAAGCCGCCGGATACGAAATGGAGGAGAGCTGACTTGTTCGCGCACACGCTGGTGTCGGCATTGACGCTGACGGCGAACCGCACCTTCGGGGAGTCGATGATGCGCTTTTTTAACCTGGTGGTGACGCGCCAGGCGGATCTGCGCATCGCGCTTTATGAACACATGCTATTGGTATTGATCCCAGTGGGCATCGCGATATGCATCGCCATTCCCCTGGGCATTCTTGCCACCCGATATCGCGCGGTAGAGATCCCCGCGATCGGGCTGGCCAATGTTGGGCAGACGATTCCCAGCCTGGCACTCATCGCGCTGATGATTCCGCTGGGTTTTGGGATCGGGCGGCGTCCCGCCTACATCGCACTGCTCATTTACGCTATACTGCCGATCCTAAGAAACACTTTCACCGGTATTACGTCGGTCGATTCTTCCCTCAAGCGCGCAGCACGCGGCATGGGGATGACCGACCTGCAGATGTTATGGAAGGTGGAGCTTCCGCTCTCCTTCCCGGTGATCATGGCCGGCATCCGGACTTCGACCGTAATCATCATCGGTACGGCAGTCCTGGCGGCCTACATCGGCGGTGGAGGACTGGGCGCCTTTATCGTGACCGGATTGGGCCTGGTCCGCGACGACCTCATCCTCCTCGGTGCAGTCCCCAGTGCAATCCTGGCTATCATCGCCGATTTCGTACTGGGCCGCCTGGAGGAATGGGTCACTCCGAGGGGGCTAAAGGTTTAGTCTCGGCCCCCCTGGGAGTATGCAAACGGAAGAGACAAATTCGGGAGGTAGTAATCGAATGGTATCGACAAAGTATCGGTTTATGGCACTCGCCATTATCACAGTAATGGTCTCTGTGGCCGCCCTCACGATCGTGGGATGCGGTGAGACCGATTCTGGTGGTTCCATAACCATCGGGTCGGGAGACTTCTCCGAGCCCTGGATTCTCGCGGAAATCTCGAAGATTCTCATCGAGGAGCACACTGACATCAGCGTGACACACACCCGCAATATCACCGGTTCCACCCTGCTGCACGAAGGTATGCAGTCGGGCGACTTCGACCTTTATCCCAGCTGGACGGGCACACAGTTCGCCGGCGTACTGGAGATGGAGATCACCGAAGAGTGGCGGGATCGTGAAAAGATCTACGATTACGTCAAAGAACAGTTCGACCAAGAGTACGACGTTCACTGGTTCCCACCGCTCGGCTTCGACAACACCTACGCTTTGGTCGTACGCGAGGACTACGCCGAGGAGCACGGCCTCGAGACCGTATCGGACATCGTACCCATGGCCGACGAGGTCGAGGTGGCGATGGATGCTACCTTCTATGATCGACCCGGAGACGGCTGGGTGGACTTCCAGGCGCACTACGACATGGAGTTTGCCCGCGGCCACTCCATGGACTACGGCCTGCTATATCGCGCCGCAGCCGAAGGAGACGTCGAGGCCGCCATCGCGTACTCTACCGATGGCCGCATCGCCTCCCTGGGGCTGACCATCCTGGAAGATGACCTCGGTTTCTTCCCGCCCTACGACGGGGCCATGGTCGCCCGCAACGAAACCCTCGCGGAGCACCCGGAGATCGAGGAAGCCCTATCGGTAATGTGGGGCGCCTTCCCCGAGGAGGTCATGGCCGGCCTCAACGCAGAGGTTGACGTCGAAGACCGGGACTTCGAAGATGTTGCTCGTGAATTCGTCGAGGAAATGGGCTGGATCGACTAACCAAGCGAGATACGAACCGCCGGGGGCCCTCGGGCCCCCGGCACTTCTTCTTTCCCTTCATTGGGCATCGTGCAATCACGCTGCCACCATGGTCTTCCCCCGATAGGGTACCCGCCCGGTGGAAGACAAATACAAGCCGAAGATGAAAACAAAACCCATCAAAAGTGAACGAACGCGATACCTTTTAGGAGGTAGTGATCTCGTGCAGCCCCATGGGCATGGTAAGATCCTATTGGCAATGGCCACGATCGCAATTCTATTGGTGGCGGCCGGTTGTGGTGGCGACGATGCAGATGCGGGGTCCGACGAGTTTCCGACGCTGGATCTCACCGTTGGATCATCCACATTTTCCGAGCCCTGGATTCTCAGCGAGATGGTAAAAATATTCCTCGAGGAACTGGGACATAACGTGACCCACACGATCAACGTACAACCGGATACCACCCACGCCGCGATGGTTGCCGGGGACATGGACTTCTACATGTCCTGGACCGGTACGCAGTTCGCCGGTATCCTCGAGATGGAAGTGACGGAGGAGTGGCGCGATCGGGAGAAAGTCTTCGATTATGTACACGACGAGTTCCAGGAACGGTACAACCAGACCTGGTTCCCTTCCCTGGGCTTCAACAACACCTATGCACTGGCCGTGCGGCAAGACTTCGCGGACGAACACGACTTACAGAAGGCGACGGACCTCGTGCCGCTCGCTCCTGAGCTCGAGATCGCCACGGATTCCACTTTCCAGGAGCGCATCGGGGATGGCTTCGACGATATGGCGGAGCACTACGGATTCGAATTCAAGGCCGTACACGGCATGAGTTACGGCATCCTATATCGAGCGGTGGCCGAGGGAGAGGTTGATGTGAGTGTT
>Ga0207421_10002729_pt1 | contig 21640 bp, 16 predicted proteins | sample SodLakKL_010_SED_4_FD_187542 | JGI IMG/M metagenome (GOLD analysis project Ga0207421, IMG submission 187542) | Alkaline sediment microbial communities from Lake Tanatar, Kulunda Steppe, Russia - 8KL_010_SED (SPAdes) (version 2) | ecosystem: Environmental > Aquatic > Non-marine Saline and...
GCTGTCCGCCGCCGCTACCCGTGACCATCATTGATTGGCGCGGTTGCTGATGAGCTCATCCACCACCGAGGGATCCGCCAGCGTGCTGGTATCCCCCAGACTGTCCAGCTCGTTGGTGGCCACCTTGCGAAGGATGCGCCGCATGATCTTGCCGGATCGTGTCTTCGGCAGGCCGGGTGACCACTGAATGACATCCGGTTTGGCGATGGGACCGATTTCTTTCCGCACCAGGTCGGTCAGCTCCTTCTGCAAGCCGTCATTGGGTTCCACGCCGGTCACCAGGGTGACATAGCAATAGATCCCCTGGCCTTTCACGTCATGGGGGTAACCCACCACGGCGGCTTCTGCCACGGCGTCATGCAGCACCAGTGCACTCTCGATTTCGGCGGTGCCCATGCGATGGCCCGAGACGTTCAGCACATCATCCACCCGGCCGGTGATCCAGTAGTACCCATCCTCGTCCCGGCGGGCACCATCACCGGTGAAGTACTTGCCGGAATAAGTGGTCAGGTAGGTGTTCATGAAGCGCTCATGATCGCCGTAGATGGTGCGCATCATGCTGGGCCAGGCCCGGGCAATGCACAGGTTGCCCTCGGTGGCGCCCTCCAGCACGTTGCCCTCGTTGTCCACCAGCTGTGGCTCAACACCGAAGAAGGGCAGTGTGGCGGATCCCGGCTTCAGGTCGATGGCGCCAGGCAGGGCGGAGATCATAATGGCGCCGGTTTCCGTCTGCCACCAGGTATCCACGATCTGGCATCGCCCGTCGCCCACCACCCGGTAGTACCATTCCCAGGCTTCGGGGTTGATAGGCTCGCCCACGGTGCCGAGGATGCGAAGACTTGCTCGGGAGTGCTTTTTGACCAGTTCTTCTCCCAGTCCCATGAGCGAGCGGATGGCCGTGGGAGCGGTGTAGAAAATGTTGACCTGGTGGTCGTCAATGACCTGCCAGAAGCGGCCGGCATCGGGGTAGGTGGGCACCCCCTCGAAAACCAGGGTGGTGGCGGCGTTGGAGAGTGGCCCATAGACGATATAGCTGTGCCCGGTCACCCAGCCCACGTCCGCGGTGCACCAGTACACCTCGCCGTCGTGGTAGTCGAAGATGTACTTGAAGGTCATGGAGGCCTGCAGCAGATACCCCCCGGTGGTGTGCAGCACGCCCTTGGGTTTGCCCGTGGATCCGGAGGTGTAGAGGATGAACAGTGGGTCCTCGGCATCCATTTCTTCCGGCGCGCACTCCGGCGACGCCTCACTGATCGCCTCCTGATACCAGACATCCCGATCCGGATTCCACGGGACCTGGTTACCGGTGTGGCGGACCGTGATGACGGTGTGTACGGAATCCAGGCCATCCAGGGCCTTTTCCACGTTCTCTTTCAGGGGCACCGGCTTGCCACTGCGCAGCCCCTGATCGGCGGTGATCACTGTTCTGCAGTCAGCATCCTCGATGCGGTCCCGGAGCGCGTGAGGCGAAAATCCACCGAAGACAATCGAATGCACTGCGCCGATCCGCGTGCAGGCCAGCATGGCCACCACGGCTTCCGGGATCATCGGCATGTAGATGGACACCCGGTCGCCCTTGGCCACTCCGCGCTCTTTGAGGACATTGCTCAGCCGGCAGACCTCCTCGTGCAGCTCGCGGTAGGTGATGCGCCGGACATTGCCGGGTTCATCGCCTTCCCAGATCACCGCATGACGGTCGCCATGGGTCTCCAGGTGTCGATCCAGGCAGTTGTAGCTCACATTGAGCTTGCCACCCTCAAACCAGCGAATCTGGCCTTTGCTCAGATCGTTGTTGCTGACCCGGTCCCATTTGCGAAACCAGGTCAGGAATCGATCCGCCTGTTCGGCCCAGAAAGACTCGGGTTCATCCAGAGAGCGCCGATACATGGCCTCGTATTCACCCTGGGTGAGCAAAGCGTTATCAGCCACTCCCTGGGGTACCGGATAGATTTTACTTGCAGACATCGTGTCACTCCTCCTTGGTCTCCATTGCTTGAATACTGATTCTCAGGCCCTTCACCCTGCCTGTGTTTTGCGGAGCAGACCAGTTCGCTGGCGTCGCTCCCACAGGGCTTTACGGCTTATACCGAGGCGTCGGGCAAGTTCTGTTTCGGTGAGTTCCCCCTCGTGGGCGCGAACGAACTCCTGAAAATATTCCTCCAGTGACAGGCTAAGCGACCGGGCGCTTGCCCGATTGCCATTCACTGGCAGGGCCAGGGTCTCGACCGACACCTCGTTGTCGTCACTGAGGATGACGGCTCGCTCGATGATGTTTTCCAACTCCCGCACATTGCCCGGCCACGGATAGTGCTGGATGGCCTCCATGGCGTCATTGGTGAGCGTCATGCTCGGTCGATTCAGGCGTCGACAGGATTTTTCGAGCATAAACTGTGCCAGCTCGGGCAGGTCATCCATTCGTTCGCGCAGGGCAGGGAGCTCGATTTCCATCACATTGATCCGGAAATACAGGTCACTTCGAAAGCCCTCCTGTTCCACCAGTGCGCCGAGATCCCGGTTAGTGGCGGCCACCAGGCGAATGTCCACCCGGCGGCCCTGATCGGCGCCCACCCGGCGGATTTCGGATTCCTGCAGGGCGCGTAACAGCCGCGCCTGGGCACTGCCTGGCAATTCGGCAATTTCGTCCAGAAAAAGGGTGCCGCCACTGGCCGCCTCGATCAGCCCTTTGCGAGGGGCATCGGCACCGGTGAATGCGCCTTTCTCGTGGCCAAAAAGCTCGGCTTCAATGAGGGACTCGGGAATGGCGGCGCAGTTGACCGCAATCAGCGGACCGCCGCGACGGGGGCTCTCCTCGTGGAGGGCGCGTGCAACCAGTTCCTTGCCGGTGCCGGACTCCCCGAGAATAAGCACCGTGGTGTCCGTGGGCGCCACCCGCTGGATCCGCTGGAGGACTTTCTGCATGGGCTGGCAATGACCAATGATTCCGTGAACCGGATAGGCCTCATCGATCTGGGCGCGCAGGGCCGCATTCTGTCGCCGCATGGCGTACTCCCGCAGCGCTCTCTCCACGGTCAGGCGCAGTTCGTCGTTATCAAAGGGCTTGGCGATATAATCCACCGCGCCACGTCGCATGGCATCCACCGCCGACCGGACGCTGGCATAGCTGGTCATGATGATGACCGGCGTGTCGCCAGCCAGGTCGATGATATCCATGCCATCCCGCCCGGGTAGCCGGAGATCGGCCAGTACCAGGTCATGGTTGCCGAGCGGCCCGTCGCGGAGGGCCGCTTCCACGGACTCGGCACCCTGGGCGTGCAGACCCGCCTTGACCAGGAGCCGGACGATGGCTTCCCGGATGACTTTTTCGTCTTCGATGATGAGGACGCTAGCCACTGGCGGGTACTGCCTCCGTTTCGGTGGCAAGGGGCAGGCGCAGCACCACCTGGGTGCCTTTTTGCCGGCCACGACGGGGCTGGATGCTCAACTCGCCGGCGCATTCGCTAATGATGGCCCACGCCAGCGACAGGCCGAGACCCGTGCCCTTGCCGGGTGCCTTGGTGGTGAAAAAGGGTTCGATGACCTTGTCTTTGATGGCTTGATCGATGCCATGGCCATCATCAACCATCCGGATGACCGCATTGCCGCGTTGGCGGCGGGCGCTGAGAGCAATTTTTCCGCCAGGTTCGCAGGCGTCCATGGCATTGGTGTAGAAGTTCACGAACACCTGGACCAGACGCTGGTGTCCCGTCAGAACACTCAACGTCGCGGGAATATCGCGGCTGAAGTGCAGCGTTTTGGCCCGTGGGTTCAATCGCACCAGGCGTTCCGCTTCTTCGGCGGCGCTCGCCAGTGAGGCCCGTTCCACGGCGCCGTTGCCCGTCGGCGGGCCGGCGTGGGCGTAACCCACCAGCGCCTGGACAATGTGGGTGATCCGCTGGGTCTGTTGCAGGATCTCCGTGGCGCGATCGTCGTTGGTGTGTTCCTCCCGCCACTCCTGGGCCAGGCAGTCAATGGCCGTCACTGGATTACCGATTTCGTGGGCCACACCGGCGGCCAGGCGGCCGATAGAAGCAAGCCGCTCGCTGTGGGCCAGCTCGTGCTCCAGTCGCTGCACATCGGTGACATCTTCCAGCAGGATCAGGCGGTCGGCGTTCTCGTCGTCATCGGGCTCGCCGATCATGGCTTTGTGCAACGTCAGCCAGCGCTCCCCGGCGGGCAGGCTGACCGGGCGCTTGTGAGCCTGGTCAACCGGCTCCTTGAGGAATTGCTCCAGCAGTGCTCCCCAGGGGGCCGGGAGTTCCCGCAGGTGGCGCCCCAGTACCGCATGATCGCCCAGGCCGGTCAGGGTCCGGACCGCCGGATTCCAGCGGGCAATTCGTCCCAGCCGGGTCACTGCCACGACGCCGAGGGGCAGGTCTTCCAGTATCTGGCGGTGGTAGCGGCGCAGCGCGTCCAGTTCCGCGGCGATGCCCCGCAGACCGCCGCCGTGCCGCTCCAGCCGTTCTTCGATGATGCGGACGTTCTGAGCCAACGCGGTTCGGTGATCGGTATCCAGCCGCAGGCACTGATCGACGATGTCCCGGGCCAGCACCGGTCCCATCATGCCGGACAGATTCCGCTTGACCTGATCGCGGAGCTGATGGAGGCGGTCCGGGCGGCTTTCTGTCCAGTCCAGCCCGGCATCCTGTAGCGCTTTGACGATCTCTCCATGCGCGGCGGGCGCGCCGGTGACCGGGGTCAGTTGCTCCACGAACTGCGCCGGCGACCGGGCCACCAATGCGCCCGAGGGAACGTCGGTGATCACCCCGCGACAGGCATTGGCCGCCTCGGACTCGCCGCTGTCCTGCCGGGAGAGCAGTGACACCGCCGCAAAAACCACGGCGTTGACACTCACCGTCCAGAACGCCAACCGTCCGAAGTGGCCGGCGGTCTGGGCAGTACCCAGATCCAGACCGATCACCTGAATGGGCCCCACCGTCACGAGGGCCGGGAACAGCCCGGCGATCCCCCAGATGGCACCGCCGGCAATCAGCCCGGCCAGGAATCCCGCTCGGGTGGCCCCCTGCCAGAAGAGCATGGCGAGCACCCCGGGGATGAGCTGAGCCATGGCCAGAAAAGCGATCAGCCCCCAGGAGACCAGTGCTTCGGTCCGGTCCAGGCTCAGATAGAACAGATAGCCCGCAGCGATAATGACGGCGATCAGTGCACGGCGAACCCAGCGGAGGGTGGCATAGAGGTCATTGAGCGGTGCCAGGCGCATCAGCGGCAGGACGAGATGATTGAGGCACATGGAGGACAGCGCCAGGGTCGAGACAATGATCATGGCGCTGCCCGCGGAGATGCCCCCCAGATAGATGAACAGCCCGATGGCCGGATTGCCGGTGAGCTGGGAAATACCCAGTACGGTGTAATCCGTGGGCACGTTCAGGGCCAGCGCCTGGCCCGCCCAGAGCAGCGGAGGAACCGCGGCGGCCAGCAATAGCAGAAAAAGCGGGAAGGCCCAGCTGGCGGTGCGCAGGCCGCTGTCACCGAGGTTTTCGATGAACAGCATGTGAAATTGCCGGGGCAGCAGGAAGGCCGCAGCAAAGGCGAGGAACAACAGCCCGGTCCACTCCTGACCGGCCACGGGCGCCATGAAGTGCTCCAGCCGTTCGGGATTGGCAGCCAGCCAGTCCCCCAGCCCCTGCCAGCCACCGAAAGCCATGGACACCGCAATCACGGCTACCAGCAGCAGGGCGGCGATTTTCACCAATGATTCGAAGGCAATGGCGGCCACCAGGCCGCTGTGCTTTTCCCGCGGCGTGACATGGCGGGCGCCGAAAACGATGGCAAAGACCGTGACGATGATGCAGAACACCACCGCCACGGGCTCGGTGGCGGTGTCGGTGCTGAGGATCTGGGTCGACTCGGCCACCGCCCGGATCTGCAGGGCGATGTAAGGGAGGCTGCCGGTCAGGATCATCAGGGTAACCAGCACCCCGGCCAATCGGCTGTCAAAGCGGAAAGCGAACAGATCCGCGACCGAGGTGAGCTGATGACGGCGGACCAGCCGCAGTAACGGCATCAACAACAGGGGCGTCATCGCAAAGGCGATGGTGACGCCGATGTAGATGGTGGCAAACAACAGCCCCGAGCTGCTGGCAAAGCCGACGCTGCCGTAGTAGCTCCAGGTGGTGGCATAGACGCCCAGTGACAGCACGTAGACCGCTGGGTGGCGAACCACCGACGCCGGGATCCAGAGGCGCTCCGTGGCATGGGCAATGAGAAAAAGCAGGCATAGGTACCCCACGGCGGCCAGGAACAGCGTGGCGGGGTTAAAGACCATGGCGGCTCCCGCGGCGGGTGGTCAGCGCCACCAGCGCGATGTAACCCAGCCACAGCAGAAAAGGGAAATGCCAGGACAGACCGACGTCAGCCCACCATAAGGCCAGTGGCGAAACGAACAGCAGCAGCCCGACCATGAGCAGCAACAGGCCGACGGAACCCCCGGGGGAATTCTGTCCAATCATGGGCTCTCCTCCCCATTGACGTTACCGAAGGTATCACAGGGGATGGGGCAGGAGGAAAGCCTCTTCGCCTGGCCGGGATTGCAGCCGTACCGGACGCCAGTGACGCACCGCCCATTCCAGCAATTCGCCGGGGGGCGCTCCGTCGAATTCTGCCGGCGGGGGATGAGCCAGAAATGCAAGAACTGCCGCCGTGATCGCCGACGCCTGTTCCGGATCGACGGCGGCCGCGCCGTTGGTTTTGCTCAGTTTGCGGCCGAGCTCATCCGTCGCCACTGGCACATGCAGGTAGCGGGGCGTCGGCAGGCCAAGCTCCCGCTGCAGAGCCACCTGGGGCGCCGCCGCCGGCAGCAGATCCGCGCCCCGGACGATATCGCTCACTCCCAGTTCGGCATCGTCCACCACCATCGCCAGGGGGTAGGCATGCAGACCGTCACCCCGTTTCAGCAGGAAGTCGCCCACCAACTCGTCCACCGCGACGGTCTGATGGCCGTGGCATCGATCCAGGAAAGCCACCGGTTGCGACTCGGCTCGAAAGCGCCAGCTGCGAGCGGTGCGGCCGGGTGGCAGACCTCCGCGACAGGTGCCGGGATAGATCAGCCCGGCGGGGCCGGGCCGGCCCAGTGATTGCACCTCGCGTCGGGTGCAGCCACAGGGGTAGGCTCGCCGCCGCTCAATCAGCTGGTCCAGCGTCTCGGCATACAAGCCCCGGCGGCTGTCCTGGTTCTGTACCGCCCCGTCCCAGTGCAGACCGAACGCCTCCAGGGTCGAGCAGATGTTCGTCGCCCAGGCCGGTTGGCAGCGGGTACTGTCCAGGTTGTCGATTCGCAATCGCCACTGGCCGCCGGCCGCTCTGGCGTCAACAAAGCTGGCAATGGCGGCCACCATGGATCCCAGATGTAGCGGGCCGGTGGGGCTGGGAGCAAAGCGGCCAATGACGGGTGTGCGGGTCATGCCGCTATCCTACCCCCGGGTTCGGCGCCAGACCGAGGGCTTGGTAGACTTTCCGCCTTTAGTCCTCGGAGTCTCGCCCATGCCGGTCCCACTCGCTGCCCGGACTCATCGCATCCAGCCATTCCATGTGATGGCGCTGCTGGGCCGGGCCCGGGAGCTGGAGTCCGCCGGATGCGATGTGGTGCACATGGAGATCGGCGAGCCGGATTTTCCCACGGCTCAGCCGGTGGTGGAGGCCGGGCGTCAGGCGCTGGCCGTCGGCCGGACGGGCTATCTGCCCGCCGCCGGCTTACCGGCCCTTCGCGAGGCCATCGCCGATCACTACCAGCGCCGGCATGGCGTTGATGTCGATCCCGGCCGCATCCTGATCACACCCGGGGCCAGCGGTGCCCTGGTCATTGCACTGGCACTGCTGGCGGATCCGGGGCGCAACGTTTTACTGCCGGACCCGGGTTATCCCTGCAATCGCAATTTCGTGGAGATGGTGAACGCAGAGCCCCGCGCGGTTCGGGTCACGGCGGAGACCGATTATCAGCTCACGGCGGAACGGGCCGAGGCAGCCATGGATCAGGCCACCGCGGCCATGCTGGTGGGCTCCCCCGGTAATCCCACCGGAACACTGGCCACCGCGGACGGGCTACGGTCACTGGCTGGCCTGGCCCAGGTCCGGGGCGTCGGATTGATCATCGACGAAATTTATCATGGCCTGCATTACGGCGATCCCCCGGCCCAGGGACTGGAGCACGCGCCGGAGGCCATTGTCGTCAACAGCTTTTCCAAATACTTCGGCATGACCGGCTGGCGTCTGGGTTGGATGGTGGTGCCGAACGACTGGGTGCCGGTGGCGGAGAAGCTGATGCAGAACCTCTTTATTAGCGCGTCGACGCCCGCCCAGTATGCGGCACTGGCCTGTTTCTCCTCATCCGCCGAGGCCATATTCGAAGAGCGCCGGGCAGCATTTGCCGAGCGCCGGGACTTCCTGCTGCCCGCCCTTCGCGACATCGGCTTCCGCATTCCCGGAACGCCAGCCGGCGCGTTCTACCTGTACGCCGACATTTCTGCATTGGCCGGCGACAGCTCAAGTTTTGCCTCATCCCTGCTCGAGGCCGCGCATGTGGCGGTCACGCCGGGCATCGATTTTGAGCGCACGGCGCCAGAAGCCCATGTTCGATTTGCCTACACCACCGACCTGGACCGCCTGGCGACTGCCGTTGAGCGTATTCGCCGGCACCTGCGGGGTGGTGCCTAGTCGGCCAGATTGCAGAGCTCCGAGCGGGTGAGGAATCGCTTGCCCTCCGGCGCTTCCAGCGAGAACCCGGCGCCTCGCCCGACCACCACATCAATAATCAAATTGGTGTGGGACCAGCGTTCGTACTGGGCGCCGCCGATATAAAACGGCTCTCCGCCAATGTCGCCGAGATAGACATCCCGTGCCCCAATGCGGAACTCCTCTCTCGGATAACACATGGGGGCGCTGCCGTCACAGCAGCCACCGGATTGATGAAAAACCAGCGGTCCATGACGCTCCCGCAGCTCGGCGACAAGGGCCTCGGCCTCCGGTGTGGCGCTGACCCGTGTTGTAGACTGATTCATGGCTCTCCTCCATTGAGTCAGCGGTGGCCGACCGAATCATGGATCGGCCGGCCACCCTGTCAGGAATGATGTCAGTTGATCATGACCAGCACCATCCGGCCGTCGATGGTGCCGGCACGCATTTCATCAAAAATCGTGTTGATGTCATCAATGCTTCGCCGGGTCACCGTTGGCTTCACCAGCCCCTCGCCCCCGGGGTTCAGAAGAAACCCATCGGTGCCTGGCTGTAACTGACCAGCAGATTCTTGGTCTGCTGGTAGTGCGCCAGCATCATCAAATGGTTCTCGCGTCCAATACCGGAGTGTTTGTATCCGCCAAATGCGGCGTGGGCCGGGTAGAGGTGATAGCAGTTGGTCCAGACGCGGCCCGCCTGAATCCCGCGGCCCATGCGGTAGGTGGTATGGGCACTGCGCGACCAGACACCGGCGCCAAGCCCATAAAGGGTGTCATTGGCGATTTCCAGCGCATTGTCCATGTCAGAGAAGCCGGTAACCGAGACCACAGGCCCGAAAATTTCCTCTTGGAAGATCCGCATGGCGTTGCTTCCTTCGAAGACCGTTGGCTGGATGTAGAAACCGCCGGAAAGGTCTCCCCCGGGTTCCAGGGCCTCGCCGCCGGCGAGCACCTTGGCGCCCTCCTGTTTGCCGATATCCACGTAGGCCAGGATCTTCTCGAACTGATCCTGGGAGGCCTGAGCACCCACCATGGTGTCGGTATCCAGCGGATTACCGGCTTTGATGCGTCCCACCCGATCCAGGGCGGCGTCCATGAAATCCCCGTAGAACGACTGCTGGACTAGCGCCCGGGAGGGGCAGGTGCAGACCTCGCCCTGATTCAAGGCAAACATCGCAAAGCCTTCCAGGCACTTCTCGCGAAAACCGTCGTCCTCGGCAAAGCAATCCGCGAAGAACACGTTCGGGGATTTGCCGCCCAGCTCGAGGGTGACCGGGATCAGGTTTTCCGAGGCGTACTGCATGATCAGTCGCCCGGTGGTGGTTTCGCCGGTGAAGGCGACCTTGGCGATCCGCGGGTTGGACGCCAGTGCCTTGCCCGCCTCGGCTCCAAACCCGTTGACCACGTTGAGGACACCCGGCGGCAGCAGGTCGGCGATGAGCTCCATCACCAGCAGGATGCTGGCGGGGGTCTGTTCCGCGGGCTTGAGGACAATGCAGTTACCTGCAGCCAGGGCCGGAGCAATTTTCCAGGTGGCCATCAGGATCGGGAAGTTCCAGGGGATAATCTGACCCACGACCCCCAGGGGTTCGTGAATGTGGTAGGCCACGGTGTCGTTATCCAGCTCGCCCACCGTGCCTTCCTGGGCGCGGATGACGCCGGCAAAATAACGGAAGTGGTCTATGGCCAGCGGGATGTCCGCCACCAGGGTCTCCCGCACCGGCTTGCCGTTCTCCCAGCTTTCGGCCACGGCGATCTTTTCCAGATTGGCCTCGATGCGGTCGGCGATCCGGTTGAGGATGACCGCCCGTTCTGCCACCGGGGTGGTGCCCCAGGCGCCCTTGGCGGCGTGGGCGGCGTCCAGCGCGAGTTCAATATCGGCGGCGGTGGATCGGGGGATACGGCAGAACGTCTGCCCGGTGACCGGCGTTGGGTTATCGAAATACTGTCCATCCACCGGCGGTTTCCATTCTCCACCGATGAAATTCTCGTATTGGTCCTTATAGCTGACGACGGCATCAGAGCTGCCAGGGGGTGCGTAAATCATGATCTCTCCTCATGGGTATTTTTTTAACCAGTACCGCAGCACGGCACGAGAGCTATCAGCAAAATCCGGGCCAGAAACCGCCACGCCTTTCTATCTTCATGAATTCTTTGCAATCCCGGGCCCGCCGGGGCAGTCTGCAGACAGACGGCACCACCGCTCTGCTGTGCCACGGCGGGACGGGGTGTCCGGAATTGCGACGGGGAGGAGAGTCCTATGGGTCGCAGAGACAGCGTCGAACGCCCCGCTGGGCAGATCCGCGGGCAGTTGCTTGATGGCGCAGAATCACCCGCTGGCGCTGCGGAAGGCGTGGGGCGCTCCTGGCAGCGCTCCCGGGAAAACGGCTTAACGCCGGAGCGCAGCGCCGCGGATGCCATGCTCGAGCAGGCGGCACTGGCCCTGGTCAGGGAGCGAAACCAGCGCTTGATCGCCTTTGCCCTGCCCGAGCTTGAGAACCTCCGGCACCAGATCGCCGGCACCAACAGCGCGGTATTACTGGCCGACGCCAACGGCGTGATCCTCGAACGTCACGGTGATCCGGCGTTCAGCCGCCGGAGCCAGCGGGTGGCGCTGCAACCGGGCGCCTGCTGGGGGGAATCGGCGCGGGGCACCAATGCCATTGGCCTGGCGTTGGCCGAGCAGCGGAGTGCATCGGTTCACGGCGAGGAGCACTTTCTGGCCTGCAACACTTTCCTGACCTGTGCGGCCACGCCCATTCGGGACGTTAACGGCCAGTTGACGGGTCTTCTGGATGTCTCCGGCGACCAGCCGGCAAGGCAGCTGCACGCGCTGGGTCTGGTGCGTATGGGGGCTCGGATGATCGAAAACCGGATGCTCGAAGCCGAGTTCCCGGACGCCATTTATCTCCACTTCCATGTCCGCCCGGAACTGGTGGGAACCCTGGGGGAGGGCATTGTTGCAGTGGAGCCATCCGGGCGGGTGCTGGCATTTAACGAAGTGGCCTCCCGGCACATGAGCGCACTGACGGTCCATGCTGAGTTGGACGGCCTGCTGGAATCGAGTTTCGATGAACTGGCCGGGCGGAGCGACGAGTGGATCATCCTGCGCACCCGGGATGGACTGAATGTCACGGCACGGATTCAGGGACCGGCGTCGCGGGGTGAGCGGGTCAGCGTGCCGATGGGTCGGCGGTCAGGCCAGCCGCGGGCGGCTGACGTCGATGACCCGTTTTCCGCTTTGCATGCCGGCGATCCGGGGTTTGTGGACCTGATGTGGCGAGCTCGGCAGGTTTTCAATCGCGGCATTCCGCTGGTCCTCGAGGGGGAAACCGGCACAGGCAAAGAGTGGGTGGCTCGTCGGCTGCACGACTGCAGTGAACGGGGTGCCGGGCCGATGATCAGCGTGAACTGTGCCGCCATCCCGGATTCCCTGGCCGAAGCGGAGTTGTTTGGTTATCGGCCCGGCGCTTTTACCGGCGCCAGCCGGGAGGGTGCGGCGGGGCATGTGCAGCGAGCGGATGGTGGCACCCTGTTCCTGGATGAAATCGGCGACATGCCACTGTCCATTCAGAGCCGGTTACTACGGGTCCTCCAGGAGCGCGCGGTTGTCCCAATTGGCGGCACCGACCCGATTCCGGTGAATTTTTCGCTGGTCAGCGCCACCCACCAGAATCTGGCGCAACGGGTGGAACAGGGCGCTTTTCGGGCGGACCTTTATTATCGAATCTGTGGGTTTCGTGTCACCTTGCCGGCGCTGCGGAACCGCGCCGACCTCGAGGGCCTGATCAGCCGGATGCTGGCGGTAGAAGACCCGAGTGCGCGAATCGCACCGGCGGCCCGGGATTGCCTGCTTCGTTACCCCTGGCCCGGTAATCTGCGTGAACTGCAGAATGCGCTGCGCACGGCCCTTGCCCTTGCCAAGCCCGGTTGGCCTATCGAAATCCTGGACTTGCCGGAGCCGATCCGTGCATCCGATGTGGCTGTAGCCGGTGAGCCGTCAGAAGCGACCGGTGGGCTGAGGGAAGCTGAAGAACGCTGCATGCGCGACGCCGTTGAAGCCCATGGGGGAAACTATGCGGCCGCGGCTCGGGCCCTGGGGATCAGTCGCAGCACGCTGTACCGGCGCCTGCGGCGCGGTTGACGGTTTTGAGCCCTGGCACATTTTCCAGTCTGCTAAAAAACCGGTATTTTCTCCATTTTGCCACCACGGGGATTCCGGGCCTGCAATGCGCCTTAGCAAGATCCGCCTGAACGGGTTCAAATCCTTTGTGGATGCCACCCCCGTGCCGTTACTGGGCGGCATCACAGCCATCGTCGGGCCCAATGGCTGTGGCAAGTCCAACATTATCGATGCAGTTCGCTGGGTGATGGGCGAGAGCTCCGCCCGGCATCTGCGCGGCGGATCCATGGCGGACGTCATTTTCAGTGGTTCCCGCAGCCGCAAGCCCGTGGGCCAGGCCAGCATTGAGCTGGTGTTCGACAACTCGGACGGGGCGCTCGGCGGGCAGTACGCGGGTTTTGCGGAAATCGCCATTCGCCGCCAGGTGAACCGGGATGGTCAGTCCGCTTACTACCTCAACGGCAGTCGCTGCCGCCGGCGGGATATTACCGATGTTTTTCTGGGCACCGGACTGGGTCCCCGCAGCTATTCCATTATCGAGCAGGGCACGATTTCGCGGCTCATCGAAGCGAAGCCTGAGGAGCTTCGCGGCTATCTGGAGGAAGCCGCCGGCATCAGCCTTTACAAGGAGCGCCGTCGGGAGACCGAGCGGCGGATGCGGGACACCCGGGAGAACCTCGAGCGTCTGGAGGACGTCCGGGATGAGGTGGGTCGGCAGCTGGAAAAACTCTCGCAGCAGGCCGAGACCGCGGAGCGCTACCGAGCCCTCAAGGCCGAGGAAAGGGAGCGGCGGGCCGAACTGCTGCTGCTGCGAACCCGCGGGTTGCAACAGGAGCGGGCGACACTGCAGCAGGAATTGGCAGAGCGCGACAATGCACTGGAGTCCCGCATCGCCGATCAGCGGGGGGTGGAGCGGGAGATGGAGGCGCTGCGCGCGAGTCACGCTGAGCAGAGCGATGCCCTGAACGAAATCCAGGGACGCTTTTACCAGGTGGGGTCGGACATCGCCCGCCTGGAGCAGCGCATCAGTCATCGCCGCGAGCTGCGTGAAACCAGCGCTCGGGAGCTGTCCCGCAATAACGAGGCTCTGGAGCGGGTGCAGGCGGAGTTGGCCGAAGACCTGAAAAAGCTCGGGCTGCTGCAGGAGCGCCTGCAGACCCTGAATCCCGAAATCGAGTCCCTGGACGAAGCACTGACCCGCTCAACCGTGAGTTTGGAGGAGGCCGGCAAGCGCCTGGAGGCCGCCCGCGCCGCCCGGGATGAGCAGGCACGGCGACAAGCGGACGCCGACCGGCAGGCCGAGGTGGAGCGGGCACGGATCGAGCAGCTGGAAGCGCGGCAACTGGATCGTCGCCGACGCACGGAACAACTGGCGACGGAACTCGGCGAACTGGACAGCGATGGCGACGGCGACGTGGCCGACGTGGCGTCACGGATCGGCGTGCTGGAGCAGGAGCGCGATCAGTTTGACGAGCGTATCGCGGATCTGGATGAGCAGATTGGCTTCGAAGCGGGTCAGCGGGACGAGCATCGGGACGAGCTGGACGCGCTGCGGGAGCGGCGCTCGGAGCTCAAAGCCCGACAGACATCGCTGGAGACCCTGCAGGAGGCGGCCCTGGGCGCGGAGACTGGCGCCGGCGAGTGGCTTGAAGCCATGGGTCTCGGGGACGGAAAGCGTCTGGGCGAGTGCCTCGAAGTCGAAGCCGGATGGGAAACCGCGGTGGAAGTCGTCCTTCAGGATGCGCTTCAGGCCGTGGCGGCGGACGATCTCGGCCGGCTGGGTGGGCAGGCCGAGCAGCTGGGCGGTGGTGCCGTGATGCTCTACCGGTCGGACGCCGCCGGCGACACCGGGTCTGGATTCGGCGCCCATGCTGCCGGTGACGATCGGCTTTTGACCCGAGTGAAGGGGCCGGCCCCGCTCCAGGACCTGCTGGCGGGTGTGCATGTCGCGGATGACGAGCAGCAGGCACTCAGCCGGCTGGCTTCCCTGCCGGCCGGGGAGTCCGTGGTGACCCGTCGGGGGCAGTGGTTCGGTCGACACTGGCTGAGGATTCAGGCCGCGGCCAGTGATGATCAGGAGGGCGTCCTGGCTCGAGGCCGAGCCCTTGAGGCCCTCGGCAATGAAGTGGCTCGACTGGATGAAGCGATGGCTCAGCGCGAGGCGCTTTACCAGGAGGCCGTGCAGCGGGCTGCATTACTGGAGGAGCAGAGGGCCGAACGAGCCGACGAGCGCGGTGGCGTGGATCGTGAGCTGGCCGCGGCCCGGGCGCGGCTCGAGGCCGCCGAGCAGCAACAGGCGCGTCGGCGGGAGCGGCGTGAGACTTTGCTGGGCGAGCAGCAGACCCTGCAGGAGGCGCTGGAGGCGGGTGATCGTGATATTCGCACCACCCGGGAGCAGCTGGAGTCGGCACTGGCCACGGGTGAGCAGGCGCAGGCGGCGATGGCTCCGCTGGATGCAGACTGTCATTCGGCCCGGGAGGCCGTGGAAGCGGCACGGCTGGCGGCAGACCAGCTCCGCGAGCAGCGTCAGGATGTGGCGCTGCGCCTGGAAACGGCCAGAACGGCGGGTCAATCCCTTGAGGAGGCCATTGCCAGACTCCAACGTCAGGAAACCGGACTGAGCGCCCGTAACGCCGAGCTTGAACAGACGCTGAACGAGGTGTCCGGATCGGATGACAGCCTGGAGGCGGAGCGCCAGGCACTGCTTAAAAAACGCGCCGCGGTCGAGGAAGAACTGGCAGCCGCACGGCGGGCGCTGGGAGAGGCCGACGAGGCGCTGCGCACCCTGGATATCCGCCGGGGTGAAGCCGAGTCCGCCATTGTCGAGCTGCGGGAGGCGGCGGAGTCGGCCCGCTACCGCGATTATGAACTGAAAGCGCGGTTGCAGACGCAAACCGAGCAGTTGCAGAGCCTGCAGGTCGATCCGGCGGCCGTGGCCGAAAAGCTATCGGAAACCGCCACCGAATCCGACTGGGAAAAAGAACTCGAGCGCCTGGATAACCGGATCCGTCGGCTGGGACCGATTAACCTGGCCGCCATTGACGAGCACCGAACGCTTTCGGAGCGAAAAAGTTATCTGGATGCTCAGCAGGCGGACCTGAGTGAGGCACTGGAAACTTTGCAGAACGCCATCCAGAAAATCGACCGGGAAACCCGCAGCCGCTTTCGTGACACCTTCGACAAGGTCAACAGTGGCCTACAGCGGCTTTTTCCGCGGTTGTTCGGTGGGGGTCAGGCTTATCTCGAAATGACCGACGATGACCTGCTGGAAACCGGGGTTACGCTGATGGCCCGGCCTCCCGGCAAGCGGATCACCAATATTCATCTGCTCTCCGGTGGCGAGAAGGCGCTGGCGGCGGTGGCGCTGGTCTTTGCCATCTTCGAGCTGAATCCGGCGCCCTTCTGCATGCTCGACGAGGTGGATGCACCGCTGGACGAAGCCAACGTGGGACGTTTCTGCGATCTTCTCTCCGAGATGTCCGAGCGGGTGCAGTTCATCGTGATCACTCACAACAAGGCCACCATGGAAGCCGCCAGCCATCTGGCTGGCGTTACCATGGCGGAGCCGGGGGTCTCCCGACTGGTCGCGGTGGACATCGAATCCGCAGCGGCCATGACCGAGGCGGATGCTTGAGTTGACCTCCCGGAGATTGCAATCTGACACCAACGGGAAAAACGGAAGCCGCAATGGATGAATTGCGCTGGACATTACTGATCCTGGGCGCCCTGATTGTCGCCGGCGTGTATGGCTACAGTCGCCTGCAGGACTGGCGGAAGGACGGTACGCCCTGGAAGCGGAGCAGTCAGCGACGCGAACCGTTCGCGAACGAAGCCGAGCCTGACCTGTCCGGCCCGGATCCTTTGCTGGACGATCCCGAGGACAACGACATTGTCGGCCCGGCCCGGGTGGTTTCGGCGACTGAGGAACCGGAGTCCGTGGTGCCGGCCGGCGAGCCAGAGATCTCGGCGACTGACGATGCATCCGTAGAGGCCACCGAGAGCGAACCGGAAGTGGCCGGGGATCAGGTCGCCCATTCGGCCGGCGGTGACAAGGTTGTGGTGCTGACGGTGATGGCACCGAAGGGCACCCGGTTTTCGGCCCAGGATCTGGTCCGGGTGCTGCAGAGTTCGGGGCTCCGTCTGACTGAGCAAGGGGTATTGCGACGAGGACTGGATACGGGTCAGGGCACGGTGGCGCTGTTCACCGCCGCCAACATCGTCGAGCCCGGCACCTTCGATCCGGACAGTCTGGAGACCGCCACCACCCCGGGCATTGCACTCATCATGCAGCTGCCGGGCCCGTTTGACGGCCTGGCCACCTTCGAGCAGATGCTGACCACGGCGCAGCGGACCGCTGAGCAGTTGGGCGGGGTGGTGCTGGATGGGCGTCGCTGCGATCTCACCACCCAGTCCATCGAGCATATCCGCGAGGAATTACTGGAGTACCGGCGTCGCGCGCACCTCGCCAGCCGGCGCGGGGCCTGACTGCAGTGGCGGACAGTGCAAGCCACGCGGCTGCCCGGGCCGAAGCGCTCCGGCGGTCCATCGAGTACCACAATCATCGGTACTATGTGCTGGATGATCCGGAAATTGCGGACGCCGAATACGATCGGTTGATGGATGAGCTGGCCAGCCTCGAGGCCGAACACCCGGAGTTGATCTCCGTTCATTCGCCCACCCAGCGCGTGGGCTCCCGCCCGCTGGAGGGTTTTGAGCCCTCGCAACATGACCGCCCGATGCTCTCCCTCGCCAATGCGTTCAGCCGCGAGGACGTGGTCGAGTTCGATCGCCGACTGCGCCGCAATCTGGCGGTTGACGCACTGACCTATGTGGGCGAGCCCAAGCTCGACGGCCTCTCCATCAATCTGCGCTATGAGCAGGGAAGGCTGGTGGAAGCCGCCACCCGGGGTGATGGCGAGGTCGGCGAGCAGATTACGGCAAACGCCCGCACCATCCGCAGCGTCCCGCTGATCCTGTTAACGGACAATCCGCCCCAGCGGGTTGAGGTGCGCGGTGAGGTGGTGATCCGCCGGCGGGATTTCGAGGCGCTCAACCGCCAGCGGCTGGCGCGGGACCAGCGGCCGTTTGCCAATCCGCGCAACGCGGCGGCGGGTAGCCTGCGCCAACTGGACCCGCGGATCACCGCCGCCCGGCCGTTGACGCTGTTTGTCTTTGGCATTGGCGCATCCAGTGAAGCCCTGGCGGAGGATCATCTGGGGATCCTGCGGGTGCTGGGAGACTGGGGGTTTCGGGTCAATCAGCGGGTGGAGCGGGTCGAGGGGGCCGACGGCCTCCTGGATTACCATGACCGCCTGGTGGCCGAGCGCGATGACCTGGATTATGAAATCGACGGCGCGGTCTACAAGGTCAATGACATCGCGGCGTGGTCCGAGCTGGGGACCACCGCCCGAGCGCCTCGCTGGGCACTTGCCCACAAGCTGCCCGCCCGGGAGGCCACTACCGTGGTGGAATCGATTCTTCCCTCGGTGGGCCGCACCGGGGTCATTACCCCGGTGGCGGCGCTGCAGGACGTCAATGTTGGCGGCGTCACCGTCGGCCGCGCCACCCTGCACAACCTGGACGAGGTGCACCGCAAGGACGTCCGGGAGGGGGACACCGTCATGGTCCGCCGGGCGGGCGACGTGATTCCCGAAGTGGTCAGCGTGGTGACGTCGAAACGTCCGCCGGGTGCCGAAGCCTGGTCCATGCCCGCGCATTGCCCGGTCTGCGGCTCCGAGGTGGTTCGCCTGGATGATGAGGCGGCCCATCGCTGCATGGGCGGGCTGTTCTGCCCGGCTCAGCGGGTGGGGGCGCTCATGCACTTCGTCTCCCGTCGGGCCATGGACATCGATGGCCTGGGCGAAAAGCTCGTCCGTCAACTGGTAGAGACCGAACGGGTCCGGACCGCCGCCGACCTGTATCAGCTGAGCTGCTCGGACCTCTTGGGCCTTGAGCGCATGGGTGAGAAATCGGCCGGCAACCTGCTGCGCTCCATCGAGGCCTCAAAGCAGACCACCCTGGCCCGCTTTCTGTTCGCCCTCGGCATCAGCCAGGTCGGCGAGGTAACCGCGCGGGTTCTGGCCCGGGAGTTGGGCTCGCTGAACGCGGTCATGAATGCCGACGAAGAGGCGTTGGTGGCGTTGCCCGACATTGGTCCGGTTGTGGCGCAGTCCATCACCCGCTTTTTCGAGCAAACCACCAACCGGCAGGTTATCGAGGGCCTGCTGTCCGCGGGCGTCACCTGGGACGATCCGACGGGGCGCCAGGAGAATGCAACCGATGACGCCGGGCGGACCCTCGAGGGGCTGACTTTCGTGCTGACGGGCACTCTGGAGAACCTCACCCGGGACGAAGCCCGAGCGGCCATTGAAGCCCGGGGCGGCAAAGTGACCGGTAGCGTCTCCGGGCGCACGAATTACCTGGTGGCCGGAAGCGACCCGGGCTCCAAGCGGGACAAGGCCGAGACCCTGGGCGTACCCGTCCTCGACGAGGACGGGTTTCAGGCAATGCTCGGCTGACCGTTCGGGATTTTCGCCGCGGGGCTACTGGGCCCAGTCGGCGCGATAATCGATATCCGCGCTTTCACGCAGGCTGTCGAGCCTGGCTTCAATACGCTCATTGACCATGGTCATGGCCAGCTGCTGTGACACCGCTTCAAAGGCGGGCACGCTCCCCTCGCGGGTGTCGTCCAGCTGGATGACGTGCCAGCCGAAACGGGTTTCGACCGGCTCGGTGGTCATTTCGCCCGGCTCCAGGGCCACCACGGCGTCGGCGAACGGCGCCACCATGTCACCCCGGGTGAACCAGCCGAGATCGCCGCCGTCCTGAGCGCTGCCATCCTGGGAATGCTGACTGGCCATCTCGGCAAAGGTTTCGCCGCCCTCGATCAGTTCGATGATCTCCTCCGCGAGACCCCGCTCGCTGACCAGGATGTGCCGGGCGCTGTACTCCAGCGGTGCGCCGGCTCCGTAATCCTCTTCATAGCGAGCCCTCAGGGCGTCATCGGAAATCTGGTCCATCTGCGCGAAGCTGCGCACGAAGGCCTGGGCAAGCGCCTGACGGCGGCTGTTGGTGAGCTGGGCCTGAGCCTCCGGCGTTGGCTCAACGGACTCGGCCTCGCCCGCCTGGGCCAGCAGGATCAGGTTGATGGTTTCGTCCAGGAAGCGCTGCCGCTGAACGGGGGGCAGATCCGTCCCGCCACCGGTCTGCTGCGCGATCAGCTGATTGAGTTCGGTCTGGGTAATGACTTCGCCGTTAATTTCGGCCACCACGGGGGACTCGCTGGAGTCCTGAGCGATGGCAACCGTCGTCATGGTGCCGAGCAGGCCTGCGATCAACAGGTTCATGGGGTTGAGAATGCGTTTGATAGGCACGTATATCTCTCCGGGTTAATTTATCGTTGGTCTGCAGCTGGGGTAGGGTCCGCGTCCGGGGTCAAGGCTTCAATGCTGAGGGCGTGGATGCAGTCGTTGCGCATCGCGTCGCCCAGCGCATCGTAAATCATGCGATGACGCTGTAACACGCTCTGCTCGTTGAAGGCCTCGCTCACCACCCGCACATGGTAATGCCCGCCGCCGGCTTTGGCACCCGCGTGGCCGGCGTGTCGATGACTGTCATCCCGTACTTCCAGACGTTGGACCGGCAGATTCTGCTCCAGACGCGCCCGGATCATTGCCGGGCGTTCGCTTTTGGGGATATCCGCCGCATTCATGGCAACACCCGCTTGAATGGCTTCACGGTGACCCGTCGATAAACGCCGGCGTCCACGTAGGGATCCGCGTCTGCCCAGGCCTGGGCGGCCTCCAGGGAATCGAATTCGGCAATCACCAGGCTGCCGGTGAAGCCCGCGGGCCCCGGGTCTTCGCTGTCGATGGCGGGATGTGGCCCGGCCAGCAGCAGTCGTCCCTCGTCCCGCAGGATCTCCAGTCTCGCCAGGTGATCCGGTCGGGCCCCGGCGCGTTTCTCGAGGCTGTTTTCGGTGTCTTCACTGATGATTGCGTAGTACATGGGCCTGGCCCGTCTGCTGAAATCAACTTGAAACGCTACCATAGAGCCACAATCGCAAGCAGCGGAATCGGAACCATGAGTCAGTATTTTGAAGTTCACCCGGAGACACCGCAGCCGCGGCTGGTTCGTCGAGCGGTGGAAATCATCCGTGCCGGCGGTCTCGTGGCCTATCCCAGCGGTACAACCTATGCGCTGGGTTGTGGTCTGGGTGAGAAGGCCGCCGTGGAGCGGATTCGGGCGCTGCGCCAGCTTGACGAGCGGCATCACTTCACCCTGGCCTGTCGGGATCTCTCCGACATCGGCAGCTACACCCGCATGGACAATACCGCCTTCCGGTTGCTGAAAGCCCATACCCCGGGGCCCTACACCTTTGTGCTGCGCGCAACCGCCGAGGTCCCCCGACGCCTTCAGCACTCCCGGCGGCGGACGGTTGGCATTCGGGTGCCGGATCACCCGGTGGCGCGAGCGATTCTGACGGAGCTGGGGGAGCCGTTGACCACCAGTACGCTGCTGTTGCCCGACGAGGACTACCCGATGACGGATCCGGCGGATATCCGTGACCGCATTGGTCGCCAGCTGGATGCGGTCATTGACGCCGGGCCGGGTGGCCTTGAGCCGAGCACCGTGGTGGATCTGAGCGGCGAGGCGCCACAGGTGCTTCGACACGGTGCCGGCGATGCCGATGTATTCGAGTCCTGATCGGCTATGATGGCTCCCCGAACAGCCCTGAATCATCGGAGGTTACGTTGAGCAATTCGGTTGCCCAGGGGGATCGCATCCTGTCCGGAATGCGGCCCACGGGTCGTCTCCATCTCGGCCATTATCA
>Ga0207421_10002730_pt1 | contig 21638 bp, 20 predicted proteins | sample SodLakKL_010_SED_4_FD_187542 | JGI IMG/M metagenome (GOLD analysis project Ga0207421, IMG submission 187542) | Alkaline sediment microbial communities from Lake Tanatar, Kulunda Steppe, Russia - 8KL_010_SED (SPAdes) (version 2) | ecosystem: Environmental > Aquatic > Non-marine Saline and...
CCCGGCCCGACAGAACCCGTGGCTCACCACGGGACGGGTCGTGTCCGAACGGTGCGGGCCGGCGCCTGGCCCCGCGCGGCCGCGATCCGTCAGCCGTCGAGCGGCCCCGCACCGACCTCGGTCAGGTGCCACCGCCCGCGCCCGTCGCGCTCGACCAGCCCCAGGGTGCGCAGCGTCCGCAGGTCGCCCTTGACCGCGGCGGCGCTCATCTGCGTTCGCTCGGCGAGCTCGCCCGGCGTCGAGCCCGGCACCTCGGCCAGGGCGCGCGCGAGCGGGTCGGTCGGTGCCGCCGCGTCGGGCGTCGGCACGGGATGCTCACCGTCGTGGCCGGGGTCGTGGGCGAAGAACACCAGCAGCGCGACCAGCGCGAGCACGGGGACCGCCAGGCCGAGAACCAGCCATACGACCCCGTTCTGCCCGCGGTTCTGGGCGACCGAGCCGGTCAGGGCACCAAGGCCCAGCCACAGCACGAACAGGAACGCCGCCACCGATGCACCCACCAACATCCTCAGCCCCTCGACACCCTCAGCCCCTCGCAAGATCCACCGGTCGGTCGGACCGGTTCGCGCCCCTGCGCGCATCTTCGCACGGCGACGGTCGCCCGTGTGAGCCGGTGCGTGCAGGAACGCACACGACGCCGATCGCCGGCGCGGACCGGGGTGGACGCGAACCTCGCGGGGCCGCGCGTCTACGCTGCGCGGACCCGTTCGCCGAACCCGCCGGAGCCCCTTGTGGCCAGTCTCCCCGCCGTGCACGTCACCACCGACGAGCTCAGCTCCCTCGACGTCGACGTGTTGATCGTCCCGGTGTTCCGGGGCGGCATCGAGGGTCCCGGCGCGGACACGGTGCTCAGCGCGCTCGGCCTGGCCGACGTGCCCCGTGACGCGGGCTTCCGCGGCAAGCCCGGCGAGGTGCTGCACCTCGCCGCCCCGGGCCAGCCCTGGGGTCAGGTCACGCTCGTCGGGCTCGGGCGGTTGGACCAGCTGAGCGACGAGATGGTGCGTCGCGCGGCCGGATCCGCGATCCGGTCGGTGGCCAAGCACGCGGCCACCGTCGCGACCACCCTGCCGCTGGCCAACGTGTCGCTGGCGACGATCCGTGCCGCCGCCGAAGGCGCACTGCTCGGCGCCTACCGCTACGACGACGCACGGTCGGCGCCGACGCCCCTGACCCTCACCGACATCAGCCTGGTCATCCCCTCGTCGTTGGCCACCGACGCCGACGAGGCCGTGCGACGCGCCGGTGTGCACGCCGCGGCGCAGTGCGTGGCCCGCGAGCTCGTCACCGCACCCCCCAACCTCATGGGGCCCGTCGAGGTGGCCGAACGGGCCCTGGAACTCGCCGGCGACGACGTGGACGTCGAGGTGTGGGACACCGACCGGTTGATCGAGGAAGGCTGCGGCGGGCTGCTGGCGGTGGCCCGGGGCTCGGCCCGCCCGCCCCGGCTGGTGCACCTGCGCTACTCCCCCGCCGACCCGATCGCCTCGATCGCGCTGGTCGGCAAGGGCATCACCTTCGACACCGGCGGGATCTCGCTGAAGCGGCCCTCGTCGATCATGGAGTCGATGAAGGGCGACATGGGCGGGGCCGCGGCCGTGCTCGCGGTGTTCACCGCCCTGGCGCAGCTGCAGGTACCGATCGCGGTGCACGGCATGTTGTGCCTGGCGGAGAACATGCCCGGCGCCGATGCGCAACGCCCCTCCGACGTGATCACGATCCGGGGTGGGACCACCGTCGAGGTGTTCAACACCGACGCCGAAGGCCGGCTGGTACTGGCCGACGGCCTCGCGCTCGCGGAGGAATCCGAACCCGATGCGATCGTCGACGTCGCCACGCTGACCGGGGCCGCGATGCGGGCCATCGGCAACCGGGCATCGGCGGTGTTCGCCAACGACGACGATCTGCTGCGCCAGCTGCTGGGCGCTGCGGACGACGCCGGCGAGGCGATGTGGCACCTGCCGATGTGGGAGGACCTGCGCGACAACCTCGACTCGGAGGTCGCGGATCTCGAGAACCTCGGCCGCGGCGACGAGGCCGGAGCGACGATGGGGGCGCTGTTCCTGCGGGAGTTCGTGGGTCGGACCCCGTGGGCGCACCTCGACATCGCCGGACCGTTCTGGCAGGACGAGGACCGCTACCACCAGCCCAAGCACGGCACCGGCGTGCCGGTCCGCACGCTGCTGCGCTGGCTGGAGGGCCCCGGTCACTGAGCGTCAGGTCCCGACGCCCGTGAGCCCGGTGTGCGCGCTCGCCGCACGCCGATGTCACGTTCCGTGGCCGCCGGGCGTGTGCATGGTGTGCGGTCGCCGGGAGGGTCCTGAGAGGACCGGCCCGCCGGCCGACGGATGGGGCACGGCAAATACATGCCGACGTGCGAAGGAGGGGTCGTGAGCACACCTGCGGAACTCACCGCGTTCGTGCGGCGCGAGCATCCGCGCCTGGTGCGGGCGGTGCACCTGCTGCTCGACGACCACGGGGTCGCCGAGGAGCTCGCGCAGGAGGCGTTGTTGCGCACGGCCAGCCGCTGGGAACAGGTGTCCGGTATGGACTCCCCGGGCGGATGGACCCACCGGGTGGCGATCAACCTCGCGACCTCGCAGTTGCGGCGGCGACGGCTCGAGCGCCGGGCCCGGTCCCGGACGACGCGTGCCGAGGACGTGGTCGGCCCGCCCGACACCGCGACCGCCATCATCGTGCGCACCGCGTTGCGGGCGCTGCCGGAACCGCAGCGTCGGATCCTGGTGCTCCGCCACGTCCTCGACTGGACGACGGCGGACATCGCCGATCTGGACGGCGCGAGCCCCGAGGCCGTCCGGCAGCGCCTGACCCGGGCGCGGGCGGCCCTGCGTGAACAGCTCGGCCCGGAACTGATCATCGACGACCCCCGCGACGTGGTCGCCGAGCCGAGCGGCCCGCCCGCGCCGGCCGGTCCGGCCGGCGGTTCGTTCGAGCCAACCCTGGACGTGGAGGAGACCACCGATGCGCGCTGACCTCGACACCCTGCTACCCGACGCCGGCCGTGAACCGAACGCGCCGCTCGACGCCGGATCCCTGTGGACGCGGGGACGCCGCCGTCGCGCGGTCCGGCAGGTCTCCGCAGCCGGTGGCAGCCTCGCCGGGATCGCGGCGCTGGCACTGGTGGCCTCCAGCCTGGTCAGTGGCGGTCCCGGCACCGCGGTGCCGGAGATCGCGCCGATGGCGCCCCCGACCGACACCGCGGCCGAACCGCAGCCGGGTGACGACGAGAGCGCCGACGCCACCGAGGTGGCCGACGAGACGCCGCCGCCGGTCACGCTCAGCGACGAGCTCACCGCCGCGGAGCAGCGACGTCTCGCCGCGTCGGGCGACCGGCGCGGCCACGCCGACGGATCACCGGAGGCCGGGTCCGAGGACGCGAGCGCCGATGCCGCGGCCGACGACGGATCGAGCGCTGCGACCACGACCGATCCGGCGACGAGTGGGACGACGGGACCGACACCCGACTGGTCGGTCACCGCCGACCCGTGCGCGATCCACGACGCCGACCAGATGCGCGCGTTCATCGACGTGGCCTCACCGGTGGACGGCCAGAAGATCGACAAGCGGGGCATCGCCCTCGTCGGTTGCTCCAGTGTCTACGAGGGGACGATCCGCTACCGCATCACGCAGGGCAGCAGCGTGGTCGCCGACGACTTCGTCACCGCGACCGCCGGGGGCCCGGAACTGGGCGAGTTCCGCCAGTGGATCGACCTGCGCACCACCGGCATCCACACCCTCGAAGTCTTCTGGGACAGCCCGAAGGACGGCGAGGGCGAGCGCGACAAGACCACCCTGAGCTTCGACGTCGGCTGACCCTCCCGGCCGCTCAAGGCGACCTCCCGTGACGCCCCCGACCCTGCAACGGGCCCCGACCCTGCAACACGCCCCGCGACGGGCGGCCGAAGCGATCTCCGGTCAGCCGTCGCGGGTCGCCCGCGGTCCGAAGGGTGCAGGTCGAGCTCCCCTCCGGACCGTCAGGGGCGTCACGACGACACCCGGGCGGAAGGCCGGACACGCCGTGGCGTGGTGCGCCGGCGCACGGTGGTCCCGGTACCCGGCGTAGCGACCGGCGTGCGGCTCACGCCACCGGGTTCGCCAGCCACCGGACCGCGTCGTCGAGCGTCTCGATCGGCACGAGCGTGATGCCGTCGCGGTCGAAGGTCTCGAGCTCGCCCACCTGGGAGGCCGGGAACAGCAGCACGTCGGCGCCCGCCCGCTTGGCGGCACGCGCCTTCGAGGGCAACCCGCCGATACGGGTGACCGTCCCGTCACCCTGGATGCCGCCGGTGCCCGCGATGTGCCGGGCCTGGGCGAGGTCGTTGCCGGACGCGTGGGAGTAGGACAGCAGCGCGACCATCATCCCGTGCGAGCTGCCGAGCGACAGCTTCCGCAACCACGACACCGGCGCCAGACGTGTCAGCGGGCTGGCGATGCCCGCGTCGAGATCGAGGGGCGCCAGGTCCATGATGTCGATCCGGTCGTAGGGCAACCTCGTGCCGGGCGCGGAGAAACTGCGTCCGTCGCGGATCGCGAAGTCGACCGTGGGGGTGACCGTCGCGGCCGGCGGGGCGGCGCCCTCGGCCGACCCCCAATCGGCGCCCTCGGCCGACTCCCAATCCCCGACGACCCGCTCCCAGTCCCCGCGCTGGGTCAGACGGATCCCGGCGATCTCGGTGATGACCACGTGATCGGGTAGGTCCTCGAAGTGCGGTCGGCTCGCCTCGACCAACAGGCGCATCGGGATGTCGAGTCCGGCATGGCGCAGGCCGACGGCGACCGCGGCCGGCTCGCTCAGTGACGGGCTACGCGTCTGCGAGCCGCGACGCATATCGGTCGGGGGCGTGTCGTTGCCGATCACCCGGTCACGGAGCAGCTCAGCCACCACCGGGGGCCGTCCCACGGCCAACCAGGACCAGTCGCCACCGGGGTCGATCGCTTCGCCCTCGATGTAGAGCCGACCGTCCAGCCGCCACGCGTGCCCCAGGGGGTCCGGCGAGACCACATGCAGCCACGGGACCGGCAGGACGAGCACGACCAGGAGCAGCCCGACGAGCACCACCGCCCGTCGAGGCGGCCGCCTGCGCCGTGACCCGCGACCCCGGGGACCGGAACGGCGGAGTACCGACTGCGCGGCGGTCATCTGCAAGGAAGCGCTCCCCATCCGTGCCATCCCGACCGCTCGCCCCCGAGCCGGACCACGGCACCCTACCCCTGGAACCCTGTACGAACGACCACCATCTTCAGACGTGCGATGGCAGCACACGATGCATCGGAGATGAGACATCGGGAACCGCCAACTACCGTTGTAGGACCTGCTGGCCCTGGTTCCGGACCCGTTCGGCATCCCACACGTTCTACCGACGGCCGTATCGTCGTGGCCTCAAGCGCAGCGCGAGGGGCCCGCGTCGCAAGGGCACGACCCGCACGCGTCGGCCGAGGCGGCGGACGCGTGGGTCCGCCGCTGGGGGGTCCGGCGAAGGCGTCCGCCGCTGCGCGTCAGGCGAAGGCGTCCGGCGGCGGGCACGAGCAGACCAGGTTGCGATCGCCGTGGGCCTGATCGATGCGGCTGACCGGCGGCCAGTACTTGTCCGCCCGCGCGCCGGCGGAGGGGTAGGCGGCCTCGTCGCGGGTGTAGGGGTGGTCCCAGTCCTCGCCCAACAGGTCGGCGGCCGGGTGCGGCGCGTTGACCAGGGGGTTGTCGTCGGCCGGCCACTCCCCCGCCTCGACCCGGTCGGCCTCGGCGCGGATGGCCAGCATCGCCTCGACGAACCGGTCGAGCTCGGCCTTCGACTCGGACTCGGTCGGCTCGATCATCAGCGTGCCCGCGACCGGCCACGACATCGTCGGCGCGTGGAACCCGTGATCGATCAGGCGTTTGGCGACGTCCTCGTTGCTGATCCCGGCGCGCTCCTGCAGCCCGCGCACGTCGATGATCGCCTCGTGGGCGACCAGGCCGGACTCGCCGGTGTAGAGCACGGGGTAGCCGTCGGCCAGCCGGGCGGCGAGGTAGTTGGCACTGAGGATCGCGGTCTCGGTCGCCGCGCGCAGCCCGCTGCCGCCCATCAACGCGACGTAGGCCCAGGAGATCTGCAGGATGCCGGCGGAGCCCCACGGCGCCCCGGCGACCGGTCCCGTGCGCTGGTGGGGCTCGAGGACCTTGGTCGCGTCGTGCCACGAGGCCGGCTGCTGCGGGTGGGCCGGCAGGTAGGGCGCGAGGTGGGCCACCACGCCCACCGGTCCGACGCCGGGCCCACCCCCACCATGCGGGATGCAGAAGGTCTTGTGCAGGTTGAGGTGGCTGACGTCGGCACCGAAGTGGCCGGGCTTGGCGACCCCGACCAGGGCGTTGAGGTTGGCCCCGTCGAGGTAGACCTGCCCCCCGTGGTCGTGGACCAGCTGGCAGATCTCCCCGATCGCGGTCTCGAAGACGCCGTGGGTGGAGGGGTAGGTGACCATCAGCGCGGCCAACGTGTCGGCGTGTTCGGTCACCAACCGCTTGAGGTCGTCGACGTCGACGTTGCCGTCCTCGTCGCAGGCGACCACCTTGACCCGCATGCCGGCCATGACCGCCGACGCGGCGTTGGTGCCGTGCGCCGACGACGGGACCAGGCACACGTCGCGGTCCACCTCGCCGTTGGCGCGGTGGTAGCCCCGGATCGCGAGCAGCCCGGCCAGCTCGCCCTGCGCGCCCGAGTTGGGCTGCAGGCTGATCGCGGCGTAGCCGGTGATCTCGGCGAGCCAGCCTTCCAGGTCGGCGATGATCCGCCGGGTCCCGGCCGAGCGTTCCAACGGGGCGAACGGGTGCAGGTCGGCGAACTCGGGCCAGCTGACCGCCTCCATCTCGGCGGCCGCATTGAGCTTCATGGTGCACGAGCCCAGCGGGATCATCCCGCGGTCGAGCGCGACGTCCTTGGCCTTGAGGTGACGCAACCAGCGCATCAGCTCGGTCTCGGAGCGGTAGGCGCGGAACCGCGGGTCGGTCAGGAACCTCGAGGTGCGCCGGCCCACCGCCGGGATGCCCGGCAGGCCGCCGTCGGCCGCGATGGCGGTGTCGGCGGCGTCGCGCAGTTCGCGGGCCAGCTCGTCGGGCGAGGACGTGCGGCCTGCGGGGCTCGTGCCCACGACCCCCGGGGCGCCGGTCCCCAGCACCTCGAGCAACGCGACGACGTCGGCGAGTTCGGTGGTCTCGTCGAGCGCGATCCGCAGATGGTCGGGGTCACCCGGCTGGAAGGTGTGGTCCGCGCCGGGCCGGACACCCAGCTCGTAGCCGGCACCGGCCGCGGCGCCGCGCAGCTCGTGGGCACGCCCCGGCACGTGCAGGGTGAGCGTGTCGAACCACGCGTCGCCGATGACCTCCATCCCGGAGGCGACGAGACGTTCGCGCAGCACGCTCGTCAACGCATGGACCCGGTGGGCGATGCGGGTGAGGCCCTCCGGTCCGTGGTGCACGGCGTACATCGCGGAGACCACGGCCAACAGCACCTGGGCGGTGCAGATGTTGGAGGTCGCCTTCTCGCGGCGGATGTGCTGCTCACGGGTCTGCAGGGTCAACCGGTAGGACTCGCGACCCCGGGTGTCCTTGCTGACCCCGACCAGCCGCCCGGGCAGCTGCCGGGCGTAGCGCTGCCGGGTGCCCATGAACGCCGCATGGGGACCACCGTCCAGCATCGGCACCCCGAACCGCTGGGAGGTGCCGACCACCACGTCGGCATCCTGCTCGCCCGGTGGGACGATCAGCGTGCAGGCCAGCAGGTCGGTGGCGACCGTCACCAGCACGTCGCGGTCGTGCAGCTCGGCGATCAGGGCCGCATCGTCGTGCAGCACGCCGTCGGTATCGGGCGACTGCAGCAGCGCGGCGGTGACCCGGTCGGTGGCGACCGGCGCACCCGCGGCGTCGGTGAGCCCAGCGAGGGCGTCCGTGGCGCGCAGGTCGGCGACGACCACCTCGAGACCGAGCGGCTCCGCGCGGCCGCTGACCACCGCGATCGTCTGCGGATGGCACGAGGCGTCGATCAGGACCACCTCGGCGTCCGTGCCGGGGAGCTTCTTGCGGCTGACCCGGCGACACAGCTGCACGCCCTCGGCCGCCGCCGTCGCCTCGTCGAGCAGCGACGCGCCGGCGAGTTCCGTGCCGGTCAGGTCGGTGACCATGGTCTGGAAGACCAGCAGCGCCTCGAGTCGGCCCTGGCTGATCTCCGGCTGGTAGGGGGTGTAGGCGGTGTACCAACCCGGGTCCTCCAGCACCCCGCGGCGGATGACCGCCGGGGTCACCGTGCCGTGGTAGCCGAGGCCGATGTAGGCGCGACGGACGTCGTTGGCATCCGCCAGCTCGCGCAGCGCCGCGAGCACCTCATGCTCCGGGCGCGGTTCGGGGAGCGCCAGCGGCGCATCGTCCCGGATCGAGCCCGGCACGGTGGCATCGAGCAGCGACGGGACGTCGGCGAACCCGAGGGTGCCGAGCAGCGCCTCCCGGTCGAGGTCGTGGACACCGAGGTGGCGGCGGTGGAAGCCCGCGCGGTCCTCGAGGGCGGCCAGGTCCGGAAGCGATGGGTCGGTCATGGGCGGACCTTCGGACGACGGGAACGCGGCCGGGACGACCGGAACGTGATGGAACCAGTCGGCCCGACGGCCCGCGAGACGACCGACCTCCCATGGCGGGTACCGCACACGCGTGCGGTGGACCGATCCACGGCCGCCGCCGGCCACGGCATCGGCGGGGCGTCGGACCGGTGGGCGTTCACTCCCGGTCGCGACCCAGCTTCCGTGCCAGCTCGCGGATGAACTCGGGGTCGTCGTCGGGACCCCGCGGCGCAGCCACGCCAGGCGCGCCGGAGGGCTGCACCGCCCGACCGCCGGACGCCGCGGTGCTGCCCGGCACCGGCCCGGCCATGTCGGGCCGTCCGTGCCTGAACCACCTGAGCCCACCGAGGACCGGGACGAGGACCATCGCCGTCCGGTACCCCGGCGAGCCCTCCCGGATGGCATCGGCATCGCTCAGGGCGACGTCGAACAGGCACCAGACCACGACGATGTCTCGCGTCGACCCGGGGCGAGCCCGGGTCAGGAGGTGCACGACATGAAGGCACTCGACGTCATCACGGGCGTCCTGCGCGTGATCGGAGGCCTGAACTGGGGTCTCGTGGGGATCTTCGGCTTCGACCTGGTCGCCGAGATCTTCACCCTGTCGTTCGGCGAACTCAACGCCGCGACCCGGACCGTCTACATCTTGGTCGGGCTCTCGGCGATCTGGCAGGCCGTCACCCTCGCGCAACGGGCGAAGGCGCCCGAGCCGGCCGGTGAGCGCACCCGGCAGCGCTGAGCCGATCCGCCCGTGGATGGCGTGCCGCACGCGGCACGCCATCGCGGCGTTCCGGCTCCCGTAACGCCACGGCCCGGCTACACCGCTTGCTACGGCCCGGCAGGGAGGCGGGCCTACCGGGGCGCGGGCCTACCGGGGCGAGGTGTCCGCGACCGGCGCGAGCGTCGTGACGGTGGCCACCTCGGGGCCCGGTGCAGGTGGTGCGTCGCCGGTGACCACCCGGTCGGCCCGGGTGACGCGCTCGGTCGGGAACGCGGTGACCTCGCCCCGGAGTTCGTCGACGACCGGGTCGAGGGCGATGGCGAACACGGCCTGGCCGCGCTTGACCAGGTCGAGCAGCTGCTGGTCGTCGTCCATCGCGTAGACGGTGGTCCCATCCGAGATCAGCGTGGTCTCCGCGAGGCCCTGCCCCCGGGCGCGGAGCTCGTCGACCGCGAGGCGGACCTTCTGCAGCGAAACGCCGGAGTCGAGCAGCCGCTTGACCACCTTGAGGCGCACGACGTCGTCGAACGAGTACAGACGCTGGGTACCCGAACCTTCGGCCTTGCGGTACGAAGGGGCGACCAGTTCCGTTCGGGCCCAGTAGTCGAGCTGGCGGTAGGTGATGTTCACGATCTTGCACACGGTCGGTCCCCGGTACCCCTCCGGATCCGAGGCGTCACCCATGTCGAACGCGAGCTGTCCCGCATCGTTGCTTGCCATCGTGCGCTCCTGTTCACGGGCCGAGGTGGACAGCGTGCCGTACTCCACCCGTTCCCGAACACCCCAGTGGTCGCCGTGCCGTGTGGAGCGATCCGGCCTGCTGCGCTCCACCGGGAGGACCACACCTGTGGAACTCCCAGGACGTGAGGCTACGTGCGCACGAGCCGGGGTGTCAACGTGTGATCGATGTCCGACCCGACCCTGGAGGTCACCGTCACGTCCAGCCCAGACCACCGGGCAAGCAGCCAGCTAGCGCCCGAAAGGGCGTGAGAGGCATCGAGACTACGTCCCCGCTAGCACTTTCGGGTCCCAGCAAGCACCCGGAACGGCGCCGGTGGACCGGTGGCGATCCGGGCCGCCCGCGGTGGGTCGTGCGCGCGCAGCACGTCCCGACCGCCCGGCGGCCCACCCCCGTGACGCGCGAACCGTCGCACGCCGCGTCGCGGACCCGGCCGCGCCACGAGCGAGCGCTACTCCTCCTTGAAGTCCTCCGGGGTGACGTCGTCGAGGAAGGCGCGGAACTGGCGGACCTCCTCCTCGGGGTCACCGCTGTCCTCACCGTCCTCCGTGTCCTCGATCTCGAGGCCGGCCTCGTCGAGGACCGCTTCCGCCCCCAGGATCGGCACGCCGTCGAGCCGGCTCGCCAGCGCGATCGCGTCCGAGGGCCGGGCCGAGACCGTGAAGGTCTTCTCGCCCTGCATCAGCTGGAGCTCGGCGAAGAAGGTGCCGTCCCGCAGGTCGGTCACGTGGACGGCGACCAGTTCGATGCCGAGCCCCTCGAGGACGTCGACGAACAGGTCGTGGGTCAGCGGGCGCGGCGTGTCGACCCCCTGCAGCGCGAAGGCGATCGCCGTGGCCTCCACCGCCCCGATCCAGATGGGGAGGTAACGGGTCCCGTCGCGTTCCTTGAGCAGCACGATCGGTTGGTTGGCGGGCAACTCGACCCGCACACCAACGAGCTCCATCTCGATCACGTGCTGGCTCCTGTCGACGTTGTCGCGAGGCTATCGGAGGACGTCCTGAGCAGCCGCCGCGCGCAGTGCTGCGTACGCACCGTCCACCATCGCCCGGCCGATGCCGGCATCATCCGAGGTGTCCGCCGGTCCGGCGGTGGCGTCGAGCCGCCCGACCACCATCGCCATCACCTCACCCTCGACCTCGATGTCGACCTGGACGTCGCCCTGCGGTGGTCGCGCGGTGACCGGCAGCTGCAACCGGGCCTCGACGCCGACCGGCGTCACCAACGGCGTCTCGGGGACCACGACCGCCACCCGCCCGCCGGCCACCGTGAACTCGAGGCGTGCTTCGAGCACCGCGGGCCGGTAGGCGTCGAACCCGAGGTCGAGCAGCGTGGCGGCGGCCTCGAAGCGTGCCGGTTCGTCGCCCGCGTCGAGCACCACCGCGATCAGTTCGCGTCCGTCACGACGGGCACTGCCGATCAGGCTGTAGCCGGCCTCGCGGGTGTAGCCGGTCTTGACCCCCGTGGCATCCGCGTAGCTCGACAGCATCTGGTTGCGGGTCTCGATCGGGCCGACCGAGGGCAGGACGACCTCGCGGCGGCCGAGGAACGGGCGCAGCCGTTCGTCGGCCAGCGCGACCCGCCCGAGGGTCGCGAGGTCCATGGCCGAGAGTTGGTTCGCGTCGTCGAGCCCCGACGGGCTCACCAGCGGCGGCTCGCCCAGACCCATCGCGGCCGCGTCGGCGAGCATCATCGCGAGGAAGCCCTCGGTGCTGCCACCGACGTGCACGGCCAGGGCCTCGGCCGCCTCGTTGCCCGACCGCGAGATCACCGCATCCAGCAGCTGCTCCACCCGCCAGGTGCTGCCCGGGGCGAGCCCGACCCCGGCGCCGGGCACGCCCGCGACCTCCTCGCCCACCGTGACCGGGTCGTCGAGCTCGGTGCGGGCCACCACGCTCAGCGCGGTCAACACCTTCACGGTCGAGGCCACCGCGCGCGGCTGCTCGGCGTCACGGGCCGCGAGGACCTGGCCGGTGTCGGCGTCCATCAACACGTAGGCGGTGGCCGGCGCGCCCAGCGGTGCGGGCCAGTCGGCCGGCAGCGAGTCCAGCACCGGCGCCTCGGGTGCGCGGTAGCTGGAGGTCGCCTCGGGCGGGTCGGGCCGCGGCTCGAGCGGGCCGGGGTCGGCGTCGGGGTCGGCGTCGGCGTCGGGGTCGTCGTCGGCGTCGCGCGCGTCGTCGATCGCCGGGTCGTCCGCGACGTCATCCGCCTGTTGGGCGAGCGCCACCCCCGACCCGCCGAGCGCGACGCCCAGTGCGAGCAGTGCCGCCTGCCAGCGGGCCAGCGACGCGACGGAGCCGATGCGCGATCGGCGTGACGAACCGGTCACCGGCGCAGCGCGGCCCGCAACTGCTTCGCCAGCAGCGCCTGGTAGAGCGCCCCGCCGGACGCCGCCAGGTGCTCGGCCTGATCGATCGCGGCGCTGCGGCTGTCGGGGTTGCGTTGCCGCAACAGCGGCGTCACCAGCTGCTCGACGAGCGCGGCCTCGCGATCGGCGAACTGCCGGTACATGCGCAGGTGCCGGACCTCGAGCCCGCGCTCGAGCAACTCGCCGGCGATCCGGGTCACCCGCAGGTCGTCACCGTCGTAGGCCGGACCGGCGCCGAGCAGCCCGTGCTCCCGGAGCTCGGCCACCACCTCGGTGGCGACGCCGGCCGCCTCACACAGCTCGCGGGACGAGAGCTGCACCTCGGTCGCCGGAGTGGTGAACCGTACGGCGGGCGTGGTCGGCACGTCGGGACCCGCGAGCGCCGCGTCCGCACCGCCACCACCCGCCGCCTCGGCCGTGTCGGCATCGACGTCGGAGGTGTCGCCCGGATCGCTACCGACATCGCCACCGGCATCGAGCCGGGCGAGCTCGTCCTTGATCACCTTCAGCGGCAGGTACCGGTCGCGTTGTGCCCGCAGCACGTAGCGGAGGCGGTCGATGTCGGCCTCGGTGAACTTGCGGTAGCCCGACTCCGTGCGATCGGGGGTGATCAGGCCCTCGGCCTCGAGGAAGCGGATCTTCGAGATGGTGATGTCGTCGAACTCGTCCTTGAGACGGTTGAGGACCTCGCCGATCGTGTGGCTGGTCACGGTGCGCCCCCCGCACCGCCGACGTACATCAGCTTGAACCGCCCGATCTGCACCTCGTCACCCGTGGCGAGGTGCCGCTCCTCGACGCGGTCGCCGTTGACGTAGGAGCCGTTGAGGCTGCCGTTGTCGTGCAGCACGATCCCGTGATCGGTCTGGCGCAGGGTGACGTGCCGGCGCGACACGGTGACGTCGTCGAGGAAGATGTCCGCGTCCGCATGGCGACCGACGGAGGTCTCCGGGCGGTCGAGCAGGTAGCGGGATCCGGCGTTGGGCCCACGCACGACCACCAGCATCCCCGTGCCGGCCGCGAGGTCGGGCAGGTCCACGACCTCGTGTTCCGGATCGAGGGCGCCGATCTCCAGCGACGCGGTGGTGTCGTCGGTCTTCTTCTTCGACGTCTCGGTGACGGGGGCGCGCAGCGCCGACCCGCACGAGGGACAGAAGTTCGCGTCGTCGGGGGCCTGCTCGCCACACTGCCCGCAGTTCACCTGGTGTCTCCTTGGCCCGCGTCACCCCGGACCCGCGCCGGTTCGAGCTCGAGCTGACCATGAGCCCGCCACGCATGTGGCGCCGCCGGTCGGCACGAACTACCCGCAGCGTAGACGAGAGGTCGAGGCAGGCGCAGCGACTCGACCGCAGCTCGCCCCCATGATGCACGCGCCATGCACGCGCCCGGGCCAAGCTGGAGCCACCCTCGAGCCCCGTTGAGCTCGCAGGTCGAGCAGGCATCGAGGGTGTCCCGCTCGAACCCCGCTGGCCGGCTAGCCCTCGCTGAAGGCGATGTAGGCCTCGGCATCCAACAGACCCTCGAGCTGGCTGCGGTCGGACGGGCGGATGCTGACCATCCAACCCTCGCCGTAGGGGTCGCTGTTGACCAGTTCCGGACGATCGTCGAGGTCCTCGTTGCGGGCGACGACCTCACCGCTGACCGGTGCGAACAGATCCGACACCGACTTGGTGGACTCGACCTCCCCGAAGGGCTGCTCGGCCTCGACCTCGGCACCCGGCGAGGGCAGGTCGACGTACACGACATCACCGAGTTGGTCCTGCGCGAAGTGGGTGATGCCGACCGTCACGAGGTCACCGTCGTCGCGGATCCACTCGTGCTGTTCGGTGTAGATGAGCGTGGGCGGTGCGGTGTCGGACACGACCTGGTTTCTCCCGGGGGGTTTGTCGCCAGACCCTACCCGTTGGACCCCCTCGTCGCGTCTCCGCGCAGGACCTCCACGGCGTACTGGCCCGCGGAGACGTAGTACAGCGCGGTGTTGAGCAGGTAGGTGACCCAGGCGAGCGCCTGCAGCAGCGGCTGCGGGTCGCCGACCCCGTCGCCGACGATGGCGGCGAGCAGGAACAGCGGGAAGGCGAGCATCAGCCCGAACGTCGCGACCTTGCCGATCCGGGTGACCGACGGGGGGCGCGCGCCGCGCAGCAGCAGCGCCCCGCCCACCACGATCACCCCGACGTCACGCACGAGCAGCACGATCAACGCCCACAGGGGCAGCAGACCCGACACCACGAACCCGATCCCGACGACCACGAACAGGATCCGGTCGCTGATGGGGTCGAGCAGCGTGCCCAGTTTGGTGATCTGGTCGAGCCGACGGGCCAGGTAGCCGTCGAACCAGTCGGTGGACGCGAAGATCAGCAGCAGCACCAGCGCGCGCAGCAGCCGCCCGCTGACCAGGTCCAGGTAGACCACCGGCAGCACGGCGATGCGCGCCAGCGACAGCAGGTTCGGGATGGTCAGGATGCGGTCGGAGGCCTCCGCCTGACCGTCCTTGGCCCCGATGTCGAAGACCCGCATACGTCCCTCACTGAGCGTCCGCGTCGGTCACGGCGGCTCGGGACAACGGTAGCCGCGTTCACACGACGACCCCGCGCACCGGAGTGCTCGGGGTCGTCGTGTGCTTGCGTTGCGGTGGTCGGGCTGGCCGGACTTGAACCGGCGACCCCTCGCCCCCCAGACGAGTGCGCTACCAAACTGCGCCACAGCCCGTGGCTCGCCACGCGAACGCGGCCGGTCGTGCGCCGCTGGTGGTGCTCGCCGGACCTGGAGGATCCTGCGAACGGCGCACGCTACCCGGTGGCGTCCGGACGAGCCAACCGACAACCGTTCAACACCGCCGAAGGGGCCGTGCGTGTCGACTCACCGGCGGTGGCTGCGTTGCCGTCCGACCCGCTGCCGGGCCTCCTTGCGCACCGGTGGTCGGTCCTCCACCGCGAGGGGGACCCCGGTGAACTCGTAGCGCTCGCGGATCGTGCGTTCGAGGTAGCGCCGGTAGCCGTCGGGCAGCTTGCCGTTGGCGAACAGCACGAACCGGGGCGGCTTGGTCTCGGCCTGGGTGGCGTAGCGGATGCGCAGCTGCTTGTTGCCGCGGCGCGGTGGGGCGTGGTGGCTGGTCGCCTCGTTGATGACGTCGTTGAGCTCACGGGTCTTGATGCGTCGCCGGTAGTTGGTCCACACGGTGCGCAGCTGGGGCATCAGCCGCCGCGTGCCACGCCCGGAGGTCGCCGAGATGTTGACCCGGGGCGCCCAGGCCGCGAACGACAGCAGTCGGTCGAGTTCCTTCTCGAGGTCGAACCGTCGATCCTCGTCGACCAGGTCCCACTTGTTGCACACCAGCACCACGCCACGACCGGCGTCGCGGAGCAGCGCCGCGAGCCGTTGGTCCTGTTCCCCGATCGGTTCGGAGGCATCGATCACGAACAGCACCAGGTCGGCCTTCGCGATCGCGTCGCGGGTGCGGTCGACCGAGTACATCTCGGTGTCCTCGCCGGTCCGGTACTTCTTGCGCATCCCGGCGGTGTCGACGAACACCCACGGCTCGCCGTCGACCTCGGCCATCGTGTCCACCGAGTCGCGGGTCGTGTGCGGCACGCTGTCGACGATCGAGCGTTCCTCGCCCAGCAGGCGGTTGAACAGCGACGACTTGCCGACGTTGGGCTTGCCGACGATCGCCACGTGGGGGATGCTGGACTCGTCGGTGTCGAGGTCGGCGGCCGGTCCGAGGCCCTTCATCACGTCGTCGAGCAGGTCCCCGACGCCGCGACCGTGACGTGCGGAGACCGGGGCCGGGGTACCGAGCCCGAGCGTGTACAGCTCGTGGACCATCGCTTCCTGGCGGTCGCTGTCGATCTTGTTGACCGCGAGGATGCTGGGCGTGTTCGACCGGCGCAGCAGCTTCGCGTAGCGCTCGTCGTCCTCCAGGGCGCCGACGGTCCCGTCGACCACGAACAACACCAGGTCGGCATCCGCGATGGCGCGTTCGGCCTGCTCGACGATCCGGGCGGCCATGCCCTCCGCCCGGTGCTCCCACCCACCGGTGTCGATCACCAGGAAGGGGCGTCCGAGCCATTCCGCGAGGTGTTCGGTCCGGTCCCGGGTGATGCCCGGCTTCTCCTCCACGATGGCGACGCGCTCACCGAGGATGCGGTTGACCAACGTCGACTTGCCGACGTTGGGTCGCCCCACCACCGCCACGCGGGGCAGCGCCCGGCGAACCGCCAGCGGGTCGGATGGGACCTCGTCGAACGCGGCGTGGTCGACGCCGGCCGCGAGCTCGTGGAGCCGTTCGACGATCGTGTCGACGCTCTGGTCGATGTCCATGCCGGTGGTGTCGAGCACCCACGCATCATCGGCTGGTTGCATGGGTGCCACGGCCCGGCCACCGTCGAAGGCGTCGCGGACCGCGATCTGCTGCGCTAGTTCGTCGACGTCCTCACGACCGAGTTGCGCGGCGCGGCGCCGGGCGCGTTCCTCGGGGCTCGCGGTGAGGAAGACCTTGAGGTCGGCGTCGGGCAGCACCACGGTGCCGATGTCCCGACCCTCCATCACGGCGCCGTCGGCCGCGACCGCGGAGCGCTGGGCGGGCATCAGCGCGTCACGGACCCCGCCGTGGGCGGAAACGAGCGACACGGCGCCGGTGACCGCGTCGCCGCGGATCTCGTCCTCGACGTCCTGGCCGTCGAGGAAGGTGCGCTCGCCGCGCCGCTGGATGTCGGCCGCAGCGACGACCTCGACGCACGCCGCCTCGTCACCGAGCTCGACGCGGGCCCGCAGGCAGGCGAGCGCGGCGGCGCGGTACAGCGCTCCGGTGTCGACGTGCGGCAGACCGACGGCACCGGCCACGCGCAGGGCCACCGAGGACTTCCCCGAGCCCGCGGGACCGTCGATGGCCACGACCATCCCGCGCAGGGCGTCGTCGAACCACATGATGTCGCTGCCGTCGTCCAACTCGGACGCCATCGGAGCGGCCGGCTCGGACGCCATCGGAGCGGCCGGCTCGGACGCCATCGGGGCGTCCAGGTCGGACGCGGGATCGGGACGGGGGGTATCGGACGGCACAGGGCGCTCCGGAGGTTCGAGGGGCGCGAGGGCTGCGGACGACGGACGACACCCGTCGGCGAGGATCACAACCGACCGCCGACAGCCCAGGCTACCGCTCCGACCCGCGCCTCCCCCGCGCCCCGTTGCCACGTCCTCCCGTGGCCGTCACCGGGCGTCACCAGCCGCCACCGTCCGCCACCTCGCCGCCGTCGGCCACCTCCCCGTCGTCCGCCACCTCGCCGTCGTCGCGTCTCCGCCTCGGTGTCGCCTCAGCCGCCCACAGTTGACCGTCTCCCGCGACACCGAGCGGCACCCGCGACCATGGCACCGGGCGGCGGCGCCGGTCGCGGTCACCGGGCGCCGGGCGCCGCCGGTCGCGGTCACCGGGCGCCGCCGGTCGCGATCACCGGGCGGCGTCGTCGTCACGCGGCCTCGCCGCCACGGGCGTGGGCATCGCCGTCGGCGAGCGGGGGTCAGTCGGCCGTGTGGTCGCCCGGGGTGCGGAGCTGGTCGAGCACCTCGAAATAGCGGGGGAAGGTCTTGGCGACGCAGCCCGGGTCGGCGATGGCGATGCCGGGCACCATCAGCCCGAGCAGCGCGAAACTCATCGCCATGCGGTGGTCGTCGTAGGTCGCGACGGTCGTGGGCGTCGGCCGGCCGGGGTGGATCACGAACCCGTCGGGTTCCTCGTGCGCCTCGATGCCGCACCGGCGCAGTTCGGTCACCACGGCACCGATGCGGTCGGTCTCCTTGGCGCGGATGAAGCCGATCCCGGTCACCCGGGTCGGCGAGTCCGCGAACACCGCGACCGCGGCCAACGTCTGCGCGACGTCCGACATCGCGCCGAGATCGACCTCGATGCCGTGCAGCACGCCGGTGCCGCGGACCTCCGTGCCGTGGTCGTCGACGATCACCTCGGCGCCCATCGATCCCAGCACCTCGGCGAAGCCGGCGTCGCCCTGGGTCGCGTCGGCGGTCAGCCCCGCCACCCGGACGCGCCCGCCGGTGATGGCCGCGGCGGCCAGCAGGTACGACGCGGCGCTGGCGTCGGGTTCCACCCGGTAGTCGGTCGCCCGGTAGCCGGTCGGTGGGACCACGAAGCTCGACCGCTCGGGGCGGGTCACCGCCGCACCGAACGCGGTCATCGTGCCGGTGGTGAGCTGGACGTACCGCTCGGACACCAGCGGGGTCGTGAGCTCGACCGTGAGCCCCTCGGTCGTGGCGGGTCCGGCGAGCAGCAATCCGGACAGGAACTGGCTCGAGGCGTCACCGGCCACCGGCACCCGGCCCCCGGCGAGTCCGCGCGCGTCGATCCGCACCGGGAGGTGTCCCGGGACACCGAGGTCGTGGACCTCGACGCCGAGGTGGCGCAGCGCGGCGAACACCGGCCCCATCGGACGGCGACGGAACGGCGCCCCGCCGTCGAGGACGAAGCGGCCGTCGCCGAGGGCGATGACCGGCGCGAGGAACCGGGCGGTCGTGCCCGACAGCCGCACGTCCACGGTGGCGTCGGTGGCGGGGATGTGTCCCCCGCTGCCGGCGACCTCGACGCGGGCGGCTGCCCGGTCGAGTTCGAGTTCGAAGCCGAGCGAACGGAGCCCGCCGAGCATCGCCTCCGTGTCGTCGGCGAACAGCACCCCGTCGAGCCGCGAGGGGCCGTCGGCGAGCGCCGCGGCCACCAGCGCGCGGTTGGTCAGGCTCTTGGATCCGGGTACCTCCACGGTGACGTCGGGTGCGGCCGCGAGGGGTTCGACCCTTCGCGGGCTCGGAGCGTCGTCGGGACCGACGATCGGACCCTCGCTCACGATCGGTGCTCGCCGGGCGCGGCACCACCGGCTGGTGCGCTGCCGGCGACGTCGCCGCCGGGGCCCCCGAGGTCGTCACCGTCGAGGTGGGCCGCGAGCCCGGCGGCGGCCAGCACCTCGACGGCGCGGGCGCCGCTGCCGAGTTCGACCCGGACCAGCAGTGCGCCGCGTCGGCCTTCGGTGGCGTGGCGCATCGCGAGGTCCTCGACGTTGACGCCGGCCTCCCCCAGCGCCGTGGTCGCGCTCGCGAGCTGTCCGGGTCGGTCGTCGAGCGGCACGACCACGTCGACCACCTCGTCGGCCTGTTCCTTGGGCACCAGGCGACGACGTGCCGCGCTCGCGCGGCTGAGCACCGCCGAGACCGTGACCCAGTCGTCGCGGTCGATCGCCTCGCGCACCACGGCCAGCCGGTCGGCGTAGGCACCCAGGGCATCCAGGACCGCACGCCGGTTGCCCTGCAGGATCCCGAGCCACAACGTGGGATCGCTGGCGGCGATCCGGGTCGTGTCACGGAAGCCCCCGCCCGCGACCGCCAGGACCGCGTCCCCGGTCGCCTCGACCACGTCGGCGGCCACGTCGGCGAGTGCGGAGGCGGCGACCTGCGGCAGGTGGCTGACCACGGCGACCAGTTCGTCGTGGCGCTCGGGCGGGAGCGCGACGACCCGTGCGCCGAGGCTGCGCACGAACGCCGACAGCCTCGGCAGGACGTCGTCGGCCGTCGCGGCGGTGGGCGTCAGGACCCAGGTGGCGCCCTGGAACAGCTGCGCATCGGCGGCCTCCGGACCACTGCGCTCGCTGCCCGCCATCGGATGACCGCCGACGAACCGTCCGACGTCCGCGCCCGATGCCCTCAACCTCATGTCGACGTCGAGGGTGAGGGCGGACTTGAGGCTGGCGGCATCGGTGAGGATCGCGTGGGGCGGGGCGATGGCCGCGGCGGCGACGAGCACGTCACCGACCGCGGCGGTGGGCACGGCCGCGATCACCAGGTCGGCGCCGGCCACCGCCTCGGGCAGGCCGTCGACGACCTCGTGGGCGAGCTCCAGCGCCCGTGCCCGCGTCCGGACCTCCGGCGAGGCGTCGGTCAGGGTGACCCGCGTGACCCCGGCCGCCATCGCTGCCGCCGCGATCGAGCCGCCGACCAGCCCGGCCCCGATCACCGCGAGGTGGCGCACCTCGTCGGTCATTCGGGCAGGTCCGTGCGCAGCTGACGCGCCTCGTGGAGGTAGACGTGCCGCAGTTCGCGCGCCGTCGCGGTCGTGTAGGCGTGGACCAGGATGCGGATGCAGCGCTCGATCCCGCCGGAGATCTCCAGCTCCCGCGCGCACAGCAGCGGTACGTGGGTGATCCCCGCTTCCCGGGCGGCCTCGGCCGGGAACGCGCTGTGCACGTCGTCGGTGGCCGTGAAGATGATCGACACCAGGTCGTCCTCGTCGAGCCCGTTGCGCTCGAAGACCTCGGTGATCAGCTCCTGGGTCCGCTCCAGCAGGTGCAGCCGCTCGTCGACCTCGAGGGTGGTCGCACCGCGCAGCGCACGGACCCGTTCGGTAGCGCTCATCGGTAGCCCCCCTTGGGACCGCCCCGTGGTTTGGGCCTGGCGCCGCGGGCGGTCGCCGCGTGGAGCATGGCGATCTCCGGTTGGGTCAGGAACCGCCACTTGCCCTGGCGCAGGTCACCCAGTTCGACCCCGCCGTAGGACACCCGGGCCAGGCGTTCGACCTTGATGCCGAGGTTGCCCAGCATCCGGCGGACCTCGCGCTTGCGGCCCTCGGTCATCACGACCTCGAGCAGGGCCTTGCTGTGCTCCTCCTCGAGCACCCGGGCGCGCTTGGGCTTGGCCAACCCGTCGTCGAGTTCGATGCCGGCGCGCAACTCGGCGAGCAACTTCTTGCGCACCGGTCCCGGGACCAACGCCACGTAGATGCGTTCGACCTCGAAGGACGGGTGGGTCAGCGCGTGCGCCAGTTCCCCGTCGTTGGTCAGCAGCAGCAACCCCTCGGTGTCCTTGTCCAACCGGCCCACCGGGAACAGGCGCTGAGGCAGGTTGACGAGATCGAAGACGGTGGGCCGGCCCTCCGGATCGTCGGCCGTGGTCAACACGTTCTGCGGCTTGTTGAGCATCACGTAGGTCAAGCCGGGGTCGACGTTGATGCGCTCGCCGTCGACGAGCACGACGTCGACCCGTGGGTCCACCTTCGAACCCAGTTCGGCGACCTCGCCGTTGACGGTCACCCGGCCGGCGACGATGAGGTCCTCGCTCGCGCGTCGCGAGGCGATGCCCGCGGCGGCCAGGACCTTCTGGAGGCGTTCCTCAGCCATCGGTGTCGTCTCTCTGCTCGTCGTCGGTGGTGGTGGGGGCGGTGGGGGTGG
>Ga0207421_10002731_pt1 | contig 21636 bp, 15 predicted proteins | sample SodLakKL_010_SED_4_FD_187542 | JGI IMG/M metagenome (GOLD analysis project Ga0207421, IMG submission 187542) | Alkaline sediment microbial communities from Lake Tanatar, Kulunda Steppe, Russia - 8KL_010_SED (SPAdes) (version 2) | ecosystem: Environmental > Aquatic > Non-marine Saline and...
TCCGCAGTATTTATTATCTGCGCGACGCCCTGACCCTGGATCTGGGGCGCTCAGAAAACCTGACCAGTGATGCTGGCTCCCGCCAGGTTCGCCATATTATCCTGGAACGCCTGCCGCCCACCCTGTTTTTATTCCTTACCGCCCAGATTATTACCTTTTTTGCCGGTCTTTTCATTGCCCTGGCCCTTTCCCGCCAGTACGGCAGCAAGCTGGATAAGTTTATGGTAGCCCTGGCACCAACTTCTGCGGCCCCATCCTGGTTTTACGGGATATTCCTGATTCTGATTTTTGCCGCTCTCCTGGGCTGGTTGCCCTTCGGCCGCATGGTTGCTGCCCCACCCCCGGATGATACCCTGATGTATGCAATGAGTGTGATCCGCCACCTGATACTACCGGTAACGGCCATAGTGCTGGGGGCCTTATTTCTCACCATATATCAGTGGCGAACCTATTTCCTGATTTATTCCAGCGAGGACTATGTGGAAATGGCCAGGGCCAAGGGCTTATCCGGGCGTCAGATTGAACGCCGCTATATCCTGAGGCCCACCCTGCCGCCGATCATTACCAGCTTTTTGCTGGGAATTATAACGGTGTGGATGGGTCAGATTGTCCTGGAAACCGTGTTTACCTGGCCCGGGCTGGGCCGGCTCTTATTCCAGGCCATAGGACTTTATGATACACCGGTTATTATCGGGGTAATAGTGATCTTTGCCTTTCTCCTGGCCATAACCGTATTCCTGCTTGACTTTATCTATGCCATCGTTGATCCGCGGGTTAAAGTCGGTGGAGAAGGGGGGCAGGCAGCATGAGTATGATCAAAAGAAGGCTGCAGGAGTTAAAGGAATATCCGTCGGCTATCCTGGGCATGGTTATAATTGGGATTTTGATTGGGATATCCCTCTATGCCATAATAGCCATTCCCTATGATGAAGCGATCCGCATGTGGCGGGGAGGTGAGGGGGTCTGGATTGAAAACCCCCGCAACGTCCCTCCGGCCTGGGTAAACTATTTTCCCGGGGTCAACCGCCCCGAAACCAAGATGCTGGACTCCATTGACCGGCCGGAATTAAAGGAAGTAGCGGAGAAAACCGAAGAGGTCTCCGAGGTGAAAATTTCCATGCCCTTCACCTACGAATACGATGAGTTTCCCCGGGAGATCAGCCTGTTTTTCGCTGCAGAATATGAACAGACCCGGCCCTTTGTGCATGTTTACTGGGTTATGCCCGACGGCCGGGAAATTGAGATGATGGAAGGTAGTGTTGCTGACGGGACCTCCTATCGCATCGGTCAGGACCGGGATCTGCAGAGACGACAACTGGATGGTCTGCGGCCCCGGGTTGGCCTTTTTGCCGAGGAGGATACAGATCCGCCGCAGGTTCTGCATGGTGAATATGAACTGCGAATTGAAGGTTATCTGTTTGAACCGGATGCTGACCTGGAAGCCCGACTGATTAATTACGGACAGGTTGAAGGGCTGGCTGGAACCGATCATCGCCGCCGGGATATTGCCCTGGCCCTGATCTGGGGAACACCAATAGCCCTGGCTTTTGGGCTGCTGGCGGCAGTGGGTTCCACGATTACCACCATGATCCTGGCCGGAGTTGGGGTGTGGTTCGGCCGCTGGGTTGATGGGCTGATTCAGAAGATAACGGAGGTTAACCTCATTCTGCACCCCCTGGTGGTCCTGGTTATGATCGGAACCCTTTATTCCCGAAGCATCTGGGTGATGCTGGCGGTGATAATCGTCCTGAATATATTCAGCGGGGCGATTAAGGTCTACCGCTCCCTGTTCTTGCAGATTAAAGAAGCACCCTATGTGGAAGCGGCCCGTTCCTATGGAGCGGGAAATCTCCGGATAATTTTCCGCTATCTCATTCCCCGGGCCATACCGGTTCTGGTTCCCCAGTTTGTTATCCTCATACCCTCCCTGGTTTTCCTGGAGGCAACCCTGGCGGTCCTGGGCCTGGGTGATCCGGTGCTGCCCACCTGGGGTAAAGTCCTGGAGGATGCCCAGCAGCACGGGGCCCTGTACCTGGGTTATTACTACTGGGTGCTCAGCCCGGCCATCTGCCTGATATTAACCGGAATGGGCTTTTCCATGCTGGGTTTTGCCCTGGACCGTATTCTTAATCCCAGGTTAAGGGGGATGTAATAATGAATACCCAAAACGATCAGTTCCGAGTAGAAAATCTGTATCTTTCCTTCAGTACCCGCCGGGGCACCGTGCAGGCCGTCGAAGATGTAACCTTTACCATGAACCGGGGCCAGACCATGGTCCTGGTGGGAGAGTCAGGCTGTGGGAAAACCTCCCTGGGTCGGGCTATTCTGCGACTTTTGCCCCGCAATGTCCAGGACTATCGGGGTAAGGTTTTCCTCAACAGCCAGGATATAATGAAGCTTTCCAGGGAAAAGTTCCGGCGGGAAATTCGCTGGAAAAAGATAGCAATGGTACCCCAGGCCGCAATGAATTCTCTTAACCCGGTGATAAAGGTATCGGAGCAGGTGATAGAACCCCTGATTAAGCGGGGAACGGGCAGAGAACGGCGGAAGGCCATGGAAAAAGCCCGGGAGGTCTTTCAACTGGTGGGGGTTCCCCAGGACTTCCTGGAACGCTATCCCTTTGAATTAAGTGGGGGTATGCGCCAGCGGGTTATCCTGGCCATGGCCTTAATTACCAACCCGGACCTGGTAATCCTGGATGAACCGACTTCGGCCCTGGATCTTCTGACCCAGGCCAATATAATGAATGTTTTGAAGAGGATCAAGCAGGAACGGGGATTTACCTTTATCCTGATAACCCACGATATTGCTACTTCCAGTGAACTGGCCGATCTGGCCGGGATCATGTATGCCGGGCAGCTGGTGGAGTTTTCCCGGGCCTATAATCTTTTCCGGGAGCCCTTCCATCCCTATTCCCGGAAATTGATGGCCAGCGTTCCCTCTCTGCAGGAGAAAAAAGAGCTGGAATATCTCCCCGGACAGCCCCCCAGTTTGCTGGAGCCGCCTCAGACCTGCCGCTTTCTTGACAGGTGCCCGGACAGTTTCGAGCGCTGCGAGCAGGAACCCCCGGTTATAGAGGTTAAGGAAGGGCATCAGGTCAAATGCTGGCTCTACAAGTGAGGTGATAAGCCGTGGAAAATGAACAACTCCTGGAAGTAAAGAAACTGCAGACTTATTTTACCCTCCGCAAATGGGGCTTTCTGCGGGTGGGTGAGGTTAAAGCAGTGGATGGGGTAGACTTTGATCTGAGAAGGGGAGAAGCAGTATCGGTTGTTGGGGAATCTGGCTGTGGCAAAAGCACCCTGGCCAAAACAATCCTGGCCCTGGAGCAGCCTACAGGGGGGCAGGTCTACTTTAACGGCAAGGCCATCGATATTACCGATAAAGAGCACCTGGAATGGTATCGTTCCCAGGTAGGCTATGTTCAGCAGGACCCCTATGGCGCATTACCCCCCTTCATGACCGTCCGGCGGATCCTGGAGGAGCCCATGGTAATCAACGGCATCAAAGACCACAAAGAGCGGGAACGAAGGATCTATCAGGTGCTGGAAGATCTCAAGATGACCCCGGTAAAAGAGTTTATCAACAAATTCCCCCACATGCTCAGCGGTGGACAGCAGCAGAGGGTGGTTATTGCCCGGTCCAAAATACTGGAGCCCAGCCTTCTGGTTGCTGATGAACCGGTGTCCATGCTGGACCCCTCGGTGCGAGTAGAGATCCTGGAATTATTGAGAAAACTGCAGCTGGACTATAACCTGGGGGTTATTTATATTACCCATGACCTTTCTACAGTTCGCTACTTTTCCGAAAGGATATTTGTAATGTATGGGGGAAAACTGATTGAAAAAGGAGAGGTAGAAGATATCTTAGCAAACCCCAGCCACCCCTATACCCGGGCCCTCCTGGAAGCAATTTCTGACCCGGACCCGGAAAATGTGAATACCTTTAAAAAGGTTCCTCCGGGAGAACCGCCCAGCCTGGCCAGCCCACCTCCGGGATGCCGTTTTCATCCCCGGTGCCCGGATTTTATAGAAGGAAAATGTGAAAAAGAAGTTCCACCGGAATATGAACTGGGTGGGGAGCATAAAGTATCCTGCTGGCTTTATGAAAAAGAGGGTTGATACCATGACCCCGGTTTTGAGTATAATTATTGGAGTGGGGCTGATGATTGGGTCCTGGTTATTCATGTTTGCCATTATCCTCAATCTGCTGGCCTCTACCTTCACCGCCAATTTTCTAATCTATGCTGTTTCCATGGTCGGACTGGCCATTGCCTTCCGGGGTGGGTATTTGATCTGGCTGGAAAAAAGAAGTGAACGGGATCGGGAAGAAGGGCCTTTTTCCTTTTCCGATCACCCTGATGAAGACTAGAGGGGCCCCGCAGGAGGAGCCCCTCTTTCCTCTTTTTTCACCTGGCTAAAGCTCCCTTGAAAGGATATGGTATAATATTGGTAGGCTTAAAGACTGGAAAAAATGTCAAGAGGAGGCAGGTAAACATGGGAGATGCTTTTTATTACTTACAGAAACCCCCCAATGAACCGGTCAAAAATTATCCTCCTGGAAGCCCGGAAAGAGAAGCAGTTAAAAATGAACTGAACAGGATGCAGCAGCAGGAAATAGAAATCCCCCTGATTATCGGGGGCAAAGAGGTAAAAACCGGTGAAATGGGACAGGTGGTTATGCCCCATCGGAAGGAACATGTCCTGGCCCGCTACCATCAGGCCGGTCAGCGGGAGGTGGAAATGGCTATCGAGGCTTCCCTGCAGGCGGCCAGAGAATGGTCCAGCTGGCGCTGGGAGGATCGCCTGGTTATTTTCCGGAAGCTGGCCGATATGTTAACCGGCCCCTACCGGGCCCGGATAAATGCTGCCACCATGCTGGGTCAGGGTAAGACAGTTCATCAGGCAGAAATTGAAGCTGCCTGTGAGCTTGCTGATTTCCTGCGCTTTAACAGCTATTTCCTCACCGAAATATATCAGGATCAGCCCTTTTCCCCGGAAGGTCTTTGGAATAGAGTGGATTATCGTCCCCTGGAGGGCTTTGTCCTGGCAGTTACGCCCTTTAATTTCACCGCCATAGCGGGTAATCTGCCTACTGCTCCGGCCATGGCCGGGAATGTAGCCCTGTGGAAACCGGCCTCCACCGCCGTTTATTCCGCTCATTATTTCATGGAAATGTTAATGGAAGCCGGATTGCCGCCGGGAGTTATCAATTTTCTGCCCGGTCCGGGGGCAGTGATAGGGGATCTGGCCCTGAACAGTCCCAACCTGGCCGGGGTCCACTTCACCGGATCCACGGGAACCTTCCAGCACATGTGGAAAAAAATTGGGGAAAACATTGATCGCTACCATACCTATCCCCGCATTGTTGGGGAGACCGGGGGTAAGGATTTCGTGGTGGCCCATACTTCCGCCGAACCGGCAGAATTGATTACGGCCCTGATCCGCGGTGCCTTTGAATATCAGGGGCAGAAATGTTCGGCTGCCTCCCGCGCCTATATTCCCCATTCCCTGTGGGAAGAGATTAAAGATCACCTGATCAGAAAGGTGGAAGAGATAAAGGTGGGGGATATTGCCGACTTCCAGAATTTCATGGGGGCGGTAATTGATCAGAAGGCCTTTACCAAAATAACCGGCTATATTGACCGGGCCCGGGAAGACAGGAAGACGGAAATAATTGCCGGAGGCAGTTATGATGACAGCACCGGGTTTTTTATTGATCCCACGCTAATCCTGACTACCGATCCCTTCTCGGAAACAATGGTCGAAGAGCTTTTTGGGCCGGTATTGACCATCTACGTATATCCCGATGAAAAATTTGAAGAGACCCTGTACCTGTGCAATGAAACATCACCCTATGGATTGACCGGCAGTATCATGGCCCGGGATCGGGAAGCGGTTCAGAAAGCGGATCGAATCCTGCGGCAGGCAGCTGGCAACTTCTATATCAACGACAAGCCCACCGCCGCTATTGTCAATCAGCAGCCTTTCGGGGGAGCCCGGGCATCAGGAACCAATGATAAGGCGGGCAGTAAGATCAATATGTACCGCTGGGTCTCGGCCCGGTCCATCAAGGAAAACTTTGTGCCTCCCCGGGATTACCCCTATCCCTACATGGAAGAAGAATAGGGTTCAGTCAATAAAAAAGTAAGAGATAGAAAAGATTTAAGGTAAAAAAAGATGCTCCCGCGGGAGCATCTTTTGCTGTTCTCAATTGACTCTGTTTTATTCTTCTTTATCTTCTTCTCCTTCGCCTTTTCCTTCCACCTCTTCTTCGCCGCTTGGTGTTGCGCCTGATTTGCCCCCACCAGTCAGCCCTTCAAAGAGATGGCGGAGTTCCATGGGCAGAGGAAAGGCCAGGATGGAACCGGGCTGGCCGGCAATTTCTGGTATGGTCCGCAGCAGGCGGACAAACATACCACCCTCCTCGGATCCCAGTATGCTCGCAGCCTGGGCCAGGCGTTGCGCGGCCTGCTTTTCACCTTCGGCCTGGATAACGACTGCCCGGCGCTCCCGTTCGGCAGCGGCCTGGCGAGCAATGGCCTTTTGCAGTCCCTGTGGTATTACCACGTCTTTAATTTCCACGGCGGTAACCTTGATTCCCCAGGGATCGGTAGCTTCGTCCAGGATCTGCTGAATTTTCTGATTGAGCTTGTCCCGTTCCGACAGCAGTTCATCCAGTTCGGCCTGTCCGGCCACACTGCGCAGTGTGGTCTGGGCCAGCTGGGCAGTGGCCATGCGGTACTCCTCCACATTAACTACGGCCCGATTGGGGTCTACCACCCGGTAATAAATGACGGCATTGACGCTGCAGGTTACATTATCCCGGGTTATCACTTCCTGGGTGGGGACGTCAAGGGTAACAATCCGCAGGGAAATGCGGACGGCCCGGTCAATAATGGGGATAATAATTACCAGGCCTGGTCCTTTTTCGGAAATGAGATGACCCAGGCGGAAAATAACCAGCCTTTCATATTCCTTGGCAATCCGGATGGCATAGATCAGGACCACAATGACAATTGCAACCACAATACCAAGAACCTGTATGGGCATCAGGTATTCCCCCCTCTTGTAGTATGCTCCTCTTTTTTAACCACTATTTCCAGTCCGTCCTGTCCCACTACCTGTACTTCTTCGCCTTCTTCCACGACTTTTCCTTCAACCTCCCGGGCATTCCACAGTTCCCCCTGGGCTCGGACAGTTCCCCGGGGATTGAGGGTGCGGGTAACCAGGGCCTTTTCCGGGATCATGAAGGTCCTTTTTCTCTTGCGGCGGAGGCGGGAGCTGACCACCCTCTGAATTGCGGTCAGCAGTAATAAGGATACTGCGATCCCGACTCCCAGGACCGTAACCCGGAAAGCCTGGTACCAATCCGGATCCATCAGGGGTTCATGGGGCAGCAAAATTGCTCCAATAACCAGGCTGGCCGCGCCGGATACGCCCAGTACACCAAAACCCGCGGTAACAGCTTCGGCAATTATCAGGCCGATACCGGCCAGAAGGAGAATAATACCGGCGGCATTGGTGGAAAAAAGCCCCAGGCCGTAAACAGCCATAATCAGGGCCAGGGACCCCAGGATTTCCGGGACAAAAGTCCCCGGGGCGCTTAGCCCCAGGTAAACGGCCAGGCCTCCCAGCATCAGTAGCAAAAATGCAATCTGAGGGTTGCTGACCATATTTTGAATCCTTTCCCGCAGATTCATTTCCACTTCCACCACGCGGGCCTCCCTGGTCTGCAGGGTAAAGGTCTGCGCCCCTTTTTCCAGGGTATAGCCCTCCAGTTCAGTCATCATTTGATCGGTGTTGGCAGCCATGAGGTCAATGACCCCTTTTTCCAGGGCTTCCCAGGCGTCCAGGGTTAGATTTTCGGTGACGAATCTCTCGGCAATATCAGCGGGCCGGTCACTTTCCCGGGCCAGACTGCGCAAATGAGAAGCCATGAACTCCATTGTTTTTTCATCTGCTTCCTGGGTTCCAGCCGGGGTTACCATCATGGGCTGAGCTGCTCCCACCGAGGTTCCGGGAGCCATAACCGCAATATCTGCGGCCAGGACTAAAAAAGCACCGGCAGAAGCAGCCATGGCTCCGGAAGGAGCTACCAGGACAATAACCGGGTTGGGATAGGCCTTGAACAACCGGTTAAGTTTCAGGGTGGCATCAACCAGCCCCCCTGGGGTGTCCAGGTGAATTATTACACCTGCAGCTCCTTCAGCTTCAGCCAGCTGCAACTGCCGCTCCACAAAGGAAGCGGTGCCTGAGGTAATGGCGTCCTGAATGGGGATCATATAATAGGTGGGTTCGTTGCCCTGGGCCTGGCCGGGCAGGGAAAAAACAAATAGGGAAACAAAAATAATAATGGTTATTAATAAAGATGGGGTGAAACTACGGTTCATAACCCTTCCACCTCCTCGATTACTGCTGCTTTCTGTATTTTCAGGATAACATAAAGGTTTTAATAAAGCAAAAGGTTTTTGATTTAACCTGCTGAGGAGAAGAAGGGGATTTGTTGATCGTGTCGAAAAAAGGAGAAATGGAAAAAAGAAGAAATGGAAAAAAGAACCCAGCCAGGATTTAGGGGAGGGCCGGTTAATGTTCAGGTGGAGCTTCATTTTTTTGCTGCTGATGATCCTTGCTTATATAATGGGAGGCTGTGCCGGGGATCCGGAGCCGATTAAAGTGGGATTTGTTGGGTCTTTAAGCGGGCCCATATCTGATTTGAGTGTTTCTGGCCGGGATGGAGCAGTTCTGGCTATTGAACAGTTTAATAAAGCAGGAGGGCTGGAAGGGCGCCCCATCCAGCTAGTTACCCGGGATGACGGGCATGATCGCTCTCAGGCCCGGGAAGTAGTGGCAGAACTGATTGCGGCAGAAACTGTAGCCATTATCGGTCCCATGACCAGTTCCATGGCCCGGGCCATGGTGCCGGTGATCAATAGAGAGGAAGTCCTGATGATCAGCCCCACCACCAGTACCAGCTACCTGGAAAGGAGCCATGATTTTTTCATCCGGGTTTATCCCGGTCACTGGGAAAAAACTGCCCTGCTCAGCCGCTATATCATTGAGGAAAAGGAACTGGAGACCCTGGGGGTTATTTATGACCTGTCCAACCACGAGTATACGGTGGACTGGTATTCCCGCTTCCGCATGCCCTTTATCAATCAGGGAGGCGAGATTTTGGTTGCCAGTCCTTTTACCTCGGGCCGGCATTTTAACCATCAGGACCTGCTGCAAAGGGTCCTGGATCATGACCCGGAGGGATTGGTATTCATCGCCGGAGCGGTGGATACTGCCCGTTTGACCCAGCAGCTGCGCAATCTGGGCAGCGATCTCCCGGTATTTGTTCCGGCCTGGGCCAAAACTGATGAATTGATCCAGCAGGGGGGAACTGCTGTAGAAGGGTTAATGGGGGCTCACTTTTTTGATCCCCAGAGTAAAGCTTCTGAATACCTGACTTTCCAGGAGGAATACCGGGATCGATTCGGCAAAAAACCGGAATTCGGCGCTTTTTTCAGCTATGAAGCCCTTCAGGTCCTGCTCTATGCGCTGGAAAATACTGAAAGCTGGAGCGGTAAGGGCTTACGACAGGTAATAATTAACCGGGGTTATTACCCCGGGTTACAGGGTGATTTTTTCATTGACTCCTATGGAGACTGTCAGCGGGAGGAATTTATGTACCGGGTGGAGCAGGGGAGATTTAATAGGATAAATTATTAAATAGTATACAGGGTACTGCAGGTTTTTTTCCTGGAGATGTCGAAATATGAGGCAGGATAAAATAAATTGGGAAAAAGAGTCAATTAGGAGGAGAACCTGATGTCCTTGCGGGTTCTGATCGGGGTACTGCTATTACTGGGGTTAATGCTTTCCGGGGGCTGTGAGCGGGAGCAGGAACCCATCCGGGTGGGTTTTGTCGGCACTTTAAGCGGCAGGGTTTCCGATTTGTCCGTATCCGGGCGGGAGGGTGCTACCCTGGCGGTAGAGCAGTTCAATGCCGGGGGTGGCCTGGAAGGGCGCCCGGTTCATTTGCTCAGTCGGGATGACGGTCATAATCGGGCGGAGGCCCGCCAGGCAGTATCGGGGCTAATTGACGATGAAGTGGTGGCCATAATCGGGCACATGACCAGTTCCATGAGCAGGGCCACCATTTCTTTGATTAATAACGAAGAAATGCTCATGATCAGTCCCACCACCAGCACCAGCTATCTGGCCGGCCGTGATGACTTTTTCCTCCGGGTATATCCCAGCCATCAGGAGCAGATTGACCTGCTGAGCCGCTATATCTTCCAGGAAAAAGGGGTTGAAAATATGGTGGGGGTGTACGACCTTTCCAACCACGAATACACTGTAGACTGGTATACTTCATTTCGACGGTTTTTCAATGAACAGGGAGGCACCATCTTACATTCAGCTGCTTTTACTTCAGGCACAGATTTTAGCCATGAGGAAGTCCTGCAGCGGATTCTGTCCCCCGAGGCCGAAGGAATTTTAATCCTGGCCGGAGGAGGGGATACTGCCCGCCTGGTCCAGGCCCTGCGCCTTCTTGACAGCGATCTCCCGGTTTTTACTGGTGCCTGGGCCAAAACCAGGGAATTAATCGCTCAGGGAGGAACCGGGGTGGAGGGGCTGGCTGTGGCCCATTTTTTTGACTCCGATAGTGAGCAGGAGGATTATCAAAACTTTCGCCGGGAATACCTGGATCGCTTCGGACATGAACCCGATTTTGGCGCATTGTTCAGCTATGAAGCAACCCGGGTCCTGCTCTGGGCCCTGGAAAATACCGATGATTGGAGCGGTTCGGGCCTGCGGGAAATAATTATTGGGGAAGGTCATTTTTCCGGTCTGCAGGGGGATTTCTTTATAGATCGCTTTGGAGATTGTGTAAGAGAAGCCCACATATTCCAGGTGCGGGACGGCGCCTATCAAAGGGTTGATTTCTGATGCGCAAAATGGGGCGGAGCATAAAAACCATATTAATTGCCACCTGTATCCTGGTGGCCGGAGTCCCCCTGCTCGCGGTGGCATTTTCCGCCATGAACATTTTAACCGGTTCCCTGGAGGAGGAAATAACTACCCGGAACCTGCAGCTGGCCCGGTCCCTGGCCGGGGAGGTGGAAAAATTCCTGGAGGAACCGGAAAATATTCTGGGGCAGGTGGGTGATCTGGCCGCCAGCGAAGAATTATCTCCGGCCCAGTTTAACCTGTACCTGCAAACTGTGAGCAACAATTTCCCCTTTTTTGAGCTGGTTCAGGTCCTGGATGAAAGCGGCCGGGTAGAATACATAGCGCCCCAGGCTCCCCAGGACCTGGGCCTGGATATGAGCCGGCAGCCTTTTTATGAGGCCACCCGGGGCCAGGAGGAAGTGTTCTGGTCCGAAACCTTCATTTCCCCCCGGACTGGAGAACCAACCCTTACCGTCAGCCGGGCGGTGGAGGAACGGATGGTAGTTGGCTATCTGAATCTGGCGGAACTTAATAATATTGTCCACCGGGTCCACCTGCCTGAATATTTCTTTGTGGGAATAACCGATACCCGGGGCACCTTTATCGGGCATTCCAACCCCCAGATGACCCTGCAGCGGGTTAACCTGGCGGGAATGGAGATCATTCGCCAGGGACTGCGGAGGGAAGAAGGAAGCTATCATGGCCCCTTTGAGGATCAACATGTCCTGGCCAGCGTTACCAATACCGGAAAAACCGGCTGGCCGGTTATTGTGGCCCGCCACGCCGGAGAAGCTTTTGCTCCCGTTGCCCGCATCAACCAGGTTTTCTGGATCTGGGGCCTGGCGGGCCTGGGTCTCGCCCTGTTCCTGGCCCTGATCAATATCCAGCAGTTTGTTGCTGCTTTTAACAACCTGGCGGCCAAAGTCAAAAAGGTGGCCGGGGGCGATTATGACCTGGCCATGGTTCCCGGCAGTTACCGGGAGTTTAATGAACTCTCCGAGCATATTAAGGTCATGTCCAATGCCATTCGGGCCCGGGAAAGGGCCCTGCAGGAAAACGAAGAATGGCTGGGAACTACCCTTAATAGTATAGGAGATGCGGTAATTGCCTGTGATGTGGGAGGCTTTATCCAGCTGATGAACCCGGTGGCGGAAAGGCTTACCGGCTGGACCAGTCAGGAAGCCCGTAATCAACCCATGGAGAGGGTTTTTAAAATTATAAATGATCAAACCGGTGAGGAACTGGAAAGTCCCACGGTTAAGGCCATTACTCAGGGAAAGGTGATGGGACTGGATCAGCACACCATGCTCCTTACCCGTCGGGGGAAGCGCATTCCCATTGATGATAGTGCGGCCCCAATTAAGGATGCCCGGGGTAATATTGAAGGGGCAGTCCTGGTTTTCCGGGACATTACCGAGCAAAAAGAGATGGAAGATGCCCTCCTGGACAATAAGAATAAAATTGAGAAACTACATGATGTGGCCATAAAGATGGAGCGCAGCCAGAGTGAAGAGGAATTGTACAGGTTGACGGTGGAGGCCGCGGAAGAAATCCTGCGCTTTAATATGTGCACCCTGGATATAGTGGAAGATGGTTATTTTGTTCCCAAAGCCAAGTCCTCCGGTGTTCCAGTGGATGGATCCGCCACCATGCGCTGCGATGAAGGGCTGGCCGGCCGTACTTTTCAGGAAGGAAAGACCATTATCCTGGAGGATATTCAAAAGGATGCGGGAGCTCGCCCGGTAAAATCAATATATCGGTCGGCCATGAGTATGCCCATTGCTGACCTGGGGATTTTCCAGGTTATATCGGAAGAAATCGGGGCCTTCGGGCAGGAGGATAAAGACCTGGCTGAGCTTTTAATCTCCCACACGGCAGAGGCCCTGAAGCGGGTCCGTTCTGAGAAAAAAATTCGCTATATCAGCTTTCACGACAGCCTCACCGGCCTTTATAACCGGGCATATTTCGAGGAAGAACTGAATAGGCTGGATACCGAACGGCAGATGCCCCTGAGCATAATTATTGCTGATGCCAACGGCCTCAAGCTGACCAATGATGTTTTTGGGCATAGGGAGGGAGACCGCCTGCTCCAGGAGATAGCGGCTGTTCTGCAGGAAAGCTGCCGGGAGGAGGATATTATTGCCCGCTGGGGTGGCGATGAGTTTGCCGTTCTCCTGCCGGGGACTGATAATCAAACAGCCCAGAAAGTCTGCTGGAGGATAAGGAAGGCCTGTCAGGACCGGAAGCATGTTCCCATTCAGCCCAGTATATCCCTGGGGGTGGCCAGCAAAGAAGTCAAGCACGAAGACCTGGAGGAAGTTCTTAAGGCCGCTGAAAATCAGATGTACACCAACAAGCTGACCGAAAGCCGTAATATCCGCAACAACATCATTTCCTCTCTGCAGCAGGCCCTGATCCGCCATACCTTCGAGGACGAAGAGCATATGGACCGGGTTCGCAAGCTGGCCCGGAGCCTGGGCGAAAGGTTGAACCTGGATGAAGGGGAACTAGAAAAACTGGACATCCTGGCCGGCATTCATGATATTGGCAAGGTGGCCATCCCGGTGGAGACAATAAAAAAACCTGGTCCCCTTAACCGCAAGGAATGGGAGATGGTTAAGCGCCATCCGGAGATTGGCTACCGTATTGCTGAATCCTCCCCGGAATTTTCCCAGGTTGCCGAATATATCCTGACTCACCACGAACGCTGGGATGGAATGGGTTATCCCCAGGGGCTGAAAGGAGAAGATATCCCGCTCCTGGCTCGAATTATTGGGTTAGTAGATGCCTATGAGGTCATGCTCAGGGGACGGCCGTACCGGCCGGCGCGAAGTAAGCCCGAAGTAATTGCTGAGCTGGAGAAAAATGCGGGGACCCAGTTTGACCCGGAGTTGGTCCGGGAACTGGTGAAAACCCTGGAAGAAGAAGGAGAAATTGAATCATCCCTGTCCTCTGATTAAAAGGAAGGATAACTTGCGAAAACCCGTTTGCCCTGACCGCAAATTAAACCGGGTTAAAACCTGAACAGGGTTCAGATTAACCGCTGGGGCAATGGACTGTATTTCCCGTCCGGGCCCAGGGACAGGCGGTATTTGAACAATTTACACCTGGATTCTCGACCTGTTGCTCTGCGCTTCAGGAGACTTTTCAGCTAAGTATTTCCAAAAATGAAGGAGTGCTGCTGGTGTTAGTTGGGTTTAATCAAAAAAAAAGCCCTGTCTTTTTTCTGATGGTAGCTCTGCTTATTTTTTTTGCGGGTTGCGATTTTTTTGAAGTAGATCAGGAACCCTATAATGTAACTGGCCGGATTGTTGATAAGAACGGAGAGGGAGTAGAGGGGGTAACTATTGCTTTCAACCGGGGGTTCGGAGCAGTAACCACCGATGAACAGGGGGCCTGGACCATAACCGGTTTAACTGGAACGGTGCTGGCAACCCCCTTAAAAACGGGATGGAACTTCAGCCCGTTTAACAAAAGATTAAGCGAGGAAAGTGACGGGGTTCAATTTATCGGGATAGAGGGCGCTGGGATTGGAGATCAGAAAGATTTTCGAACAGGAAGCGGCCTGCATTTTAATATGCGGCTGGCTCCAGGGGCAAAATTCCCCCGGGGCGGAACCAGCCTGGAAGTGAACGGGGATGAGCTGTTCGGTGTAGTGGAGCAGGACTATTATATAGCTGAACTGCCGGTCACCTATCAGCTCTGGCATGAGGTTAAAGAATGGGCTGAAGAGCACGGTTATAGGTTTATGAATCCGGGTCGGGAAGGTAATCAGGGCCATCAAGGGGCAGATCCAACTCCAGGGAATGAGCAGCCGGTTACTGCAGTGAGCTGGTATGATGTTCTGGTCTGGTGTAATGCCCTGTCGGAGCATCTGGAATATCAACCGGTTTATTATGAGCAGGGTGAAGTAATTAAAGATGCTTCTGCCATTGATTATCAACAGGTAAAACAAACTTCTCAGGATGGTTTTCGCCTTCCCACCGTTGAAGAATGGGAACTCGCTGCCCGCTTTATTGGTCCTCAGCAGCCCTCAGATTCTCCCCGCCGGGAACAGGCAGTTTTTGTGGAAGGTTTGTACTGGACCCCTGGTAATTATGCCAGTGGGGCCCGGGACAGTATTGAAAACAGCCAGGCCACCCGGGAAGCCGCCTGGCACCAGGTTAACTCTGCCGGACAGACCCAGCAGGTGGGACAAAAACCCCAGAATGGTAATGATCTGGGCTTATTTGATATGAGCGGTAATGTATGGGAGTGGTGCTTTTCCCCCAGGTCCAAAAATCTGGAATGGAGAATTATTCGGGGGGGCAGCGTGGAAAGCGAGCCCGTCTGGGTCCAGGTAAGCAGGAACTGGGACAGCAAAGCCGATTGGACCGGTAAAGAAGGAGACTGCCGGATCCTGGGTTTCCGACTGGTGAAAAATAAGTGATGGAAACCGGTAGAAAGCCGGGGTTAAGTTTTAGCAGCTGACCTGATGAGGGGGCTTGACGGCTATCAGGTCCCGGGAGTAGTAGAGAGGTTGGCATTCTAAAATGAAAATAACCCTGTTGTTCAGGGGTATTATTTTGTTGACCATAGGGATAGAAGCAGTTCAACTGGAAGGGATCTGGCAGTTACTGATTATCCCGGGGGAAAATTCCAGTATTTGAGTGCAAAAAATAACCTGACCTTTATAGGGATCAGGTTATTTCGGATAAAAAGGCTGGCTCCGACCGGGAAAAATGTCGGGAGGGAGAGCTATCCCCTGAAGAAAAAAACCTTTTTAGTCTCAGCTATCTTTTTTTATGATCCGCAGACCCATGTGCAGGGCGGATACATAACCACTGCCGTCCCGCAAAAACTGGATAATATTCTGTTCCCCCCGGCGAATTATTCTCGCTTTATCCACTTCAACCGGGTGAAGTTCCTGGCGGCTATTATTGAACTCAATGAATAGCTTTTCCCCTTCGGCCTGGACCTGAACCTCGGCTCCTTCCCCGGAGGTATATTTCCCCGGCCAGTCCCTGCTGCCCTCGGGCCAGGAGGAGAGCACCGGCCAGCTATATCTTTCTGTAGAAAGGGGCCGGTCCAGCACAGAATTGATCAGGGCATTCCAGATGCGGGTTACCGGCATTTCCACCAGGTTGATCAGTACTGCTGCGGTTAGATCTTTTTCTGGAAGCAGTCCCAGGTGACTGGAAACACCCTTTAAGCTGCCCCCGTGTTCAATTATGGGTTGGCCCTGATAATCGGGCTGAACCATGAAACCATATCCATAAAAATTTCCCGGGGGCAGGGGAAAGAGTGGCGCTCCCATCATCCTGGCCAGGGAAGGGTTATTTAAATAATAATTCCCGTACTTTAATAGATCAATGATATTGGACTTTAAAAAACCGGCCCCCAGCATGGCCGGGGCATGATTCCAGCAGGGAGCAGGCATTATTTCCTCGTCGATTCGAGCATAGAGTTGAGTTACATCTGGCCAGTCCTCCAGTTTTTGGGGATCAAAGGTGGTTCTATCCATCCCCAGGGGCTGGAAAATTCTCTCGGCCATAAAATCACCAAGGCTCATCCCGCTGACCCGCTCCACAATAGTTCCCAGGAGAGCATAGGCATCATTGGAATAGCTGAACTGACCCCCGGGGTGACCCAGGGGCTCAAATTTTTTCTGGGCCAGGTAGTGCAAAAGGTCGTCCCCGCTGTCCAGGGGAGGTTCTGCAGTCCACTGTTCCCACTTACCCTCCCTTTTTAATTTATCAACCGTGGGGTCCCCTTCCAAACTCCGGACCATGGCATATAATAAAGCCGGGGTGGGAGGCAGGGCCGCAGTATGAGTTAAAAAATGGTGAATGGTTATGGCCGGAGTAATTGTTTCTCCCACCTGAAATTCAGGCAGATATTTAATTACCGGGTCCCCAATTGATAGTTTTTCTTCCCGGGCCAGCAGCATGATGGCCAGGGCGGTAAAGGATTTGGTGATGGAGGCGATCCCGAAAACGGTTTCGGGGCCTGCTTTTCTCTCTTCCTCCCGGCAGGCATAGCCGAACCCCCGGGCATAAATAACCTCTCCTTTATGGGCGAGTCCTACCGACAGACCCGGGATTTCATATTCCTCCATTATTTCCAGGGTCCATTCTTCAAATTTTTTCTGCCAGTCCTGATTTTTAGTCAGCAAAATTACTACCTCCTGTTTTTTGAAGCGGATTTAATTTCGGCCGGGAAATTTAATTTTTCAAGCGGGGATCCAGAGCATCCCGCAGACCGTCCCCCACCATGTTAAAAGAGAGCACCAGCAGCATAATAGCCAGGCCAGGGTACAGGCTCAGGTGAGGAGAGGTTTGAATATGCTGCCTCCCCTGACTGAGCATTGCTCCCCAGTCCGGCTGTGGAGGCTGGGCTCCCAGTCCCAAAAAGCTAAGGGCCGCAGCACTTAAAAGGGCGGTTGCCAGGCGCAGGGTGCTCAAAACCAGAACCGGGGGAACGATATTGGGCAAAATATGCCGGGCCAGAATCCGGGTATTCCTGGCACCCAGGGCCCGGGCCCCCTGGATAAAATCGTTTTCTTTAACCGAAAGCACGGTCCCCCGGACCAGCCGGGCAAATAGGGGTATGGACCATATGCCTACTGCAATCATTACATTGAAGAGACCGGGTCCCAGGGCTGCAACCAGGGCCAGGGCCAGAAGAACGCCGGGAAAAGCCATCATAATATCCATTACTCTCATGATTATATTTTCCAGCACGCCCCCGTAATAGCCGGCGATTAACCCTAAAAAACCCCCCCCAAGAAGACCGATTGCTACCGAGATCAGACCGATAGTCAGGGAAAGCCGGGAACCATAAATTATGCGGCTGAGCTGATCCCGGCCGTGCTGATCTGTCCCCAGCCAGTGTTCAGAAGAGGGGGGATCCATCCGATTGCGCCAGTTCTGTTCATAGGGATCGTAAGGAGCAATATGGGGGGCGGCGATGGCAGTGATTATGGTGATTAGAATTATGATAGCCCCCAGAACAGCACCCCTGTTTTTTCGAAATCTTCTCCAGAAAACGTTTAACTGTCCTCTGATTCCAGAATCTTCCATTATCCCCACCTCCTCAATCGTACCTGATCCGGGGATCAATTATTCCGTACAGGATATCTACAATTAAATTCAAAAAAACAAAGGTTAAAGCCAGAAACATAACTCCCCCCTGCACCACGGGAAAATCCCGGAAGTGAATGGCTGAGACAATATATCTTCCCAGGCCGGGCCAGGAGAAAACCGTTTCCACAACCACCGCGCCTCCCAGCAGGTAACCCAACTGAATACCGGCCATGGTGATTATTGGAATCAGGGCATTTTTTAGGGCGTGGCGATAAAGAACCACCCGTTCCCCAGTTCCCTTGGCCCGGGCAGTACGGATGTAGTCCTGCCTGAGAACCTCCAGGACACTGGACCGGGTTAAGCGGGCCAGCATTGCCGCTGAGGGCACCCCCAGGGTTATAGAGGGCAGGATATAGCTTTTAAAACCCTCTAGGGTCCAGGGCATTCCTGCCATTCCCGAGGGAGGAAAAATCTGGACTGCGAAAGCCAGATAATACATCAACATTAAGCCCAGCCAGAAACTGGGGGCCGACAGCCCGCCAATTGCACCCAGCATGCTGATATTGTCAAAAATGGAATACTGCTTGGTAGCGGCCAGCACCCCCAGGGGAATGCTGATCAGAATGCTGAACAGCATGGCGAAAAGAGCCAGGCTGGCGGTGGCAAAAAAGCGAGCCTGAATTTCCCCTAAAACCGGCTGGCGAGTACGCAAAGATCTTCCCAGGTCGCCCTGGAGCAGGCCCAACATAAAGGTTCCAAACTGCTCGTGGAGCGGCCGGTCTAAACCCAGGCGAGCCCGGATGGCAGCAACATCCTCCGGACTGGCCCCTACCCCAGCGATAACACGGGCCGGATCACCAGGAATAAGGTGCATAATCATAAAGGAGATCAGGGCCACGCCTATTAAAATGGGAATTAAATAGATCAGGCGGCGCAGGAAATAATTGAACAAAAAGGTCAACCTCCTTTCCGGCAGGACTTTCTGCTCGTTAAAAGCCAGGCAGAAACCGGGTAGGAATATAAAGAAAAAAGAAATTTCAGTTTGGGGTTGAAGGAAAGCACCATTATTAATCAGCTGTCAGCCGGTTAAAAAAAGAAAAACCTTAAAAGGGGCCGGCGCGCTGCCGGCCCCTTTTTCCTCAGTCTTCCTTGTAGAGTCGGATATAGTCGTGGGTCCGGGAGGGAGTAAAAGTATAGTCCTGGATGTTGGCCCGATGGGCGATCAGGTAGAATTCGTTCATTATGGGGATTGAAGGAGCATCAGCCATGATCATGTCCTGAACTTTATGATATATCTCTTCCCTTTCTTCAAAAACTGCAGTTCTTAAACCCTTTTCCAGGATCGAGTCTACTTCGGGATTTTTGTAGTCGCCCCAGTTAGCCCAGCCGGTGCTGTGGTACATTAAATCCAGGTGAGCGGCGGGCTCTCCGGTGCGCTGCATTAGCCCGATATAGGCCAGGTCAAAATCTCTTTCATCCAGCTTATCCAGGAGAGTGGCAAACTCTACAATTTCCAGGTTGACATCGATACCCAGCTGGTTGAACTGATAATGTATGGCTTCATTTAGTTCACTGTCCATAGTATAGCGTCCCTGGGGGGTGGTCAGAGTAAAGCTCAGGGTTTCTCCATCTTCGTTACGCAGAAGGCCATCATTACCTTTGGTCCAGCCTGCTTCGGCCAGGAGCTCCAGGGCTCGGTCGGGATCATAATCATAAAGTTTGACATCGGGATTATGGTACAGGGATTCATTGGTCAGGGGGCCGATTGCCGGCTCAGCCACCCCTTCCAGGAAGGCATCAATCAGTTCCTCCAGGTCCAGGGCATGGTGCAGAGCCTGTCGAACCCGCACATCCTGGAAAACTTCCGTAGCAAAGTTGAAAACAAGGTTGCGGGTATTGAAATCAGGTTCACTGATTAAAACAATATCCTCATCTTCATCGAGTATTTCAATATATTCGGTAGGAACGGTTGTTACCAGGTCAATTGTTCCAATGCGGAGTTCGGTCATTTGAGTTCCTGCTTCCGGGATGGGACGGAATTTCACCTGTTCGATACGGGGAGCCTGATCCCAGTAATCCAGGTTGCGTTCCAGAACAACTTCGGTGTCCGGAGTCCATGATTTGAAAACAAAAGCGCCGGTTCCCACGGGGTTATGAGTATAGTCTTCTCCATACTCCTCAATGGCCCGGGGACTGGCAATAAAGGTGGCATTTTGAATCAGGACATCATCAATAAAAGCAGCATTGGGCTCATAGAGATTAATAACAATAGTATAATCATCAATTATTTCCATGCTCTTGATATTGTCCCGCATTAATTGCCCGGCATGGGATCCGGTTTCGGGATCCTTGAGGCGTTCAAAATTGAAGTAGACTGCTTCTGCATTAAAAGGGGTTCCATCATGGAACTCTACTCCCTGCCGTAGATAGAAGGTATAGGCCCGGGCATCTTCGCAAATTTCCCAGTCTTCAGCCAGGCCGGGTGCGAAGGAGCCATCAAAGTCCCGGCGGATCAGGTGATCATAGATCTGAAAACCAACACTACTCGTCGGGGCATCCTCCAGGTAGGCAGGATCGAGATCCTGAATATCAGCCCGCAGAGCAACTACAAGGGTGTCTTCCGGAGTCTGGGCCTGGGCGGCATTAAAACCTGCAAAAATCAATAAGCCAGCCAGCAAACAGCCAATCAGCAACCCTTTTTTTCCCACAAAAAAACCTCCTTAAAAATTTAATTTCATCTTACATTTATTAATTGGACTTTGCTCTTTTTTTTCCCTCCCCGGGATTAAAATCCGTTTTTCTGACTGCTCTGGCAGTAATTTACTTCCTTATCGGGTCAAAGGGGGAGCAGGAACTTTCGTTTTAGAGGGAAACTCGGATCAGGAGGGTCAATTTTTGCTCCCCCTTTATTCTGGAAAAAGGTAGGAGAAAGACACCTCAGGACAAGGAAAAAGAACGGGAACTCACTGTTAATGCCCGCGTTTTCCTGGGGGGGAATAGAAATCCTGTCCACTGGAGAAGAAGAATTAGGCCTGACCGCAAAAAATTGCAGCAGAAAAAATAAGGTCCGGAGCTTTTTTTGCAGGAAATATTCTGCTCAACAGGGAAAAAATCAGGGAAGCAGAATAGGTTTTACCGGAAAAGGATTTTCAGGGTCGGGCTTTTCTTTTATCTGAAGCTTCCCTGCAGTCTGGAGTGGAGAGGCCTGGCAGTGCTGAGAGCCCGGTTCCCGGAAAGCCGAAAAAAGCAGGGAGGGCAGAACATGGATCAGATCAGCCCCGCAATACTGGAAGAAATGGCTTTCCCCGGGTCATTTGCCCGGGGACTGAGGTATTATCAGGAGGGAGCAGTCAGCAGTACCGTTTATGATCAGGGGTTTTTGCAGGGAGAGGTCCGGGGGAGAGACTCAAAAATCTTTAAGGTCTGCCTGGAGATCCGTCCGCCCTTCGCTGCGCAATGCACCTGCTCCTATGACGGGGGAGGAATCTGTCAGCATGTGGTGGCCCTGGGTCTGGCCTGGCATTATAATTCAGAGCAGTTTCAGGATCAGGGAGAAAAAGAAAAAAATATCCGGGAGGACCTGGAGGAAATCCTGGGGATGCTGGAAAAAGAAGACCTGATTGCTGTTATAA
>Ga0207421_10002732_pt1 | contig 21635 bp, 30 predicted proteins | sample SodLakKL_010_SED_4_FD_187542 | JGI IMG/M metagenome (GOLD analysis project Ga0207421, IMG submission 187542) | Alkaline sediment microbial communities from Lake Tanatar, Kulunda Steppe, Russia - 8KL_010_SED (SPAdes) (version 2) | ecosystem: Environmental > Aquatic > Non-marine Saline and...
CCATTAACAATAATAATATCATTACCAAACATAGATCTTAAATGATTTAAAGCTGCTTGCCTAGATGTTGAGTTAAACCAAATATTTCTATTATTCCCATATCTATCAGTAAATACTGTGTAGTAAGTTTTGTACGTTTTCATCCTTTATATTTATTTTGGTTATAAAATCATTTAATTATACTATAAATATTATACTAAATATCTTTGTTAAAACCCTAGCATCTTCTGCTAACTTTAATTGCCTTTGTTTCCTTAGAAGGGATTTATAACAATTGTCAATTAATTCATAAGTATCACCAGAGTTGATTAAATCGTTAAATCTCTGTAAATTGTTTATATTTTATTGTTATAAGCCATTTAAAAAGACTCCATTAATAAAGTCAATCGCTAAATCTATTGTTGTTACTTTTTCAGAAATACCATCTCTTGAAGAAAATTTATCCATAACAATAAGATAGCCTTCATCTATTGTTCTTACTTCAATGGCGTAATAATTGCTTTCAAATAAAACAATATTCTTTCCCATAAAATCTGAAAATCTTATTTTTTTAGCATCAGGAAATTTTCTTAAAATAAATTCTTTCGTTATCATTTCATCATCTCTTTTCTTTTTAAGTAAGAAATGTCGTTTTTTAGTTCTAAATTTTCCATAATTTTAAAGTTTTAAACTATTATATCATAAATATACGAACAGTTTTTGCAGAAGCCAAAGAAAAGGTCATAAAAAGTTTTATGAGGGATAAGTTAGTAAGAGCCTAACTGCGATCTTAATGGGTATCTCGGGGTTTCAGGTTTGCTCTTAGTACTATAAACCCTTTTTCCTATTGTAAACTTATCCTTTTACTTTTCTTATAAATCAAAACTTGAATTATATATTTTCATGTCTTTTAAATCTAAAAACTTACTCATTATCTCTGGTTCGTAAAGGCTAACATTAATGTTATGATGTCCTCCCTTAAGATATGGGTAAAAATTAGCTCCAAAGGCTATTTTAGAATGACTTTCAGGTAATTTTTCTAACAAATAAAACCATTCTATTTCTTTTGACTCCCCCCTACCTTGACTGCTATAAGGTAATAAAACAAAATAATCAACCCAATATTTCCACGTATTATATATTTTACTAAAATAATCAATAGATTCTTTATCAGAAATTATAATATGAAAATTTAATCTAATATTATAGTTCAAAAATTCCCATGAAGCAGTTTTCCAATGGTTTTCTAAGTGTGGGTGGCAACTTACTGCTACTCCTCCACAATATTTTTGGGTTGTTTCTAAAATTTTAAGTTCTTCTTCATTTGATTTATCACTATTAATATCTAAAAACATCCCATTAGTAGTATAATTAGGACAAATATCAAATTCTTCTTTTAATACCTTTAATAATTCCAAAAAATCAGGATGGGAAGTTGGTTCTCCCCCTCCTAAAGCTACCTGGTAAGGTAAATGTTCTTTTGGGATCTTTGAAAAGAATTCCCTCGTTTTTTCTATTATATTACCATAGTGTTTAGTAGGTTTACTATTCATATAACAATAAGGACATTCACCTTCACAATATTCAGTAACTTTAATATCATAAAATTCAGGATATTTAAGTTCTGTAATTGGTTTGGATGGGTCTAAAGCAAACCTAAGTGTTTTCCCATTACACCAAACTGATTTATAATTAGCTTCTTTCTCTATTCGAGTTTTAATTTCTTTCATAACTGTTTAATTTTAAAGATAATGTAAAAATATTTTATTACCCATCTCTCGTTGCTTCATGATTAGTACTGTATAAAAATTTAATAATTGTATTTCCCAACTTTTCATATTTTTCGTCTTTGGGAATTAAATATAAAGAAGTATCTGGCCGGAAACAATTCCAATCTTCCTCTTCTTCAACATCAGACATCCATTCAGGTTTTTTAAGTTCACCTTTTATAACTTTTTTAATAAATTCTGAAAAACCTTCATTATTAAAATGTAAGAATTCTTCAGGAACTTTATCAGCAGATTCTAGATAAACATAGTTATCACTTAAAAATACTCCTGAATAAAATAGATCATCAAATGACTTATCTTCATGACCTAAGACCTTTAACATTTCATTTACCATATCTTTCACAGCACTCTCAGAATCTTCTGAATAAGTGTAAATAACAGTAGATGAGTTGGTAATTAAGTCTACTGAACTGTGTAAATTAATTTTTGTTAATTTCATAATTTTATTTGTTATTAAGATTATAATAATATATAGGACTCTTTAGTAAAAGAGATGACAACAGGTTTAAACCAAATGCTTGCCAAAAATTAATAATAGGTAGCCCAAATATCATAGGCATTAACCAATTCCATAACCACATTATAGGATAAGCAAATAACAAACTTAATCCAAATGCAACAATTAGGACTAATACAATAATACCAATTATTTCTACAATTTCTTCCATAATTTTTTGTTTTTATTTATAATATACGAATAATTTATATGAAAACCAAATTTATTTTTTAAAAAGTGCATTCCGTCCCTTAGGACTAATCCCAGAGATTAAAAATTCTCTTTCATCTTCGCTTATATTTGGTAATGCTCTTTGAACAAGCTCACCACCCATCCATTTGTAAAAACCCTCAGAAGGGATCTTACAGTGGTAGGGTTCTCCATTAAAAACACATTTTCCATGTATTATTGTAGTATCTCCTTTAATTTCATATTTAATTCCTGTGGGTAATGTTCCTTTTTTCATAAATTTTATTTTGTGTTTATAATGTAAGCTTCTTCCCCTCTATCTTCTAATACATCAATACAAGTTAAAGATGTATTTTTATCTTGGTCATAGTGGTAAAAAGTTCCATAAATTTGTCGAGTATGCCCTACAATTTGTTTAAAATTAGGCATAATTTTATTATTTTCAATTTCTCTAATATCAAACCATAAAGGTCCACTATATTGATCAGGGCCTCCTCTATATGGACTTACTGTAAATATAGAATTATGTTCTTCTTTAAAAGCCTTATTTAAATCATCAGCAATCTTATTTGATTTGTAAGGAAGAATATAATAATCATACCAATCTTGAGATACTCCAGCATGTGTCCATAAATAATTATCATGTTGATATGCTAGTTGAAACAAGTTTTTATTATGATTAAACAATTCATATAATTCATGGTGAGCTTTATATACATAACCAGAACATCTATAATTTCTAGAAAATTTATCAGGGTTATCTAGAGCATACATTATATCATGATTACCCCATAATAAAATTACATTATCAGGATGTTGTATCTTAAAATTAATAATATCTTTAAGGTTTTCTATGATTTGTTTATAATGTATATCAAAACTATCAACATAATCACCTACAAATATATTTAACTCATTTGGATTAACTAATCTTCTCCAAATGTCTTTTCCATGGATGTCGCCTATCGATATTATTTTCATAATTTTTTAATTTATTATAATATAAATGTACAAACAATTTTTGTGAAAGCCAAAGAGAAGGTCATAAACAGTTTTATGAGGGTGGTATATACCCATCGTTAGCGTTCATTTACCAACGCTCATCTTCGCACATATCACGTGCAATCTCACGTAATTCTGCATAAACCTCTTTAGTTGCTTCTCTTTTCTCTTTGGCAGACATTGAATCATCCTGTTCAATAAGTTCGATTTCACGTTCTGCCCTTGCTTCTAATCTGTCTAAACTTCTCATTTTATTTTTAAATTTATTATAATATAAATGTACAAACAATTTTTGTGAAAGCCAAAGAGAAGGTCATAAACAGTTTTATGAAGATATTCAATCATATAGGTATTTCGTCATTTACTCCACATATTTTACATTGGTCATATAAGCATGGGTCAAAACCAAAGTAACCAATGTATGTACACGCAACACCTCTTGTATTTGGAGTGCTTCTATAATACTTACAAGTTTTTATCCAATAACCATTAGTAGGCTCTTTTACGTTGCGTTCTTCATCGTACTCATAACAATACATTCCTGCAGGTATGCAATCCGTACTACGCATAACACCAAATAAACGCAATAATTTTGCGTACCCTGTTTCAAGCCAATACCATAATAATCTAAGTTTCGTTTTCATATTTATATTTGTGTTAAATTACTGCGTTTATTCAAACCATTAGGCAACATTTAAAGAAGACAGTGCTTCATCAATTGCCATTTCTAAATCATAATGATAAACTTTATAAAATCCTATTGGTGTGTCTGGATAATATTGAAGTTCAATTATTGTGTTGGTTTCTTTCATTTTTTCATAAACATCTTTATCAATATCTTCTAAATATTCTTCATTTATTGGATTTGATTTAAAATATTGTTCTACAGTTTCATAATAATCACGATGTAAATTTACAGTAAGATGAACACCGCACTTACATGTTTGAATAAGTTTATTTAATTTTTCCATAATAAATGTTGCCTAACAATGTATATAACAAATAGCCGTATTTTCATAAAGTGGTTCTAACTTGAATTTATTAATCTCATACCCAAGTTCTTTTTCAATCATTTCTTTTGTAATTTCCACAATCAAGTGATTTTAATTTACAAACTTTTAATCATACTTAAATAAGAAATCTGAATTTATAATTTTGAAACTTAGTAACTTCTGTCCATTTTCAATACTACGCACCACAATACCCTCTCTATCTACACTACCATTTAATACAGACTTTCCTTTACTAAATTCAACTAATTCTTGTACTGATGAACCTAATTCAGATAATTTACAATAATCTGTAACCAAATGTACATATTGTAATTTATGTTTTATACAAAATTTAACCATTTCAGTATAATTATAATGATAATTCTTTTCATGGTCTATAACATTAAACACCCACATAGTAGGTTCTGTAATACCATATTTATTACCTTGAACTTTAGGGCTGCCCTGCTCACCTTGAATAGTTAATGTAGGATTTTCTCTAAGTATCTGTTCAATATTATATTTCTTAGCTATCTTCCAATAAAGAGAATTTTTATTATTTGTAGTTAGATTTCTACTACACACTACAAACTTATATTTTTTAGGTAAAAATCTACCTATCAATGGGGTAGTATTACTTACCATCTTACCTGTGAAAGTAACTGATTGATAATCTATCTTTTCTGTAATATAAACTTCTTTATCTTTAAACTGCTCGTAGAATTTGTTCCAAGACAAGTTTTGTACTCTTTCTTCATCAGTTTTAGCTACCCAATATGGCCAGCCTTTCTTTTGATTTTTAGGTAAAACTAGTCTTCTAAACCAGCTATATCTCATCATAAACTTTTTAAGTTTATTCTTCTCATTAGCAAGTTTTCTTTCTTGTTGATTAACCTCTTCCCTTTCGGAAGGGGATAAGTATTTAGTTATTCCTAGAATTTCTGTAACATCATCTCCTATAGAACCAGATAAGTTGCCCAAAGGAAGGATAAGCCCTTGTGAGACTTGTCCACGAAGTTTTATAGTTCTAACCCTAAACTTTCTTTCTCTAAGAAACTCAAATTCAGGCTTTTCAGGCATAACAGAGTCTACTTCTACATAAATAATTACATCTCCTACTTTAAATTCTCCCTTCTTTACAACACATTCCCATCCTTTTACTATAGCTACTTCAATTTTATCAGCTTTAGGGATAGGTTTAAGTTCAGAAATTACTTCTATTGTTGCTAGTTTTCTACTCATTTTTAAGTCTTTTAATTAAATTTTTAACATCTTCTTCATCTTTACATGAAATTAGCATTCCGTTTCCTACTACATATAACCCATCTTTTAGGGATAATCTTCTTATTTTACCACTGGTATTTATATTAACACCATCTGTGAATTTTAACATAACTTTATATTTTTAAATTTATACCCCTAAATGTACGAAATATTTTTGAGGGAGCCAAAGAAAAGGTCATAAACAGCTTTAAGATATAATGAAAATTCATATATTAAATATGAGTTCATGTCGCATCAAAATTTGGCGCGAATTTGCGCACTATAGCGCCTATAACGCATGACCTCTCATGATTCACCACCCTCCTTGGCGATTAAAAGAGATCATGCATATATGGTTTTACTATATATCCTCGATGAAAAATTCATAACCAAATTCTTCTGAGGCCTGTATAGCTTCTTGACGAGTATCATGAAACCCAGTTGACCCTAAATCTTTTCCTAATTTAACTATCCAACCCTTTCCACCACCATAACTTTTATTCTCATAGTTTAACATTCCTACTAATTTACCATTAAATGTAGCAAAAATAGGAGTTTTTGGATCAACCGACAAATTTATTGGTATATATTTCCTTTGTATATAACTACTTCTTTTATTTGTTCACCAACATATTTTTGGGCAGCTTCTTTTGTAGAAAAAGCTTTTCTACACTTATCTTTTGAAACTATATCTAGAAAGGCATTTATTGATTCAGGACTTACTTTATAGATACTATTTGTTTTCCCCAATAATTCCCAAAAACTATCTCCTTTATAAATATGAACTCCATCTTCTGTTGTAAGTAGAGGTTTATGTTCATCAACATATTTTTGGGCAGCTTCTGTTGTAAGTAGAGGTTTATGTTCATCAACATATTTTTGGGCAGCTTCTTTTGTAGAAAAATATAAAAAATCTTTATTATTTCCACAAAAATGTCTTGTATTTCCTACACTCATACCTTCTTTATATAATATTGTGGTTTGCATACCTTTATAGATAGGTACTCCATCTTCAGTAATAAATAAAGGCTCAGGTTCTTTAGAATGTTTAATATCTTGTAAATTACATATTCCTCTTTCTTGATGAATTTTTATTAATTTGGTATCTTTAAAAATATCATTCTTAATACTAAATTTTGTTATTTTTTTACATTTAAAAAATTTTCCATCAATGATATCTCCTACAGTAAATATCTTTCCATCACTTAGTCTCATAATTGAATGTATACTATTTGGAAATTTTTTTAATAGTAAATCTAAAGACCAATAATATATTTTATATCCGTTCCATGTTCTATCAGGATATTCTACTATTTTATATATTTTACCTTCAATATTCAACTCAAGTATTTTAAAATTAGGCTCATATTCAATAAGATCCCAATCTTGAGAGTCTTCAACAAATCTTTTAGGTATTGAATCACCATTTAAAGCATAGTGGTCTGGTTGTTCATAAGCAACCTCTCCTGTTTTTTTGTTTTTGTATTTTTTCATAATTCTAAATAAATTGTTTTTACAAATTCCCCATGAATAGGGGGACATGTTTTATGTCTAACTATTATATTTGATTCGTGTTTTGATCTATATAAATCAGCTAAAAAAAGTCCACTATGTGGAAAAGTTTTAGTGTAAATTTTAGCATTTAATTCTGGGACTGTGTTATTTGGTTTTATTTTATATATCATAACTTTATATTTTTAAATTTATACCATAAATGTACGAAATATTTTTGAGGAAGCCAAAGAAAAGGTCATAAACAGCTTTATGAGCATCCAGAATATCCACAATTAATACATTCAACACACCCTCCTACAAAAACTAAATTATTTGTATTACAATCTGGGCAAATTAAAGTTGATTTATCACCCTCTTTAATATACCTTTTTAAAGTTCTAGCTATTACTTTACTAAAATCATTTAACTCAGTAGGGGCTTTTTGTAATTGTTCTATAACAAATTTTATATTTATCCCATGTCTTAAACTAGTTGAACATAATCGAGTTAGTACTTCTTCTCTAGGTTCAAATTTTTCAGTAATATTTTCAATAATTACTTCTTTGTTAGGGTTTAATAAATTATAATAACCTTTTTTAATTTTTGTAATATAACCTTGTTTTATTTTTATAGGTTCAAAACCATTTAATTTTAAAGCAAAGACTTCATAAGGTAAAACCCCTTCTACTAAACCTACTAATGTTAAATATTTTTCACCTTTATAAGTTATATTAAATACATCACATATTAATTCTTTAGGGCGTTTATATGCATCTTTATTGACAAATTTACTTTTTTGTTTTTCTGTAGTTAATATTCCTTCCCTACTTCCATCTACATAAATAGTACAACCCTTACAACCATATTTGTAAGCAACTTTATAAATTTCATTTACATAATCTTTTGAAACCCCTTTTGGTAAATTGTGGGTTACACTTATTGAATGATCGATCCATTTTTGAATTTTACCTTGCATTTTTATTTTTTGGATTGGATCTATCTCATTAGCTGTACTTTTATAATATGGGGATTTATCAATAATTTCTTTAAGTTCGGTTTTAGACAATTCATTTATATTTTCTTCTGGGTAGTTTATATTATACCACTCAATTAATTTAGGGTGTAATACATTATATTCTTCCCAACAAATATTATTAGAATCAATAAAATCAATTTTTGATGAATCAGGGTTTACCTTTCTCCTTCTTGTATAGAATAAAGAAAACACAGGTTCAATTCCTGATGTTATTCTTCCTAATATTGATAAACTTCCACTAGGAGGTATTGTTAAATTTGATATATTTCTCCTACCACATTTTTTATAACCTTCAGGTAATTTAGATATAATTCTATTTAAGAAAGGGTTATCTTTTTCTAATTCATAATCCCAAATAGGAAATTTGCCTCTTTCTTTAGCCATATCTATAGAAGCTATATATGAATTTATGGCTAAGGTTTTATAAACTTTTTCAATTAAGTTGTTGGATTTATCACTTCCATATCTCAGCCCTAAAGCGGCTAAACCATCCCCTATTCCAATGATACTTAACCCAGTTCTTCTACCTTTTATAAGTTTATCTTTTATTTTTTCCCATAATTTTAATTCTACTAATTTTATTTCAGGGGGTTCGGGGTCTTGATTTATTTTTTTAATAATTTTGTTTATTTTTTCTTCTTCCAAATCAATTACATCATCTATTAACTTTTGGGATCTGTAAGAGTATTTTTTTAATTTTTTCCAATCTATTTTAGCTTTATTGGTATAAGGGTCATCAATAAACCCATATAAATTTAAAGACATAAGTCTACAACTATCATAAGGGCATAAAGGTATTTCCCCACAGTTATGGACTATAATACCATTAGCATCAAAACTAGAAACTTCAGGTACTGTACAATCATAAACAATTTCTTCACCAATATATTTAATAGAAACAATTGGGGAATATGGGATATAAGGTATATTTGTATTATTTGATATAACTAATAGATCTTCTATTTTCAAATTTTTTAATTCTACCCATTCTTTATTGTTTGTTAAAAATTTATGATTATCAGTTGCTTTTATTTTATATCCATTTTCTAATTCTAGTTCATATACAGGTTTATATCCTGTTTCAAAAAAACCTTCTTCAGTAGTTTCATAAAACTTACCATCTTTAAGTAATTTAACTTTACCTTTATCCACTAAATCCTTTATTTGTTTGGGACCTTCTTCAGTAGTTACCCAAGTATCACCTGATAGACATGGATTTGTACTTGTAGTTTCAAAACCTTCATAACAATCTGAAGGAGATTCATTAATAATTGTATCCCAAAATAATATTCCAGGCTCTGCTGATTTCAGATTACATTCAACTAATAAATCCCAAATATCCCTAGCTTTAACTTTTTTTATGTAAATTTCATTTTCTACTTCATATAATTTGTCATATTCAAATTCAGAAAAGTTTTTAATATTTATTTTTGAGTTTATAGGAAACGTATGAATAAAATCTTCATCTTTTTTAACTTTACTCATAAATTCATCTGTAATTTTTACAGATATATTAGCCCCATTGATTTTTGATAAATCTAATTTTGATTTTATAAAATTTTTAACATCAGGATGTTTTATATGTATAGTTAACATAAGGGCACCCCTTCTATTATCTTGAGATACTTCTTGAGTACTATTACTGTATCTTTCCATAAAAGGAACTACCCCTACTGAAGATCCTATTGTGTTATTTACTGGAGTTGATTTTGGACGTAAATGAGATATATCATGTCCTACCCCCGCTCTAGCTTTCATTAATTGGGTTTGTTCTTGATCTAATTGAAATATACCCCCATAACTATCATGATTATTCCCTATAACAATACAATTACCCAAACTACTCATTTTTCCATTATTACCTAACCCATATAATATAGACCCACCAGGTATTACATATTTAAATTTATCTAATAAATGAAAAATTTCTTCTTCAGAAATAGAGTTAGGATATTTTGATTCTATTCTAGCTAACTCTTTAGATAAACGTTTATGCATATCTCTTGGGTTTAATTCCAAAAAGTTTCCATCTTTATCTTTTAAGGCATATTTATTTACCCATACATCTGTTGCGAGAGCATCCCCCTCAAAATAATTGAAAGTTGAATGTTTAACGAGTTCTTTGGTAATAGGTTTTTGCTCAGTCATATTTAATTTTTAGAAGATTTTTCTTTGTTTTTTTTAAAATAATAACTACACGCAACATTGTAAGCTTCATTTAAGAGTTGAAGTTCTTTTTGTAATATAGATTGTTGAAATTCTTTTGGAATTAAATGAATCATTTGGTTGTTATGGATGTTAATCTTAACATCTCTACCTTTTTTTTCTTTAATGTATTGTTCTATAACAAACTCCATTTCACTCTGTTCGAGTTTTTCTTTTCTAATAATTTCTTTTACTTCCATAACTAATTTTTTAATAAATGTTGTTTTTCTTTATTTCTCCATCCAGCTTGATGTTTATAATTTACAAAATATATTTTAACACAGGCCTGATGGATATAATTTACAAAATATACACTTATATCAGATTGGTGTTTATAATTTGTAAAATACCACATACCATTATTTTTACCTCTAATTTGGTGTTGATAATCAACTCTGTACACTGCTAAATCTGCTTGATGTAAATTATTTACAATGTAAACCTTAATATCGGCTTGGTGTATATAATCTACCTTATGTATTATTTGACTATTAACATTATTTCCTAACAGGAAAAACATTAAAATTATTAATAATTTCATAACTAATTTTTTAATAAATTATTTTAAATCATTTTTACCCATGGATAATATAAACTTTTCAAACTTATCCCAATCTTCGATATCAACATCAGAATCATCCCAAGGGTCTTCATTAAGTCTATCATAAAAATTCATTGCTGATTTATCAAATTGTTCAGAATATGAAAATTTCCCAACAAATTTCCCTTTAACAGGTTTGGTATATCTAACTTCTTTTAACCATTCAAAATCATCTCTTCTTATATGAGATAAATCTTTTTGAGGGCTTTCTTTAATTTCATATACATAGGCATTATCAATTAATTTCCCAACATTATTCCCCATACTCCACAAACCTAATATAGCCCCCCCAATAATTTTAGATGCAGCTATTTCAGGTTTTTCACTTCGAGCCCAAACATCTCCTGTATGCATAATTGGGTTTCCATCTTCGTCTGTTGCCTCATGATATCCTTTAGGTTTAAAAACCACATTATTACCTTTAAATTTAGATAAGGCTCTATAGTAAGATTTATTACTCCCCTTCATAATTTATCCAAATAAGATTTGCCTTCCTTGACGATTTGAAATATTAGAAACCCTTTCATTAAGTGTTTCAAGTTCATCTTGTACTTGTAAAACTTCACCATTTTTTAAGTGTATTTGAGTTATCCCTTTTTTATCTCTTGAAAATCTTTGTATTTCATCAACAATTATAGATTCATAAAAATCTTTATCTAATGGTTTAAAAACTAGTGTATTCATAATTAATTATATTTTAATATATTTATTAACTCTTCAGTTTTATTCATTGCAGTAATAATTGCCCTATCTTCTATGTTTTCTAATATATCATTTAATTTTTGATATAGAAATTCTTTATCAGATTTAGATAGAGAACTAAGTGTATATTTGTGTTTCATAATTTAAAATTTAAAAAATTCATTTTCTTCTATAGACTCAGGTATTATGAGTTCCTTTACTTTTTCTACCTCTTCTTCCATAATACAATCCCAACAATGTTTTATAAAAGTCAGGTAATATATTATTACATTTAAGGCACTTCATAATTTATTATACATATTTTAATTAATTGAAATGTACAAAATGTTTTTGTAAAAACCAAAAGAAATTAAAAAAGAATACCACTTTTCTCGATAGGTTCATCAATTTCTGGTAATTTGAAATAATTTTCAATCGAATACCAAACCCTTTCTTTCCAGAGTTCTATCATAACATCTTCAATTTCTTTATAACCTTTCAATGTATATTCTCCTAAATAAATTAACATCTCATCTAAAAGATCTAGTGTTTCTGGGCTTAAGTTACCTTCTTTTAAAAGGTCCTTTATTACTAACCATTGAGTAGTTAAACTTCCACATTTTAATTCAAATTCTTTTTTCATAACGATCCTCTAAGTTTATTTTCAAATTTTTTTACTATCTCATCAACAGATATTTCTTTATTTTTTATTGATTCTTCAATACATCCAACCTTTAATTCTTCATCATCTCTTCTATCATAATATAAGAAATTTACAACTAAATCACTTACATTTGCCAAAATTAAACTCTTTTTACTCATAACTTACTTCGTTTTTATCAAATCTAAATTTAATAAATATTGGGAATCTAAGACTTAATTCACCTTGTTGATTTTTAGATTCCCCAAAATATTTTATTTCAACTATTGAATTAATATATTTATCTTTATTGTCCCATATTTCTTCTCGGTTTTCATCATTAAAACCACCACCTACCCCAACAGTATTACCTTTATAAGAAACATTTAACCTACCTAATTTACCTTTATGTCTCCCTTTTCCTTCTTCAAATCCCACAACTCTTAGATCAATGGTTTTATTGTATTTTACTTTTAATAAAGTATCAGTTCTTTTACACATATAAGGAGCGTCCATATTTACCATAACACCTTCCAAACCAACATTTTCAGCTTCTTGTAAATATTTTCCTATTTCATTTTTGTTATTACCCCAATATAATAATTTAACTAATTTACAATGTTTAAGTTTATGTTCTCTAACAAAATTTTCCAATAAACTTCTTCTATCTTCATAATTCTCAGAAGATTTACCTTTTCTAAACTCATTCAAAGGGATAATATCAAATATATGAAATATAAGACCTTTTTTATTACCTTTTTTTGTTCGGGCTCTACTTATAGTATCTGTAAAAACTTCATGTTGTGAACCTTCCTTATCAGATAATAATTCACCATCAAATACCATATTTTGAACTCCTGTATCTTCTATTTCTTTTTCAATATCTTCTAAACCTTCATAAGGTCTTCCTGATCTTGTAAATGATTTAGCTTTTCCCCTTTCAATAATAATAACCATCCTATTACCATCTAATTTAAGAGTTATTCCAAAATTTCCTTTAATTTTATGTTCATGTTCAAAGAAATCTTTGGCTAACATTAGATTAAATTCAGGGATAAATCCTTTACCATATATTTTATTTAAAGTCTTGGCAGTAATTCCCGTTTTTAAAGATTTAGTAAATATCTTTTTAATAATATTTATTGTTTCAGGAGGTTGAGAGTTAATAAATTCTTGGATTATATTTATATCAATATCACGTCCTGTATTATTCACAAAAACGTAATCTATTGCATCCATTAATGTATTTAATTCTACTATAGGGCCTACTTTATTTAATTTCTTACTCATCTTTTTATCAGATAACCCTGTAATGATATAAGGGTTATAAACAAAATGAAGTATTGTTTTTAAAAGTTTATTATCTTTATTTTGTTCAAGTATTTCTTCTTTATTATATCTTCCTTCAGTTAAAGATATTTCTTTTAATATTTCTATTTCAGTTTTCATATTTTTAATATTAATTTATATTTTTAAATTTATATCATAAATGTACGAAATATTTTTGAGGAAGCCAAAAAGAAGGTCATAAAAAGTTTTATAACAAGGTGTATATGTAATGGTTTTACTACATCTAATCATCCTTGTCTTTAATAAAGTTACTACTAAAAAATCCCCAACGGGTATATGCTAAACGTGTAAAGTCGCACGATTTTTACTTGTGGTACTTTACACCACATTATTATTCCATTCTCTACAACGTAGTCTTACATCAGATAATGAAACATTTTTTAACTTTTCTACGATTTTATCAGTTTCAGTATCTATAATAAACCAATCATATTCTGGTGTATCACATTCATAAAAATATATTCCGTATTTATAACGTGGTATAACATCAGATATATGTAGTTTTTTATCCGTGTTATCACCCTCTGTTCTTTTATTATCTTTATTCATATTATTTAAGTTTTGTGTTTCAATTTAAGAAAAAACTACATATATCTGAGAACCGTCATACAAGGTTACTGCTCAGTTAAAACCTTTTCTTAGCCTATTGCTATATCGTATAACTTCACAAATCTATTTCCGTCTTTATTGCATTTTTTACAATTTTCCATAATTTTTTCAGTTTATTTAGCTACCTTGACACTTCGATAATGGCATCAGGATATTCTTTACAAGCTTCTAAATATTTCTCGACAAAAGGAACAAAATTTTCATACATCCCCCATCCATTAGGTGAGTTGAATTTTTTAAAATATCCAGGTTTTACCTTCAAATCTGATAGTCCTTTTGTGAGTAATTCAACAATTTCACTCGCCTTTGTTTTACCAATTTCTTCGGGTTTCCAAAGTGCTTTGTAAATTCCTGCTTCACTTGCCATTTTACCTAAGTTATGGGTAATGTTTGCATGGTAAATAGTTTCATCTTCTTCAGTTAATGTTTTACCAGCATCGTAGCTAATCCATTTTTTTCGTGTTAAATAAACATCTAAACTCATTTTATTCCTTTCTTATATTTTATCTGGGTGTTTGTATTTCTTTTTTGTTACTAATTTCATATATGAGCTATATGAAATATACTCAGGATAACCATTTTCATTTATAACATAAAGTTGTTTACTATTAGGAATATCTTTTTGATTTTCCCTTAATTTTTTAGGATTTCTTATAAGTCTTTTATCATATAATTCTTGTGGAGTAGGAAGTGAATTATCTTCTTTTACTTGCCTTATATATGAACTATATGATATGTGGTCTCCTGTATAAGGTTCATAAAATTTTCTCTTAGACATTACTAAATGTTCTTGATTTGGAATTGGTTCAAGGTTTTCTGGTTCCCATTTTTTCCATTCCTCACCTCCATTAGGATCTATTATTTCTACTGAAAAAGGACCATTTGGGTTTATCCTCTTATCAAATTTATATATTGTAGTTACACCCTTTTCATCAGTAACTTCTTGGGTATAACCAACATATATGTTGAATAGTTCTTCAGGATGTTTTGCTTCTCCCTTTTCAACATAAGTCATATAATTAGTATAACTTATAGGTTCCTTTGTTATAGGATGTTTATACTTTCTTTTTGATAAAGGTAAATCTTCTTGCCCTCCTATTACATCTTCAGAATAAATTATATCTTTTAACATAACTTTATATTTTTTAATTTATTATAACATAAATGTACGAACAATTTTTGAGGAAGCCAAAAAGAAGGTCATAAACAGCTTTATGAAGATATTCAATCATATGGATTATATCCCTCGTTGTGGGCAATTAGTTTTGTTTTTGTTCCTCTAAAAATTTTTTTACCTGTTTTTCAGGTAAATCCCATTTCCCGTTATATTGCAACCAATCAGCAAACAAAACTAACTGTTCGCTTCGCCCTATAACAGCAGGTATAGAACAGTTTTTTACTGCGTTCATCAGTGCATCAATATCATCCCAGCTAAATGAGCCTTTTACGCCAAACTCTTTACTTGGCTTATGTCCCATCACATTTTCGTAAATTTTTTCGTTTGTCATTGTCTTTAAGTTTAGTGTTTCAAATCCGTAAAAAACCGATTCCATACCTGCGGCTCGTTATGTACAAGCGCAAGCCAGTACATTTAATCAAGGTCAGTGGGAGTAATTTTATTGTTTTTTTCTCCATTCAGAACTAAATATATCTGAGACATATTTATGAAATTATAACTAAAATTAAAACTAGTAATATTATAATTATCCAGTAAAAAATGCTTGTTGCAATTTCCATAGATCTATAATATACTGTATTTTTTTTAAAAGTTAAAATATTGTATAAATTCTTTAATATTTTCATAATTTTTTATTTTTTATTTTTCATACCATCAATATACAAAATATTTTTACAAAAACCAAACTTATTTTTTACTATGATAATCAGCTGCATTAGAAGCTATAGATATGTCTTGTTTTGTAACATATTTGTACCCTAAAGACTTTATCCATCCTTTAGATGCGTTATAAACTTGATTACTTTTATATTTCCCATCTCCATTGTAATCTAAGTCAATAACAACATTTATATTTATTTGAGAAGTAAACCAATCTGCAACTTCAATTGACATTTCAGTTTCCTTAAATAACCTTTGAAATAAATTTCTAATTCTAGGAAATTTAACTTTATTATATATATAGTGAACTCCTCTATTAGGATACCTAAAAGCTATAACTGTCACATAAATAGTTTTTCTTTTATAATTTTGAGAGTCTGTACCTATATATACCTCTGATGTGGGATATTTGTTTAGGACATCAAGGGAATGTTTAATTATATCAACATAAGTACCATCTAATTTTCTAAATTTTTTTACAAAGTCCATGACTAATTGTTTTGACCCCTTAACCCGATTCAAACAGGTATCTTCCCATCCGTAGTGGGATATTCTATTCAATTGAACTATAAGGGGGGTTCACAAATGAGAGACGGATATCTGAATCAAACAGATACTTCTAGGGTTGCAACCTAGCGCACTATCATTATACTAATCCGTCTTAGTCCTCACAGCAGGGTATGATCCTGCAACCCCTATCGTATCAGAATAGTGCTCTACCAAATTGAGCTATGTGAGGTTATTTTCTTTTATAAATTTTAAACAATGAACAGCTGAATATCCTGTTAGTTCAGATAATCTAGAACCAACCCCCACCCATGTAGAAATTTCAAAAAGTTTTTAGTAGAGGTGGTAGGATTTAAACCTACGACCTATTGCTTGTAAAACAATTGTTCTTAGCCAATTAAACTATGTCTTTTTTTTGAAGCCCTACCTAAACTCGAATTAGGACTCTTCAGATTCAAAATCTGACGTGTTAACCAATTACACCATAGGGCTATTTTTATAGAGGAAAACAAGGCAGTTGAAGCCTAATCGAATTAACGATCACTTAGTTTAGCAAACTAGTCTAGCACCTTGCTAGTTTATCTTCCTTTTTTTAGCACGCCTAATCCGATTCGAACAGATATCTTCTGATTTTGGAGATCAGTATTTTACCAGTTAAACTATAGACGCATGTGGAGCCGGTAGGTTACGAACCTACGTCCAAACTAGTAAATTAATAAATTTTCTACAAGTTTAGGATAATGTTTTTAACTTTAAACATTCCAAAAACATCTTATTGTTGACAAACAAACTGACAAATCGAAGATTGTTCTTAAAGGTAATCTCACACCTAACTTGATTAACCTCACAAGTCAATTGGGTTGCAATCTATTTAATTCCTAGGCTGCAATAGCAACTTCTGCAGTAACCATAGTAGGAATGGACATTATGTCCTCACTAACGTTTCCGTTTATTGTTTTTATATATTTTTTCAAGCGAAATAAATATTAAAACGCTACTTGCTTATTTATTCTTTTCCTTAGCTGTCTAATCTAAATCGACCCCATTATTTTTTAAGAACGTTGTTTGGAGACTACCTCCTTACCTTAAGGATTTACTCTCCTTTTTAGCACGCCCTAAAGGACTTGAACCCTTACCAACAGGTTTGGAATCTGTCATGCTACCATTACACCAAGGACGCGTTTTTTGTGGAAACTATCTGAGTTGAACAGATATCTTATGGTCTTCAACCATACGCTTTGACCACCTAAGCTAAGTTTCCTTATTTAGTAAATCGTACCCTCAGAAGGATTCAAACCTTCACGCCACATTTAAGGCAGGAGATCCTAAATCTCCCGTGTCTATCAATTCCACCATACCTTCCTTGTTGTCGCTACTCTACATATATTAATTATACGTATTGTAGAATTTGTGGGTTCCAAGGAACTTGAATCCTTATCTTTCTCGTTAAAAGCGAGAAGCTTTACCAAATTAAGCTAGAAACCCATTTTAGCACTACTAGTGAGGCTCAAACTCACAACCTCCTGTTCGAAAGACAGGTGACTTAATCAATTCGTCCATAGCAGCATTTTTTAGTGGAAGTGGTAGGAATTGAACCTACGTTGTTTACCCAAAGGGAACAGTTTTACAGACTGCCATAACACAAAGCCAACAGTTATCTCACTTCCATTTTAAAAATCCCAATGATATTACTGACCTTTTTAACACGATTATAAACATTTTTGTATATATCTATAGTTTTAAGACGGTACATTTTCATATATTATAATTTAGTGCACCTATTACAATATATTTATATATACTTATCTTACTCAATGACCAGATAGCCTAGGATCAAGTCATATTATTTGCTATCAACCCTCAGATTTCGAAATCTTATCTGAGCATACCATTGAGATTTTTTTCAAAGTTGGGTGTTATGCCAGACTTGAACTGACACCTTCTAGGGTCACAACCTAGTGCTCTACCTATTAAGCTAATAACACCATGTTTTAAGTGGACCCGAAGGAACTTGAATCCTCATGTAACCAATTACTGTTTCAACTGGTTGTGAGCCAGAGCAGATACCTCCTTCCTATCCATTAAATTAAGGGGGCTTATAATAAATAACTTAAATTTTTCTTTATAAATTTTAAACAATGAGTTGAAGAATAACCCATAACTTTTGATACTTCAACACCCCAAGTTTTCTTATTAAAATTTATATTAGCTTCTTTAATTTTAGACTCCCAGTTTTTAATATTTTCTTCTTTAGATTTTTGTTTTTCTAAAAGTTTATTTTCTTTTAACTTTTGATTTTCTTTGTATCTTCTATTATTTTTTCCTGCATGTGTAGGTAAAGTTGCATTACAATTTGGACACACAATTCTTAAATTCTCAATTCTATTGTCCCTGTTGCTACCATTTACATGATCTAAAATCATACTTATTTTACCTGTTTTCCAATTTTCATTCTGCCCACATAATTCACAGATAGGTTGTTTTAAACTTGCTTTGTATAATTTCTTTTTAATGTTAGTACCACTTATATTTCCTTTAAAATCTTTAACTAAAATTTCTTCTAAAGACCATTTATTATTACCCCAACCTCCTCTAGCTTCCATAGATTTTGATAATAATTCTTTTTTGGTTAAAAAATGGTCTGTATTAATATTATATTTTTTAATAAGTTTTCGTATATAATGATTTGTGTATTCTTGAATTCCTAATTCAATTAAACAATCCTTTATACAGTTGTTATTTTTTACAACTTCTTCTAATAATTCTTTTGTGTATTTCATGTTTTTTATTATAAATACATGAAGATCGAACTTTTTAAAAATTTAGTAGTCCAAATAATGAGGACCGATAATTAGTAGCGGGTGGAGATACTGCCCCTCCCAAACCAGGCTTATGAGACCTAGTGGAACACTTGTTCTACCCGCAATATATTATAAATATTAATTATTTTCGGTGGAGGTTAACCATTTAACCTTATCCTAGGTTGATTAAATGATATTTTATTACGCGAACCCCCAACACGGTATGTTTTTAATATAAACATACAAATATTTTTTAAGTGGAGAAGGTGGAAATCGAATCCACCACAGGTAGTTTGCAAAACTTCCTCGCCAGCCTTGGTACATGCTCCCCCATATATTATTCTATTAAATAACTTAAATTTTCCTTTACAAATTTTAAACAATATGATGAAGAATAATTCATTACTTTTGACACCTCAACACCCCATTGTTTTGAAAAATTTTTATTTGTCAGGATGGCAGGTCACGATCCTGCGGCCTCTACTTCCCAAAAGTAGCATTCTACCAACTGAACTACATCCTGATTTTGGGGGTAGTAATAACTACCCCAACCTTCTTATATTGATATTTTCCCAAGATGTCAAAGATCATTTTATTTGCGGCCCACAACGGTAATGATCCGTTTATTTTACTGACTTGACAGGCCAGTTCTCCACCTAGAAGCCTAATGAGCCAATTTTTTACTTGCGCTGGAAGAAGGATTTGAACCTACATCACCTTGATTAACAGTCAAGTGCTTTACATTAAGCTATACCAGCATTTCGTAAAGTACCTAAAAGCTAAAGACTTTTAGGCTTCTCGTTTCATAGCTTATGCTTTAGACCTAACGGTCTTAAGTCTTATTTGAGCTCCACGAGTGTAATCGACTCTCCCAGCCGACAAACCTTGTTTCAATATGTTTTTAGCAGCATTTATATCTCTATCATGAATAGTCTCACAATTTTTACAAGCCCATTCTCTACCCTTTAATTTTAAATCTTGATTTATATAATCACAAATGTGGCAAGATTTAGAAGAAGGGTAAAATCTATCAATAGTTATTAATTGTTTATTATTATATTGACACTTATATTTTAAGAAATTGATTAGAGTTCCCCAAGCTATATCTTGAATACTTTTAGATAAATAGAAGTCTTTAATCATTTCTTTAACATTTAAATTCTCAATACAAATAATATCATAGTTTGAAACTAAATTGTGAGAAATTTTATGTAGATTATCCATTCTTGAATTGGTTATCTTCTCATGGATTTTAGCTACTTTTATTCTTTGTTTTTTGTATCTATTAGAACCTTTTTGTTTTTTAGAAAGGTGTTTTTGGTTTTTAGCTAATTCCCTTTCATACTTTTTAAAATATTTATGGTTTTTAAACTTTTCACCATTACTAGTTATTAGTTGATCTTTTAAACCTAAATCAATTCCTATTTGTTTATTTGTTTTTGGTTTAGGTTGATATTGTTCTTTACAAACTAAACTAACATAATATTTTCCAGAAGGAAGTTTTGTTATAGATGCGTTTAAAACATTTCCTTTTATTTTTCTATGTTTTATGAATTTAACTCCCTTTTTGAATTTAGGTATATGTAAAATATTATCTTCAACTAATACATTTTGGGGAATATGGAAAGAATTTTTATTCTTTTTAGATTTAAATCTTGGAAACTTAGATAATTTTTTAAAAAACCTCAGATATGCAGTTTCTAAATTAACTAAAGAAGCTTGTAATGATTGGGAATTAATCTCCTTTAACCACTCATATTCCTCTTGCTTTTTAAGTTGAGATAAAAACTTAGATTGTTTGTTATAATTAAGTTTATTTCCTTTTAAATATTCTTCTTTCCTTTGATCTAAGAAATAATTATATACAAATCTAACACAACCAAAATGTTTTGCTAACAATTCTTCCTGTTCAGAAGTTGGTTGTAATCTAAATTTATATGTTCTTATTATTTCTTTCATGTTCGATTATACGTATCGCAAAATTTAAGAAAATTTAAAGATTTTTTAAAATTCCTTTTTGTATCATAAAGGCTAAAGACCTTTATGTTTTAAAAAGGTGATTTATTTATAAAAAGAACCTAAAATATTTGTATTATATGATAATGGATCTTCTAAAACTTTATATAAAAATTGATAATATACTTCATAATATGTAGCTTCTTT
>Ga0207421_10002733_pt1 | contig 21633 bp, 14 predicted proteins | sample SodLakKL_010_SED_4_FD_187542 | JGI IMG/M metagenome (GOLD analysis project Ga0207421, IMG submission 187542) | Alkaline sediment microbial communities from Lake Tanatar, Kulunda Steppe, Russia - 8KL_010_SED (SPAdes) (version 2) | ecosystem: Environmental > Aquatic > Non-marine Saline and...
CGGGCGCTGGCACGCCGCCGAGTTCACCCTGCTCGAGTGGTATCGCATTGGTTTTGACCACCACCGCCTGATGGATGAGGTGGCGGCGCTGGCGGCGCTGCTCGTCGGCGAGCGGCCGGTGGAGCGCTGCACCTACCGCGAGGCGTTCCGCCGGCATGCCGGCGTCGATCCGCTCACCGACCCCGACGCCGTCCTCGCTGATGCCCTGACGCGCCAGGGGATCCAGCTCCACGGCACCACCCCGGAGCGCGACGAGGCGCTCGATCTGCTGCTCTCGCATACCGTGGGCCCTGCCCTGGGCCGCGGCACGCTGACCTTCCTGGACGGCTTCCCGGCCAGCCAGGCCGCCCTGGCCCGGCTCGACGAGGACGACCCGCGCACGGCGCGGCGCTTCGAGCTCTTCATCGACGGGCTGGAGATCGCCAACGGTTATCACGAGCTCACCGATGCGCGGGCGCAGCGCGAGCGTTTTCGGGCCGAGCAGGCCGAGCGGCGCCGGGCCGGGCAGCCGGTGCACGCGCTCGATGAACGGTTGCTCACCGCGCTCGAGCAGGGGGTGCCCGACTGCGCCGGTGTAGCGCTGGGGGTGGATCGGCTCCTGGCGCTGGCGCTGGGTGCCCAATCGCTGCGCGAGGTGCGCGGGGCCGACGGATAGGCGGGGGTGGCCCCCCGGCAGCCGCACGCTGCCGGGGCAGGCCGGGCGGGTCAGCGGCCGCGGGGCACCGTTTGCGTGTCGATGAACTCGAACAGCCCCTCGAGGCCGCCCTCGCGGCCGTAGCCGGAGAGTTTCATGCCGCCGAAGGGGGCCTCCGGCGTCGGGCCGCTGCCGGTGTTCCAGCCCACGTGGGGGAAGGCCAGGCGCGGGATGAATCGCTCCGCCCGGGCGTCGTCGCCGGTGAACAGGTAGGCGGCCAGGCCGAACTCCGTATCGTTGGCCATGGCCAGCGCCTCGGCCTCATCGCCGAAGGCGGCCATGGGCACCAGTGGCCCGAAGGTTTCCTCCTGCCAGCAGGCCATATCGGCGGTGACGCCGCGCACGACCGTCGGCGGGAAGTAGGCGCCGTGCTCGTGCTCCAGCGGGCCGGGGTCCTCGCCGAGCACCGGCGTCGCACCCTGCTCGACGGCGTCGAGGAAGTGGCGGCGGACCTTGTCGTAGCCGCTGCGGTCGATCAGCGGCCCCAGATCCACCCCGGGGGCCATGCCATCACCGACAGTCAGCCGCGCGGCGCGCTCGGCCACCTTCTCGGAGAAGGTGTCGATCACCGACGCCTCGACCAAGATGCGGTTGGCGCAGACGCAGGTCTGTCCGCCGCCGCGGAACTTGTTGGCCATCAACTGATCGGCGGCCCAGTCGAGGTCGGCGTCGGCGAAGACGATAAACGGCGCGTTGCCGCCGAGCTCCAGGGCCAGGCGCGTGCAGTCCTCCGCGCTGGCGCGGATCAGCTGCTGACCGACACTGGTCGAGCCGGTGAAGCTGAACACGCGAATCCGTCGGTCGGCGAGCAGGGCATCGCCGATGGGGCCGGCGGCCCCGGTAACCAGGTTGACCATCCCCGGCGGCAGGTCGAGCTCGCGGTGGAGCAGGGTGAACAGCGCTGCCATGGTCAGCGGCGTCTTCGACGACGGCTTGACCACCGCTGGTGCCCCGGCGGCGAGGGAGGCGGAGAGCTTCTTGGCGATCATGCCGATGGGGAAGTTCCACGGCGTGACCAGGGCCACCGCGCCCGCCGGGCGGTTGTGCACGGTCCAGGTGCAGCCGCGGGGCTGTTCCTCGAGGGTGCGCGGGGCCAGCGCGTCGAGGTTACGCGCTGCGTAGGCGAAGAAGCCCGCGGCGTAGAGCACCTCGCCCTGACCCTCGGCGTGGGGTTTGCCGTGCTCCAGGGTGAGGATGCGGCCCAACTCCTCCTGGTGCTCGCGCAGGACGGTGTCGATGGCCTGCAGCCAGCCGCGCCGGGTCTCCAGGTCCGGGGCGTGGGCCAGGGCGGCCTCGGCGGCGTCCACCGCGCGGCCGGTTTCATGGGCGCCCAGCGCCGGGAGCTCGCCGAGCAGCTCGCCGTCGGCCGGGTTGGTGATCTGGAATGTGGCGCCGTTGTCGGCGCCCACCCACTCGCCGGCGATGTAGGCGTTGAATTCGGGCAGCAGTGGCGAATCGATCATGTGGACCCTCTTGGCAGCGGAGTCGTGGGTCGGTGATTGGGGGCCGAGGTTCGCAAGGTCAGCGGGCCCAGGCCGGTCGTCGGTCGGTCAGCGGCGCCGCCTGCTGGTAGGCGTGGGCAGCGCGCAGGACCAGGGCATCGGCGTGCCGGGGGCCGACGATCTGCAGGCCGATGGGCAGGCCCTGGGCCGTGAAGCCGCACGGCACCGAGCAGGCCGGCTGACCGGTCATGTTGAACGGGTAGGTGAAGGGGGTCCAGCTGGGCCAGCGGCGGTCGTGCCAGCCCTCCGGCACCTCGAGCCCGGCGGTGAACGCCGGGATGGGCAGCGTCGGCGTGAGCAGCAGGTCGTAGCGCTGGTGGAACAGGCTGGTGCGCTCGATGAGCGCGGCCCGCTCGTTCATCGCCGCCAGGTAGTCGAGCATGGAGGCGTCGCGAACGCTGCCCACCGCTTCGATGAGGTTGGGGTCCATCTCGGCGTGGCGCTCCTCGGGGATGCTGCGCAGGGCGTTGGCGGCACCGCCGAAGAAGAGCAGATCGAAGGCCTCGCGCGGGTCGGCGAAGCCCGGATCCACCTCCTCGACCTGCGCGCCCAGCGCCTCGAACAGGCGCGCCGCCTCGGCCACGCTGCGCCCGATCTCGGGATCGACCTGCACGTAGCCGAGGTTGGGGCTGAAGGCCACGCGCAGGCCGCCGACACCGCCGGCCAGTGCGGCCACGTAGTCGCCGCCGGCCGCGGGCAGGGTCGGATCCCGGGGGTCGGGTTCGGCGATGACGTTCATCAGCCGTGCGGCGTCCTCCACGGTCCAGGTCATCGGGCCCGGGTGGGCCAGCTGCCCGAACGGGCTCGCCGGCCACAGGGGCACCCGGCCCTGGGTTGGCTTGTGCCCGACCAGGCCCGAGAAGCCGGCCGGGATGCGGATCGAGCCGCCGGCGTCGGTGCCCAGGGCCAGCGGGCCCATGCCCAGTACCACCGAGGAGGCGCTGCCGCCGCTGGAGCCACCGGCCGTCTTGTCGGGGTCGAAGGGGTTGCGGGTGACGCCGTAGCAGGGGCAGTCGGTGACCCCCTTCCAGCCGAGTTCCGGCGTGGTGGTCTTGCCTAGCGGCACGAAGCCGTGGCGGCGCAGCGCCGAGACCGCCGGGGCGTCCTGCTCCCAGGGGCCGGCCGGGTCGACGGTCTTGGAGCCCTTGAGATTGGGCCAGCCGCGGGTCAGGAAGACGTCCTTGATGGCCACCGGCACGCCATCGAGCTCGCCCATCGGCGAGGTGTTGTGGTAGCGCTGCTCGGCGCGCCGGGCAGCGGCCAGCGTCGTCTCTTCGTCCACCAGGCAGAAGGCGTTGACCGTCTCGTTGTGGGCCCGGATCCGCGCCAGGGCCGCCTCCGTGGCCTCGACGGGGGAGAGGGTGCCGCCGCGGTAGCGACGGAGCAGTTCGCTGGCGGTGAGTTCGGCGATGGCGTTGGGGTTGCTGCTCATGCTGGATTCTCCGGTGGCACGTAACCGCGTTGCTTGTCGACGACGTTGCACAGCGGTGAGCCGGTGGACCACCGCTCGAAGTTGTCGATGAACTGATGGATCAGCGCCTTGCGCCAGCCGACGAAATCGCCGGCCATATGGTGCGAGATAAAGACGTTGGGCATGTCCCACAGCGGGTGGGCCGCCGGCAGGGGCTCTTCCTCGAAGACGTCCAGGGCGGCGCCGGCGATTTCCCCGTCGTGCAGGGACGCGACCAGATCCTCGGTGACCACGATCGGCCCGCGGCCGATGTTGATCAGGCGCGCGCCGGGGTCCATGGCCCGGAAGGCACGGCGGTCGAACAGCCCCCGGGTGGCGTCGGTCAGCGGGGCGGCGATGATCACGTAGTCCGCCCGCGGCAGCTGCTCGTGCAGGTCCGCTGTGCCGTAGACCGTGCCGAAGTCGGCGTCGTCGCTGCGCGGACGGCTGGCCACGCCGTCGACGGACAGCCCGGCGCCGTCCAGTAGCCGGGCGATCTGCCGGCCGATGGATCCGGCCCCGACGACCAGCGCCCGCTTGCCCTGGATGCGCTCGGTCTCACGGTGGCGCCATTCGCGGCGCTCCTGCAGGGCCAGGGTGGTACGCATGTCCTTGGCGAAGAGCAGGATCATCCCCAGCACCGTCTCCGCGATGGCCCGGTCGAAGATGCCGCGGGCGTTGGTCAGGGGGATCGAGGAGCGGGCCATCTCGGGGAAGAGCAGGGCGTCGACGCCGGCGCTGGTGGCGTGGACCCATTCGAGCTGACGGGCGTGGGGCCAGGCATCGCGGACGAAGCGGGTGCGGAAATCCGTCACCAGCAGGACCCGGGCATCGGCGATGGCTTCGGTGAGCCCTTCGCGGGTGGTGGCGTGGCGGACCTCGGCGCGGTCCTCAAGCTGCTCGAGCCCCGGCGGCGGTCCCTCGTCCGGGGCGGTGAGCAGGGCGATGACAGGTCGTGCTCCGTCGGCCATGACCCCTCGACCTCCTGGCGGTGATTTCTGTCCAAGGTATCGGGTGGACGGGGGAGGGACAAGGAGCGCGACTGCCCGGCTTTCGGCCGCGGGGGTCTTGTAAGCGGACTGGAAAGGATGACACTTTGCAGTCAGGGGCGAGTGGCGAAGCAGCCGCCACCCGCGAGTCCAGTGCGAGGAAACGCAGGGAGCGTGCCGTGGCCTATCCCGACGATATCGATCCCGACGACGAGCGCGAGCCGGTATGGAGCCCTTCGATCCGGGCCCTGCCCATCCCCGGCATCCGCAAGATGGTGAACATGGCGGCCGAGATGGACGACGTGATCCACCTGTCCATCGGCCAGCCCGATTTCCCCATGCCGGAGCACGTGGTCGAGGCGCATATCCAGGCCCTGCGCGACGGCAAGACCGGCTACACCATGGATGCCGGCCTGCCGCAGATGCTCGAGGCCGTGGCGGAGTACTACAGCGAGCGCTACGATCGCCCGCTGGCCCCGGAGAACGTGCTCATCACCACCGGCGCCACCGAGGCGATGTACCTGGCGATCGCCGCCACGGCGGCGCCGGGGCGGCAGTTCCTCGTCCCGGATCCGACCTTCCCCCTCTACGCCCCCCTGATCCGCATGAACGGCGCGGAGGTCAAGCCGATCCCCACCCGGGCGGAGCACGGTCATCAGATCGATCCGCAGGAGGTGATCGACAACATCGGCATGCGCACCTTCGGCATCATCCTCAACTCGCCGAGCAACCCCACCGGCACGGTCTACCCGCGGGAGACCGTCGAGGCCATCGTCCAGGAGGCCGCCTACCGCGGGGTCTACGTCTTCAGTGACGAGGTCTACGATCACCTGGTGCTCGACGAGATGGAGTATCCGAGTGTGCTGCGCTGCACCTCGGACCTAGACCACGTCATGGCGGTCTCCAGCCTGTCGAAGACCTTCAGCATGGCCGGTCTGCGCATCGGTTGGCTGATCTCCAGCCAGGGGGCGATCAAGAAGCTCCAGCGCTTCCACATCTTCACCACCACGGTCGCCAACACGCCGGCCCAGTGGGCCGGGGTTGCCGCCCTCAAGGGGGGGATGGCGTGCGTCGACGAGATGCTCGACGCTTACCGTCAGCGTCGTGACCGCATTGTGGAGCTGGTCAGCAACACCCCGCATATGACCAGCTATCGGCCGCAGGGGGCGTTCTACATCTTCCCGTCGCTGCCGCCGAACACCGACGCCACCAATCTGGCCACGCGAATGCTCAAAGAGACCGGCGTGTGCGTGGTCCCCGGCGATGCCTTCGGTGACAGCTGCCCGAATTCGCTGCGCATCAGCTACGCGGCCTCCATGGACGATATCGAGCGCGCCTTCGATCGCATCATCCCTTGGATGGAGAAGCAGGGCTTCTGATCGCGGCCGGATGTCCGCGCCGCCGCGGGGGCACGCCCCCGCGGCGGCGCCAGTGTCTGCGACTACATCAGGCCGACCTGCAGCTTGGCGGCCTCGGACATCATCTCCTTGCTCCACGGCGGCGTGAAGACGAGGTTCACCTGGGCCTCGGCGACGGTGGGCACCATCTGCACCTTGACCCGGACGTCGTGGGCGAGGATGTCGCCCATGCCGCAGCCTGGCGCGGTGAGGGTCATGTCGATGTCCACATGGCGCTGCCCGTGCTCGTCCTTGTGGATGTCGCAGCGGTAGATCAGCCCGAGGTCGACCACGTTGACCGGGATCTCCGGGTCGTAGCAGGTGGCCATCTGTTCCCAGATCAGCCGCTCCACGTCCTCGTCGCCGGCGCCTTCCGGGAGTTCCGGGGGCTGGGGTGGTTCCTTGCCGATGGCGTCGGCGTTGGCGCCGTCGATGCGGAACAGGTAGCCCTGCAGGTAGATGGTGTAGCTCCCGCCGAGGGCCTGTGTCAGCACCCCTTCTGCGCCGGCGGGGATGATGCCGGTGTCCCCGGCGGGGATGACCACGGCTTCGCAGTCGCGCTGGAAGGTGATGGGTTCGCCCTTGGGTGCGTACATGGCTCGGATCCCCGGGTTTGCTGAACGGTGTGGCGGACGGGTTCATGCTAGCAAAAGTGGACTTTCAGAGTCCGCATGTCCGGCGACGGTGCCGCGCCGGATCCCCTACACTGGGGGCGCGATGCAACCGGAGGAGCTGGCATGACAGATGACGGCACGATACGGCAGGGCGGCGGCGATCCCGCATTGGCCCGTGAGCTGAGTTCGGCGACGGTGGTCATCTTCCGCTCGGGGTTGACCGATACCCGTTCGGTGGTGCGGGCGCTGCACCGCAGCGGGGTGGATTACCGGGAGGTCGAGATGCCCATGGGATCGGCGCAGATGCGCGACCGATTCCACCAGCTCCAGGAGATGACCGGCTGGCGGAGCCTGCCCCAGATCTTCGTCCACGGCGCCTTCGTCGGCGGTCCCGATGAGCTCCTCGAGCATCCGGTGGTCGGCGGTGACACCGCAGCGTCGGCACGGGCCGAGCGCCCGGGCCGCGCGCTGGGTTATGCCGGGCTGATCCCGTTCGTGGTCGGCCTGCTGGTGGCCGCCGCCGCTCCCGCGGGGGTCCACGAGCAGGCGGTGGCCGCCACCCTGGCCTACGGCGCCGCCATCCTGGCGTTCCTCGGCGGGGTCCACTGGGGGGTGGCGCTGCTGCGGGACCAGCGCCCCTGGCCGGTCATGACAGTCGGTGTCCTGCCGGCGCTGGTCGGCTGGCTGGGTGCCGGGCTCGGGGTTGTTGCCGCCCCTGCCGCCGGGGCACTGCTGCTGGCCGCTGGGTTCGCCGCCTGGTACGGCTACGAGCGCCTCGCCGATCCGGGGACCGGCTTCCCGCCTTGGTACCGCCAGCTCCGCGGGCGGCTCACCGCCGTGGTCTGCGCTGTACTCGTGCTGCTGGCGCTGATCGCCTGATTTCCGGGGCCGGGCCGATCAGTCCCGGCCCAGCCACTGGATGCGGTAGAGGTCCAGGCGGCGGTCCTTGTAGTTGCGGACGGATCCCTCGTTGCGGATCTCGGTGAGCTTGTCCAGGTCCAGGTCGACGATCAGGGTCATCTCCGTGTTCGGCGTCGTCTCCGCCACGATGGCGTCGTGGGGGAAGGCGAAGTCCGCCGGCGAGAACACGGCCGACTGTGAATACTGGATGTCGATGTTCTCGACCTTGGGCAGGTTGCCGACGGATCCGGTGATCGCCACGTAGCACTCGTTCTCGATGGCCCGGGCTTGGGCGCAGCGGCGCACGCGCAGGTAGCCGGTCTGCGTGTCCACCCAGTACGGCACGAAGAGGATGCGCGCCCCTTTCTGGTTGAGGATTCGCGGCAGTTCCGGGAACTCGGAGTCGTAGCAGACCAGGATGCCGATCTTGCCGATGTCGGTCTCGAAGACCTTGAGCTCGTCGCCGCCGCGCACGCCCCAGTAGGAGCGTTCGTCGGGGGTGATGTGCAGCTTGTGCTGCTCGTCGGTGGTGCCGTCGCGCCGGCACAGGTAGGAGACGTTGTAGAGCGACTGCTCCTGGTAGACCGGCATCGAGCCGGCGATGATGTTGATGTTGTAGGAGACGGCCAGACGCGACATCTCATCGACGATCTCGTCGGTGTACTGCGCCAGTCCGCGGATGGCCTCGGCCGGGTTCTCCTGGTTGAACAGTGACAGCAACGGGCCGTTGAAGAACTCCGGGAACAGGGCGAAATCGGCGTTGTAGCCGGCCAGGGCGTCCACGAAGAACTCGACTTGGTCGATCAGTTCATCGACCGAGCTCATCGGGCGCATCTGCCACTGCACGGTGCCAACCCGGACCACGGCCTTGCGCCGCGTGATCAGCGGCTGCTCCTTGGGCTCGTAGAAGATGTTGTTCCACTGCACCAGGGTGGCGTAGGCGTGCGAGTCGCGGTCCGACGGCAGGTAGTCGGTGATGATCCGCCGCACGTGGAAGTCGTTGGCGAGCTGGAAGGAGAGGATCGGATCGTGGATCTCGCGGCGCTTGACCAGCTCGATGTACTCCTCGGGCGACATCTCGTCGGCGTGCCGGGTGTAGCCGGGAATGCGCCCGCCGGCGACGATGCCGCGCAGGTTCAGGCGCCGGCACAGCTCCTTGCGCGCGTCGTAGAGCCGACGGCCGAGGCGCATGGCGCGGTACTCCGGATCGACGAAGATGTCCACGCCGTAGAGGACGTCGCCGTTGGGGTCGTGGGTGGTCAGGTAGCCCCCGCCGGTGATCTCCTCGTAGGTGTGCTTGTCGCCGAAACGGCCGTAGTCCACGATGAGCGTGATGGCGCCGGCAACCACACGACCATTGTCCTCGATGCAGATCTGCCCCTCCGGGAAGCGGTTGATCTGCGCGGCGAACTGCTCCCGGGACCACGCCCCGTCCATATCGGGATACACTTGGTCCATGATGCGCGCGACATCGTCATAGTCCTCGAGGACCATGTTGCGCAGGCGCAGGTGGTGCTCATCCTGTTCCGTCCGTTCCGTTTCCGGCTCTTCTTGCATGGACCTCGTGATCCCCTCTTCTGATCGGCCAAGGCGCTCCCGGGGGGGCGCGGCCCCCGAGTATACAAGCCTGTGCCGGCCCTTGGTGACCCCCCCGGTCTGGCTGCCGGTCGTGCTCTTGCTGATCCTGCTGGCACTGCCCGGGCGTACGGCCCAAGCCGGGGTGGAGGTGGTCATCGAGGGGGTCAGCGGCGAGTTGGCCGATCAGGTGCGCGGCCATATCGGCGAACCGGCATCCGCCGACCCCGCGGTTGTTGCCGCCTTCCGCCGGCGGGCCCCGGAGCGGGCCGAGCGCGGACTGCAGGCCGTGGGCTATTACGACTCGCAGGTCCAGGTGCGTCGCGAGCGGATCGACGAAGAGCAGGTGCGGCTGACCGTGCTGGTGGATCCGGGTGAGCCGGTCCGCCTGAGCCGTGTGCACGTGCTAATCACCGGGCCGGTGGGGACGGATCCGGCCTTCGCCGGGATCGAGCAGCGGCTCGGCCTCGCCGAGGGGGATGTCCTCCACCACGGGCGCTACGAGGCGGCGCGCCGGGCGATCCAGAACCTCGCGCTGGATCGGGGGTACTTCGATGGCCGCTACGTCACCCGCCGGGTCGAGGTGGACCCGGAGGCCCGCGAGGCCGAGGTGATCCTGCATTACCACAGCGGCATACGGTACCGCTTCGGAGTGGTGCAGTTCGCCGAAGCCCCCCTGGCCGAAGAGTTCCTGCAGCGCCTGGTCCCCTTCGAGCGCGGCGAGCCGTACACCGCCGAGCAGGTGGCGGCCTTCAACCGCCAGCTGCTCGACAGCGGCTATTTCTCCGACGTGCGCGTTCGCCCGCAGCGCGATGGCACGGACGAGGGCGAGGTGCCGGTGGATGTGGACCTCTCGACCCGGGCCCGGCATGAGATCACCACCGGGGTGGGCTACACCACGGACCTCGGCGCCCGGATTCGTCTGGGTTGGCGTCGGCCCTGGGTTAACCAGTGGGGTCACTCCCTGGCGGTGGAAAGCGAGATCGCCCAGCGCCGGCAGAACCTGAGCGGCACCTATACGGTGCCGCTGCGCGACCCCCTGCGCACCCAGCTGGAATACCAGCTTGGGGTCCAGGCCCAGGACGTGGCGGACATCGATACCGAGCAGATCACCGCCTCCGTTCAGCACCGGCATCGGCTGGAGAGTGGCTGGCAGCAGGTCCTGTCCCTGCGCGCCCAGCGCGAGCGATACCGCATCGATGACGACCGGCGCACGACGCAGCTCTACATCCCGGGCGTCAGCTGGAGCCGGGTGCGCAGCCGCGGCGGGCTCGATCCGCGCTGGGGCGACCGGCAGCTGCTGGCCCTGGAGGTGGCGGACCCCGATCTGGCCTCGGACATTGAGCTGCGCCGTGTGCGTACCGCCACCCGCTGGGTGCGCACGCTGGGCGAGCGGCACCGTTTCCTCGTCCGTGGTGAAGTCGGTGCGCTGGCCACGGATTCATTCGCGGATGTACCGCCGTCGCTGCGCTTTTACGCCGGTGGTGATCAGAGCGTGCGCGGCTACAAGTACCAGACGCTGGGGCCGGAGGAGGACGGCACGGTGATCGGCGGGCGTTACCTGGCCGTGGGCAGTGTCGAATACGGTTACCAGCTTACGCCCAACTGGCGCCCGGCGGTCTTTCTCGATAGCGGCAATGCCTACGCCGACTGGGACGACCTCGGCAGCGAAGCGAAAACCGGGGCCGGTTTCGGCATCCGTTGGTCGTCGCCGGTGGGGCCGGTCCGTCTCGATCTCGCCTCGACGGTGGGGGAGGCGGATGACTCCTGGCGTCTCCACTTTTCCATGGGGTCGGACCTGTGATCACTCTGCGTCGCCTGTTCAAGCTTTCCGGCACGATCCTTCTGGCGGTGCTCGGCCTGCTTTTGCTGGCGCTTGCCTGGCTGCTGATGACCACCTCGGGGGCGCGCCTGGCCGCCGCCGTGGCCGAGTCGGTGGAGCCGCGGCTGGAGCTGCGGGTCACCGGCGGCAACCTCGCGCGGGGCGTTGAAGTGGCGGACGTGGGCTGGCGCGATGAACGGGTCGACGTCGCCGTGACGAGCGCGGCCCTGGTCTGGCAGCCGCAGCGCCTGCTTGCCGGTGAGGCGCGGGTCGATTCCCTGCGGGTCAGTGGGGTCGAGGTGACCGTGGCCGAGGGAGAGGAGCCGCCGGTCCAAGCCGACCCGGAGGCCCGGGACGAGCCGCTGACCCTGCCCCGCATCGAGCTGCCCCTCGCCGTCGACGTCGAGAAACTGCTGGTCGAGCAGGTGACCCTGACCTTCGGTGATGCCCCGGCGCAGCGGATCAAGCGTCTGGAGACCGCGTGGACGGCTTTCGGCACCGAGTGGCGCATCCATCGGTTGCTGGTCGAGCGGGACGACGCCCGGGTGGAGCTGGAGGGCTCGCTGCATACCGCCGAGAGCTATCCGCTGTCCCTGTTTGTGCGCGGCACGGCGGCAGCCCCCGGGCTGCCGGAACGTCTCCGTTTCGCCTCGCGGTTCGGCGGCAGCGTGGCGGCGTTGCGGGTGACCAGCACCCTGGCTGGGCCGGTCAGCGGCGCGATCGATCTGGATATCCAGCCGCTCGATCCGCAGCTGCCTCTGCGGATCGAGACCGAGGATCTGGATGGCGGCTGGCCCCTGGATACCCGGGGGGTCGTGGCCGCCGAAGGGCTGAACCTGACTGCCGAGGGGGATCTCGACGGCCTGCGCGGCACCCTGGACACCGATCTGACCGGTGAGCACGTGCCCCGCGGGTACTGGCGCAGCCGGTTCGAGGTTGATGCCGAGGGGGCGCGTCTTACCGATTTGCGGGGTGAGCTGCTCGGCGGCGAGCTCGAAGGGCAGGCGCGGCTCGGCTGGGACGCCGACGGGGTGCGTTGGGACGTGACCGCCGAGGCCGTCGCCTTGGATCCGTCGCTGGAATGGCCGCAGGCCCCGCAAGGGGTGAGCGGACCGCTCAGCGTCCGCGGTCAGGCCGGCGGGGAGGGGTGGGCGTTGACCATCGATACCCCCGGCCTGAGTGGCGAGCTGCACGGGCGCGCGGTGGCCGTCCGCGGCCGTGGCGAGCACACCCTGGACGAGGTCTGGCGCCTGAGCGGCATCGAGGCGCGGGTCGATGGTGGGGAGGTCTTGCTGGACGGTGCCCTGGCGGAGACCTGGGACGTAGAGCTACGCGCCCGGCTGTCTGATCTCGGCGCGCTGGACGAGCGTCTGGGCGGCGCCCTGGAGGCCCATGCACGGGTGCGCGGCGCCCCCGGCGCCCTGGATATCGAAAGTGCCGGCCGTGGGCGCGGGCTGCGCTACGACGCCTACCACATCGATGCCCTGGACTGGCAGGCCGATGTCCCGGCGCTGGCGCAGCAGCCGGGCGATGCCGTCGTGCAGGCCCGAGGTATCGAGCTGCCCCAGGGGGGAGTCGACGAACTCGAGATGCGCGCCACCGGCAGCCGCGCCGCCCACCACTTAGGGGTGCGCCTGCACGCCCCCGAGGGGCAGGGCCACCTGGGGGTGGCCGGGGGCTGGCAACCGGAATTCGGGTGGAGTGGTCTGCTCGTGGACGCCGGCGGCGAGTTCCGCGACCACCGGGTTCGCCTGGATGCTCCCTTCCCGATGCGCTATGCCGACGAGGAGCTTGAACTTGGGGCGCAGTGCTGGCGTTACCGGGACGCGCGCCTGCAGCTGCCCGACGGTGTGCGCGCTGGCCCCGAGGGGGCCGACCTGCGATTCCTCCTCGAGGGCTTCGACCTGGCCTGGGTAGAGCCTTGGCTCCCCGCCGGGGTCGACTGGGAGGGCGGCCTGTCCGGGGACGGCGCGGTCCGCTGGACCCCGGAGGAGGGTGTGGACGCCCGGGTCCGGGCGGAAAGCCTCGATGGGCGCCTGGCCCTGACGCTACACGACGAATTCGACGATGGGGATCCGGTGATTCGCGACGTCGACTATCAGCGCCTGGCTGTCCAGGGGCGCTATCGCCCTGACGAGGCGGAGGCCCAGCTCGACTTTGAGGCCGCCGATGCGGGCAATGCGGCGCTCCGGGTCCGCGGCGATCCGCGTGCGGACGGTGAGGCCGTTGCCGGCGAACTGAGGGTCGACGGCCTGCGCGTGGGCTTCTTCCGGCCCCTTGTGCCCGACCTCAGCGAACTGGCCGGTGAGGTCAATGCTCGGGCGCAGCTCACCGGTACACGCAGCGATCCGCGATTGGCCGGGCGGGTCGAGCTGCGGGATGGCATCGTAGCGGCGCCGCAGTCCGCCAGCCGTGTGGAGGACTTGGGGCTGTGGGTCGCTTTCGACGGCGATCAGGCCGATATCGGCGGCGGCTTCCGGGTCGGCGACGGCCAGGCGCGGATCCAGGGGGACGCCGCCTGGAACGGGGATGACTGGCGCGTGGACCTGGGCCTGGACGGGGACGAGCTATGGGCGGACGTGCCCCCGTTCGCCGAGTTGGCGGTCAGTCCGCGGCTGAACCTGGCAGTGCGCCCGGGCCAGGTGCGCGTTGGTGGACAGGTGCAGGTGCCGCGGGGCGCCATCGCCATACGCGAGCTTCCGGACCGGGCGGTAGGGCATTCGCGCGATGTGGTGGTGGTTCGCCGCGACGAAGAGGCGCCGGCGCTGACCGACGTCATGCCCGAAGGCTGGCAGGTAGAGGGGGATGTGGAGCTGGCCCTCGGCGATGCGGTCACCCTTGCCGCCTTCGGGGTGCGCGGGCGCCTCGGCGGGGCCTTGCGTGTGCTCCAGCAGCCGGATGGATCCACCGAGGCTTACGGCGAGCTGCGCGTCGAGGATGGCGAGTACCGTGCCTACGGGCAGCGCTTGGCCATCCGGCGGGGGCTGGTGCTGTTTGCTGGTCCGCTGGATCGGCCGCAGCTCGATATCGAGGCTGTGCGGAGGATCGAGCGTGACCGGGTAACGGCCGGCATCCGCGTCGGCGGCTTTGCTGACGAGCCCCAGGTCACGCTGTTCAGCGAGCCGACCATGTCCCAGGAGAACGCCCTGTCCTACCTGATCCGGGGGCGGCCGATGGGGGCCGAGGGCCCCGGGACCGACGAAATGCTCGCCTCGGCGGCCCTGGCCCTCGGGCTTTACGGTGGCGCCGGCGTGGTCACCGCGGCGGCCGAGCAGGTGGGTATACGCGATTTCGACATCGACACTGCCGGCGAGGGCGAGGACGCCCAAGTGGTGCTCTCCGGGTACATCACTCCGCGGCTCTACGTCGCGTACGGGGTGGCCGTGTTCAGCCCGGTGAATACCGTGACCCTGCGCTACTACCTGACCTGGCAGCTTTACCTCGAGGCGGTCAGCGGTGAGGATAGCGCCCTCGACCTGATGTACCGTTTCGATATCGACTGAGGTGACGGGGCGCCATCAGACTGCGGCGCCCCGTTGCGGTGCCAGGGGGCACCGGGCTGGATCGAAGGTCGGGTCATCGATCCGCTGGTGGATGGCCTCGATGGCGTCGTCCTCGTGGCGGAAGATGTTCTCCGCGCCGATCTCGGTCTCCAGCCCGGCGCGCTGCATCACCTCCCGGACCTGAAGCTTGACCCCGGCCAGCACCAGGGTCACGCCATTGTCGTCAAGCCGCTCCCGCAGCCCGTGCAGGCTCTCCACCCCGGAGGAGTCGATGGAGGTGATGCCGTCGGCGACGAGCAGCAGGAAGCGCGCCTGCGGGTGCTCGTTGTTGATCTGCAGCACCGTGTCCTCTAGGTGGCCGACATTGGCGAAATAGAGTGGCCCGTCGAAGCGCAGCGCGGCGATGTGCTCGCTCTCGGGCAGGTCGAAGAAGCGTGCGTCGCGCAGCGCTCCGTCCTCCGGGTGGCGCGAGAGGATAACCACCCGTGGGCGCATGGTGCGCAGCAGGTAGAGCACGATCGCCAGCCCGGCGCCGAGGAGGATGCCGTAGTCGAGGTGGGGGGCAAAGATCAGGGTCCCGCCGAAGGTCACCAGCGCGGCGATACCGTCATGGCGGTGGGTGTGCCAGGTCTGTACCAGGGCCCGGATGTTCACCAGTCCGATCACCGCCATGATGATGATCGCCGCCAGGATTGCCTCGGGCAGGTGGTGGAGCAGCGGGGTGAGGAAAAGCAGGGTCAGGCCCACCAGCGCCGCCGTGAAGACCGAGGCCAGGCCGCTGCGGGCTCCGCTGTCGTGGTTCACCGCGCTGCGCGAGAACGAGCCGCTGACCGGGAAGGCCTGGAAAACGCTGGCGGTGAGGTTGGACAGCCCCTGGCCGACCAGCTCCTGATTGGGATCGATGCGGTCGCGGGTACGCGTCGCCAGGGCCTTGGCGATGGAGATCGCCTCCATGAAGGCGACCAGGGCGATCACCGCCGCCGTGCCGAGCAGGGTGACCACCAGGTCCCAGCTCAGCTCGGGCAGCGCGGGCGCGGGCAGGCCCTCGGGCACCGTACCCACCACGGCCCCGCCGAGGTCTTCAAACCCCACCAGGTAGCTCACCGGCACGCCGACGGCCACTGCCAGCAGGACGCCGGGGATCCGCGGCAGCCAGCGCCGGGCGGCGAGCATCAGAGCCAGCGCGCCGAGCCCCATAGCCAGCGTGGGCAGATGAGCATTCTCCAGCCGACCGAGGACGTCGGCGAAGGCCACCAGCATTCCGGCGTCGCGGTCCAAGGGAACGCCGAGCAGGTCGTTGACCTGGGACAGGGCGATGACGATGGCAGCGGCGTTGGTGAAGCCCAGGATGACCGGGTGGGCGAGAAAGTTCACCAGAGTGCCCAGGGAGAAGAGTCCGAGCACCAGTTGGATCACGCCGACCAGGAAGGCGAGGGCGATAGCCAGGGTGATGAACTCGCCGCTGCCCGGCTCGGCCAGCGGGGTCAGTGCCGAGGCCGTTAGCAGGGCCACTACAGCGACCGGGCCGGTAGCCAGCTGCGGCGAGGAGCCCCATACGGCTGCGACGATCACCGGCAGGAAGGCAGCGTACAGGCCGTAGTAGGGCGGCATACCGGCCAGCGCCGCATACGCCATGGACTGGGGGATGAGCACCAGCGCCACGGCGATGCCGGCGATCAGGTCGGCCCGGATGCTCGCCGGGGTTGGACGGGGCCACTCGCGACAGGGGATCAGGCGGCGGGCGGGGGCCCACCGCCCGCTGCCGTCAAAGCGCATCGAGTTGCCTCAGCGATGCCGGTAACAGGCGCAGGTCCACCAAGCCGGTGACCAAGGCCTTGCCGAAGGTCGCCTCGTCTTCGTAGAGGAGCTTGTAGTACTGGACCTTCATGGTTAGGGCACTGCCCAGGATCAGTCCGCCCAGGGCCAGCGGTGCGCTCAGGGCCAGAGTGGACATGCCGGTGATGCCCTGGCCGAAGGTGCACCCCATTGCCAGGGGGCCGCCGATGCCCATGAGGACGCCACCGCTGAGGTGGCGGTTGAAGTCCTGGCGGTCGGCGAACCACTCAAAGCGGAAGCTGCGGCTGATCAGGGCCCAAAGGAAAGAGCCGAGGATTACGCCGCCGATGACCATCACGCCCACGGTGACCAGTGCCGGATCGAAGCCGCTGGCGGTGTATTCGGTGCTCTGCACCAGCGGACCAACGAAGTTGACCCCCTGCGGTGCCAGCCAGCGGGTGCTCTCCGGGCGGCCGGTGTCGGTGTCGGGGTGGTGGAAGTCCCAGTCTGTGGCGTAGGTCTGCAGGGTATCCCGCTGACCCATCTCGTCGGCCACGTAGACGTTGCTGGTCACCGTCCAGACCGCGAGGATGCAGGCGCCGATGATCAGGGCCCCGGAGACGGCGTTGCGGTCCCGGCGGAAGCCGGTCACCCGCAGCACGGCGTAGAGCAGGGCGCCGCCGATGAACAGGGCCAGGAGCGGCCGCACCCAGTGCCCCGCCTCGCCGGCGATGAGGCTGCCCAGGTCCTGGCCGTGGCTGTGGGACAGGGCCGTCGCCTGGACCCATCCGAAGAGCAGATCGCGCAGCGAGGCGTCGACCAGCGGCAGGGGATTGACCATGAAAAAGGCCACCGTGCCCAGGATCGCGGCCACGAATAGCGACTTGAGGTTGCCGGCGCCGATGCGCACCACGGTCTTGTTGCCGCAGCCGCTGCCCAGGGTCATGCCGATGCCGAAGAGCAGGCCGCCGACGAGGTAGCCGGCCCAGGCGAAGTCGGCGCTGCGATATGGTGGCATGCTCTCGTCGGCATTGATCAGCCCCAGTGGCTCGAGCAGCCCCACGCCGAGGATCGCCACGGCGATGATCAGGATCCACATGCGCATCCGCTGCCAGTCCTGCATGTTCACGATGTCGGAGACGGCGCCCATCGTGCAGAAGTTGCTCTTGTTGACGACGGCACCGAGGACCACCGCGATGGCGAAGACGGTGCCGAGCATCGTCCAGTGCGCTGCGATAAAGGAATCGAAGACCATAACTGTGCGACCCTTCAGCGTCGGTTCAGGAGGGCAGCCCGGCGGCGCCGGGCGGTCTGCGTCTCTGCCCGGCACATTCTTCAGCGTGCAAGCGTTGCCCGGAATATCCCAAACGGGGGACTGCAGTCGCTGAACGGCCCCCCGCGCGGGGGAGAGGGTAGCCGAGGTGGCGTCTCAGGTGGTGGGGCGACGGGTCAGCCCGAAGTCCACGGCCTTGATAGCCGCCTCAACCCGGGAGTGGACGCCGAGCTTGCGCAGCACCGATTTGACATGGAGCTTGACGGTCCCGTCGGAGATTCCCAGGTGCCGGGCGATGACCTTGTTGCTCTCGCCGGCGGCCAGGCGTTCGAGGATGTCCCGTTCCCTCGGGGTGAGGCCGGCGAAGGGGTCCGGCGGGGTGTCGTCGGCTCGCTGATCAGGCGGCTGCCCCAGGGCCCGCGCCAGGGTGTCGGTCAGTTGGGGCGCCACGGCGATCTTACCGTCGGTGGCCTGGTGCAAGGCGGAGATCAGGTAATCGGGGTCGTTGTGTTTGAGCAGGTACCCCTGCGCCCCGGCGCGCAGGCAGTCGAACAAGTCGCGCTCCTCCTCGCTGCCGGTGAGCATCACCACCGGCAGCCCGGGGTGCTGATCGTGGATCCGCCGCAGGACCGTTAGCCCGTCCTGTCCGGGCATGCGCAGATCGAGCAGCACCAGATCGGGTCCGAACGAAGCCACCAGGGCGAGCACGTCGTCCTGGCCGGAGCCGCTCGCGGTGGTCAGCCCCTGGGCGTTGAGCAGCTCCTGCAGCGCGGCGCGGAAGAGCTGATGATCATCGACAAGCAGGATACGCATGGTCGTTGAACCCCGCTTGGTGAAGGCTCTTGGTGGTCCACGTCAGGCGCTGCGGCTGCGGCAGGCGCAGATGGATGGCAGTGCCCTGGCCCGGCTCGCTCTCCACGCTCAGGATCGCCCCCAGGTGCCGGGCGCGCTCGCGCATCCCCCGCAGGCCGTGTCCGCGGGGCTGGGTCGGGTCCGAATCGGGTACCTCGTCCACCACGAAGCCGCCCCCGTCGTCCTCGATCAGCAGGCAGAGGTCACCGCCGGGGGTCTCCAGCTGCAGGCGGACATTGCGGGCGCCGCCGTGGTGCCAGGCGTTGGACAGGGCTTCCTCGACAATGCGGTGGATGTGCAGCTGCTCGCGCTCGCCGAGGGCCAGCTCCGGCCAGCGGTGGATCAGTCGGACCTCGATGCCGCTGTCCCGGCTGAACCGGTTGACCAGTCGGCTCAGGGCCGTCTCCAGCGGCGTGCCCAACGCCTGCGTGCGGAACTGCTGCATCACCGTCCGGACCTGGTCGTTGGTGTGGTCGAGCCGGGTGCGCAGATCCTCCAGCGGGGCGAGCAGGGCCTCGGTGTCGGCTCCGCTGCTGACCCGTTCCTCCAGCTGCCGGACCCGCAGGCGCAGCGTGGCCACCTCCTGGGCGACCGTGTCGTGTAGTTCGTGGGCGAGGAGGTTGCGCTCCTCCTGCAGCGCGCTGTGATGGGTGCGGTACTCTTCGCGGATCCGGGCGATGGCCGCGCCGAGCTGACGGCCGATCCACTCCAGCATGCGCGGCGGGTGCATCCAGCGCTGTGCTTCGTGCGGTTCGAAGTACAGGTTGTAGATGCCAACGCCGTTGCCGCCCGGATCGAGAATCGGTACCGCCAGCATGGCCAGCTGTGGTCGGTTCGGCAGCGGGTTGCAGCCGCTGCGCCGGATGCACTGACGCAGGTCGCCGCGGAACTGCACCGCGGTGCGTTCTCCGGCGATGGCGCAGGGGCAGCCCTCCGCCGGCTGACGACGCTCGGCGTCGATGAAGCCGGCGTTGAGTCCGTTGGCCTCGACCAGGCGCAGATAACCCTGCTCGTCGAAGAGGCGCACGGCGGCCGCGGCGGCCCCCGTCTGCTCGATGAGTCGTGCCAGGCCGTGCTCGAGCAGTTCATCGAGGTCGCGGGCCTGCGCCGCCACTACGCCCAGGGCGCTGAGCAGGTGCAGGGCTTCCTGCTCGGTGGCTGAGGATGCGGAGGCATGCGGCGTATCGGGGTAGTGTGTGGGGGTCGGGAGGGTCCGCAACCGGCGCAGCGGCCGCCAGCGGCTGGAGCCGCCGGGTCCCTCGTGGAATCCATGCCCGTGGGGCTCCCGTGCGTTGGGGGGCTCGATAGTGCGCGCCGCCCGTTGCCGGCGCAGGCCGGTTGGGTCCGCATCTCTCCCGGCGTACATGTCTCCTCCTGACGTTCAACCGGGGGCCCTTTGGAACGTAATTCCTTGTTTTTATTAGGGCCGTTGCTGTTTTTTCGCCGCAGAAAGTCCGCGGCTATCTGCCTCATATATTCAGACTATATTCATCAGCACGTCCGGAATAAAGGGGGGGAAGGCGAAAAAATTGATCTGACGCAAACGTCACCCTGGGGCGGCGCATGCTGCACCGGACCGCTGCGCGCGGACGAAGTCCACGAAGCGCTCGGCCCATGGCGTGGCCCACGTATGGCGCAGGTGGGCGTACGAGGCCAGGGTGTTGCCGGTGACCAGGCCGTCCCGGCCCCCGCCCAGGCCCTGGCCGCGATCAACGAGGTAGGCGCACGGCAGTTCCTGTGGCAGAGGCGCGCGGAGTCGGGAGTAATGGAATTCGTGGGCCGGGATCCCGGCCGTCCCGGCCCCCGGGTTCCACGGGGCCTGCGGCGAGGCGTGCAGCGTCATGTATCCGTGCCCCTGGGGCCGGTCGGTCATCTCGGCGTCCACCGGGAAAACACCAGCCATGGCGTGATAGCCATCGTGGGTGTGGAGCTGCCGGCACAGGTAGAGCAGTCCGCCACACTCGGCGTAGACGGGCAGTCCCGCCGCCGCAAGCCGGGCAACCGCTCGCCTCATGGCCTGGTTGGCGGCGAGTTCGGCGGCGTGACGCTCAGGGAATCCGCCACCGAGGATGAGCCCGTCGAGCGCTGGAAGGCGCGTGTCGGAGATCAGGTCGATCCAGTGAAGCCGGGCACCGGCCCGTTCGAGGGCCTCCAGGTCCCCGGGGTAGTAGAAGTTGAACGCCCGGTCGTGGGCGATCCCGATGTCCACATCCGCCGCCCGCCCCAGGGTCGCGGGTCGGGCTGGGGCTGGTAGTGGCGGGGCCGTCGCCGCCAGAGCCTGTAGGCCGTCAAGATCGAGGTGCGTCTCGGCCCGGTCGGCCCAGCGATCGATCACCCGCTGGGCCTGCGCCTGCTCCGCCGCCGGGATCAGCCCCAGATACGGGGCGTCGATGTGCAGCGTGCGGTCGTCGGGAACGGCCCCGAACACGGGCAGATCGGTGTAGGTCTCCAGGGCCTGGCGTAGCTTGCGTTCGTGGCGGGAGCCGCCGACGCGGTTGAGGATCACCCCGGCGACCGGGGCCTGCGGGTCGAAGCCGGCGTGGCCGAGGACCGTGGGGGCGATCCCGCGGGTCATGCCCCGGGTGTCGACGATGAGCACGATCGGTGCCTGCAGCTCTGCGGCCAGTGCGGCGTTGCTGTCCCGGCCGCCGGGGTCGACGCCATCGTGCAGGCCCTTGTTGCCCTCGATCAGCGCCAGGCTGTCGCCGGCCCCGGCCACCTCGGCGCGGATCTCGTCGCGCGCCATGGTGTGGTGGTCGAGGTTGCGGCACGGGTGGCCGCTGGCCAGCGTCAGCCAGCCGGGGTCGATATAGTCCGGCCCGCGCTTGTAGGGTCGCACCCCGACCCCCTGGCGGATCAGGGCTGCGGCCAGGCCGACGCTCAGGGAGGTCTTGCCGGAGCCCTTGTGCAGGGCCGAGAGGTAGAGCCTGGCTGGGTGTCCGGTCATGCCGCGGGTCACTGGCCCGGCTCGGGGGTTGCCCGGGTTTCGGAGTCGGCTGCTGGCGGGTCTTCCGCCGCCGTTCGCTCCTCCGGGGGGTGCACCGCTGCCAGGGGCAGCGCGCGCAGCGCCAGCAGGAGGATGAGCAGGGCCAGCCCGGGGCCGGCCAAGCTCAGCAGGGCCTCCCAGGCGCTGGGGAGGTAGGAGGCAGCCTCCCCGTCGAAGACGGCGCCCTGGACCTCGCGCCCCGGAAAGATCTGCAGCGGAAAGGCCTGGGCACCGACGATCATCACGAAAAGATGGGCGAACCCGCCGATCAGGGCAACCCCCGAGGCCCAGGCGAGGGCC
>Ga0207421_10002734_pt1 | contig 21632 bp, 28 predicted proteins | sample SodLakKL_010_SED_4_FD_187542 | JGI IMG/M metagenome (GOLD analysis project Ga0207421, IMG submission 187542) | Alkaline sediment microbial communities from Lake Tanatar, Kulunda Steppe, Russia - 8KL_010_SED (SPAdes) (version 2) | ecosystem: Environmental > Aquatic > Non-marine Saline and...
TGCGATTCGAGAGGCGGCAGAACCCGAGTACACAGTTACAGTTGAGAATACCCGGAGAGTACGCTCCTATGCACCCAAAGAGTACAATGTCGTGTTGGATGTTCGTCTGTCTCGCTGATACTACTGGACGTAAGCCGTTAAACTATCTCGCCACCCCGGGTGGCGAGTAAGTGTACGAAGTTACGTCCAGCAGTATGACGGTAGATTCGCAACGCTTATTGGTCATATCGGTACTACCTTGTGATGCGTGCCGGTGTAGCTCAGCTGGCAGAGCGATTCCTTCGTAAGGAATAGGCCGAGGGTTCAAATCCCTCCACCGGCTCTTCTGTTCGAACGCGAGTGAGAACGAAGAGCTACAGGGATTTGAACGAGAGAAGTCGCAGCCAGTGAGCGGAGCGAACTGGACCGTCTTCGCGTGGTTCACAATCCCCTCCACCGGCGTAACACCAATCTAAACCCCCAGTAGCGCCCACATATGTCGTCTTAACAACTAGATGTTGCCGGTCGTTCGAACGAAATCCAATGCGTTTTTGCAGGGCAGTAATGGAGTTGGAGCATGGATGAACAGAGTGCGGGAATAATTCTTATTATCATCTCCGCTATCGGTTTCGGAACGCTGGGTATTTTTGGAGTTATTGCATCTGATGAGGGGCTGACAATCCCGACTGTTCTGGCGCTACGCTTTGCGTTTGCAACAGCATTCATCTGGGCAATTCTCTGGCTTCGGGGGCGCTTTCGTCTGCTCCGCGGGCGAATCCTGGTCATCGCACTTGGGTTAGGTGCGTTTGGATATACTGCACAGAGCGGACTGTACTTTCTGGGATTGGAGTTTATGACTGCGGGGATGGTCGCTATTATTCTCTATACATACCCTGCGTTTGTTGTGTGCATTGTGGCGATATTTCACCCATCTCGAATCACGAGCATGCTGATTCTCGCGCTCGCTTTAGCTATTGTTGGCGTGATGCTGATTACGGGCGCTGACCCTGCCGGGGTGAATCCGGTCGGTGTCTTCATCGTGCTCGGTGCGGCACTTTCTTATTCGCTGTATATCGTCGTCAGCCAGCGTGCCCTGTTGACTGTCGACCCAGAAATATTGACTGCATACGTTCTCCCTGCCGCTGCGGTTTCGTTTCTCCTGTTTGGTGTCGGCACGGATACGTTGGCGATGCCAGCAACGGTTGAAGCATGGGGCGTCACCCTCGCCATTGCGGTCATCGCAACAGTCATTCCAGTTTTGACGTTTTTTGCAGGAGTCTCTCGGATTGGCGCCAGTCGGGCGAGCATCATTAGCGCTGCTGAACCAGGTGTCACGGTTGCACTCGGTGCACTCATCCTGAACGAGCCAGTGACTGCTGTTACTGTTATCGGTGGGGGACTCATTCTAACCGGTGTTCTCCTCATCCAACGGGAGTCACTGTAACACACTCTCATCATGGCTCGCGCGCGCCAAATTTTACGAACAGGGCGACAAAACCCCTACGTATGGCCCAAGAGACAGTTAGCCACGAGGAGGGAGCAATTTACGAGTTCACGCCCGAACTGGACCCAATCAGTTCGGTTGAACCGGGAACTGCACTGACAATCAAGACACGCGACAGCCTCGATGGGGCGGTCCAGTCGGACTCTGAGGTCATCGAGACGATTCCCGATGAGGTGAATGCAGCGACCGGTCCAATTGCCGTCGAGGGGGCAACACCGGGAGACGTTCTCAAAGTCGAAATCGAGGAGGTCCGCCTGACAGAGCCAGCAGGACGCGTTATCACCATTGATGGGTTCGGATTGCTCGACGGCGAACCGGATATCGAGGCCCCGAAATCTCGCATGACGCCAGTTGACGGTGAGACAATATCCTTTGATGGCATTGAGATACCCGTCGACCCTGTTATCGGGACGATTGGGGTTGCCCCGGAAACGGAGTCCTATACGACGCTCGTTCCACATGACCATGGTGGGAATCTCGATACGACGGATATCACGGCAGGCAACACGGTCTATTTCCCGGTCTTTCAGCCAGGTGGTCAACTTGCGATGGGCGACTGCAAGGCTGCGATGGCCGATGGCGAGATGTGCGGCACTGGCTCGGAAATTGCCACCGATATCGATATCACTGTCGACCTCATCGAAACTCCCGAAATTGACTTGCAGCGCCCGCTCGTTGAGACGGCGGATGCGTGGAAGACGCTTGCAAGCGCGGAAACGATGGAGAAAGCCTGTAAACTGGCAAATCAGGACGCTATCGCGCTGCTCGCGGCGGAGCACGACTTCGACTCAACTGACGCATACATGTTTTCGAGCCTTGTCGGCGGGCTAGAAATTAGCCAGGTCGTTGACCCACTTGTAACCGTTCGAAATGCGATACCGAAGACGTATCTTTCTCACCCGTTTTAATCTTCATTCACTACATGTGCGAATAAAAACAAGTCCTTCTTGCGCACTCTCCAGACCCTTTTTCAGAATTCTCGTTTGTAACGGCCCCACACTGGCGAAAATCCCATCACGCTGAGCTAATATGTTATAAAAACAATAAACTGGTTTATAATCTGTAAATCAACACATCTATATTGCTGGAAATAAAAAGCACAATTGCCGAGTTGGGGGAGACAATACCGGACCGTGCCTCTGACAGATTTTCCCGGAATTTGTCCCCAACCGGCGTTTTCTGACAATCTCTAGTAGCTGCTGTGCTCGCGTGCCCACTGGAGTCCTTTCACGTTCTGAAAACGCTCGACACTCCTCATAGTAACCCGGTACGAACAGCGAGTGTATGAGTTCGGATACAGGAGAGCTATACGTTCTGCGAGAAGGCGATGGTGAGTGGGAACAACCGATACCGCTGCGGGAGGTTGTCTTCGAACGACTCGAAGCCGAGGGCGGTCTTTCGCCGGATACCCTTGCGGACTTTTCGACCTACGTCGACAGAGCTGACCTTGCGGCCGTACTCGATGGGGAAGGAGACGAACAACTCTCTTTTTCGGTTGAGGGCCACACTGTCACCGTCACGGCTGACGGCGAGATAACGGTTAGCTCCTGATAGTATTTTGCCACGGACTGGCTGTCACAACTCCGCTTCGAACATCCATTTCCAGAGGAAATACGCCATCCACGACAGATAGAGCGTGAAGACGATAAACCAGACTGCTATCTGGACGAGATGATGTGGGTAAATGACGTAGGCGAAAAAGAGCAACGCGAGCGAAGCGACCAGGATGGCAGCATCATACCGGTCGAAAGATGGAAAAAACACCATTACAGGCCTCTTTTTCTGCGAGCGTAAAATGCGTAGCGGTTGTATCTCTCTGGCTAATACGGTGGTGGGATAACGGTACCAGTTCGATTGGTTGAAGCGGCTTCGATTCAACCTCCCGAGTGTGTCTCGCCGCGAACTCTTTGGCTCCCTCTGTGCGATGGTGTTTCTGGTCAATCTGGCCCGACTTATCTTTGCACCGCTGGTCCAGCCTGCTGCCGCCGATTTCGACGTGACTGCAGCGTCGCTGGGTGTTGTCGCCAGTGCTGCATGGCTCGGCAGCGCCTCCCCACGCCTTCCGACCGGCTACCTTCTGACCCGATTTCCCCGCCACTGGATCGTTGCGGCGACCGGAACCTTGCTGATTTTCACTGCGACGTTCACTGGCTTTTCCCAGTCAGTGACGCATCTGACCATCGGCGCGTTCCTTATGGGTCTCTCAAGCGGGATGTATTTCATTGCGGGTTTGCCGCTCGTGAGCGAACTGTTTCCAACGCGGGTTGGAAAAGCAATCGGCATCCACGGATTGGCAGGTCAACTTGCCGCAGTTATCGCTCCGCTTGCGCTCAGTGCGATACTGATTGTCGGCAACTGGCGAACGACGTTCTTCCTGATTGCAATACTCGCTGCCATCACGACAGCGTGGTTGCTGGTTGCCAGCCGCCGGACTGACCTGCCGGAGGCTGGGTCGGCAGACAGGAGTCTCATTGCTGCCGGCAAGGCACAGTGGCCGACAATTCTCACTGGTATCGCCTTCATCGGTGCGGCTGGCTTTCTCTGGAACGGCCTGTTCAATCTGTACGGAGATTATCTCGAAGTGGTCAAAGGAATTGACCCGGAAACGGGTCGAATCTTGCTGTCAGTGATGTTCGCGGCCGGGTTGCCCGCATTTCTCGTCACCGGTCTTCTCGCTGACCGCCTGCCGAACATCCCGTTGCTCATTGCCATCACCGTCGCGTTCGTCCTGTCGGTGCTTGCGCTGACTGTCGCGGAGGGGATTGTGACAATTGCGCTCGTCAGCATCATCCTCGGCTACAGCATCCACTCGCTGTTTCCGGCTATCGATACCTACATGCTCTCATCGCTTCCTGACCACCACCGCGGCAGTGCCTATGCGCTCTTTTCGGCAACCATGATGTTTATTCAGGCGCTTGGCTCTGGAACCATCGGGACGGCGGTCTCCCGTGGCGCAAGTTATACGGTTATCTTCCAGTCGCTTGCGGTCCTCGTTGGCCTTCTCATCTTCATCATGGTCCTTATGCACCGGGCAGGCTGGCTCCCTACTGGCGGACGACCGGGAGAAACGCCGTCGCAGTCGATGCCATGAAGCTTGCTCACGGATGGATGTCTATCCCTGTCAGTTTACCATGGCTCGTTTTTCACGCCGATAACGTAGGCAAAGACGTTTGTCGAGATGTGCAAGATTACCGTCAGCACAATTACGACAGCAAGGACGGGGAGGGTAAACGTCTCGAGAAACCATGATGGTTTGACAATAAAGGCAAGTGCCAGCGACCCGACGACGAAATCTAATTGGTCGATGCCGGGAAAGGGCGCACCGCGCTGGCGGCCAGTTCGTCGCTTGAGAAAGGAGGCTCCGATATCGCCGAGCATCGCACCGAACGGGAGCGCAAGCACGACAAGTGCCGGAAATATCGGCAGCGAAACACTGAGCGTCTCACTGACTGTTGGGGCGAGTTGATTCAACAGGAGTGCAAGTGCTGCGCCGGCCGCCGTTCCAGCGGCCGTCCCGCGCCAGGTTTTCCCGTCGCCGAGCAATCGGCTGCCACCTAGCATTCGCCCACCGTCGATTGGTCGGCCGCCACCAGCGAGGACTGCCACGTTATTCGGAATATATGCGGGTAACATGACCCAGAACGCAATAATGACGACTGCAACAATCTCCATAGCGGGTGGTTGTGTGGCATGGCTTTAGTCTCAATGATTTGGTCTGGCTGTTGGCATGCTGACACTGCCGGACGTGAAGCTACTGATTCCAGTTGTGGCGTGAAACCACGTCCGGCAGTCTGATAATCCGGCCGACCCAACGTTCATCTATGATACCTCCAGTTGCATCCCAGTTTCTTGCGGGCGAGACCGAAGCCGAGGCGATAGCACATGCCGAGCATCTCACTGAGCATAACATGGGCGCGATTCTCAATCTGCTTGGCGAGCATTACGAGGACCGCTCGGAGGCAGCGGCTGATGCCCGCACCTACCGCCATCTTGTCGATGATATCACAGGGACGGATATCGATGCCTGCCTGTCTGTCAAACCGACACAGCTCGGCCTCGATATCAGCGAGGATTGTTTTCGTCTCAACCTTGACCCACTTGTTCGACACGCGTACGAACACGACGTCTTTGTCTGGATAGATATGGAGGATTACGAGACGACCGACGCCACGCTCCGGGCCTTCGAGGACCACGCAACCGAATACGGTAACGTCGGTGTCTGCATACAGGCGAACCTCCGCCGGACGAAAGGCGACCTCGAACGACTGGCCGACCTGCCCGGCAAAGTCAGACTCGTCAAAGGGGCGTACAACCCTCCGACGGCCATCGCCTACGGCTCAAAAGAACGCATTAACAGAGAAACCAAAGAGTGTCTTCGGTACATGTTCGAACACTTTGAGGACGGCGTTGCACTCGGTAGCCACGACCCGGAACTGATTACGCTCGCTGCTGACCTCCATGCACAGTACGGAACGCCATATGAACTGCAACTGCTGATGGGCGTCCGGGACAGTACACAGTATGATCTCGCAAAACACCACGAGGTCTGGCAGTATGTCCCCTACGGCAGGAAATGGCCATCGTATTTCTACCGACGGATGACCGAACGCACCGAAAATATCGGGTTTGCATTTCAGGCGCTTAATCCGCTCTCCTAATCCAGCCGTGACCGCGGTCGGGGCGAACGTCTGTTTCCTCTCCTGTTGGCCGGTTGAACAAGGTACTTGAGCGACGCTCTCGTAGCCTGTCATATGACTATCCTCATCTACGGTGCGTACGGATATACCGGCGAACTTATCGCCCGTGAAGCCGCCGAACGCGACCTCGATTTCTGTGTCGGGGGGCGAAACGGCACGAAAACGCGGGGGCTGGGTATCGAACTCGGGGTCGAATCGCGAGTGTTTCCGGCCGACCGTGCAGCCGATAATCTGGACGATATCGACATCATCCTGAACTGTGCCGGCCCGTTTGTCGAAACCTACGAGCCAATCGTCGAGGCCTGTTTTGAACACGGTGTCCACTACGTTGATATCACCGGTGAGTTCCCGGTCTTCGAGGCGCTTGCCGAACGGGACCGCGAAGCCGAAAAAGCGGGCGTCTGTCTGCTTCCGGGGATGGGATTCGATGTCGTCCCCACCGACTGTCTTGCAGGACATCTCCATGACCGATTGCCTGATGCGACACACCTCCGGCTTGGCTTTGACGCGCCGACCAACGTCTCGGGTGGGACGCTCGCGTCGGTCATCGAGCACGCCTCCGGTGGTGGGAAGGTCCGACGCGACGGTCAGATTGAGGATGTCCCGGTTGCACACCAATCTCGCGAGATTGATTTCGGTGCTGGTCCGCGAAACGGCGTCACTATTCCGTGGGGAGATGTGTCGACGGCCTATTACACAACGGGCATTCCGAACGTCGAGGTGTATATGGCCATGCCCGAAGGCGCGGAGTATCTGATGCGCTCGACGAACTACACTGCGCCGCTGTTGCAACTTCCAATTGTCAAAGAGACGCTCAAGACGGCCGCCCGGACCTTTGTGAGCGGCCCCTCACAACACAGTCGGGAGACCGACCAGGTCTATCTGTGGGGTGAAGCGACAAACGGCGAGGAGACTGTCACCTCACGATTGCTGACGCCGGAAACCTACGCGTTAACCGTCGATGCTGCAACTACTGGCATTGAGCGACTTGACAACGAGGGCGCACCGCCGGGCTTTCACACGCCTGCCTCGACGTTCACGCCCGAATATGTGCTTGCCCTCGACGGGGTTGAAGGCTTTTTCGACGAAGGCTATCCGCCGTTGGCGTGAGTGGCAATTTCCTCGGGTCGTTTCAAGCTGAAACACACCGTGCAGGACTAAGTGTGTAGCAGCCGTACAACCAGTATGACACACGTTGCAGTTATCGGCGGCGGACCGGCCGGCCTCAGTGCCGCGCTGTTCACACAGAAAAACGGCCTCGAAACCACCGTCTACGATACGGACGGCACCTGGATGCACAAAGCCCATCTTTTCAATTATCCTGGTGTCGGCTCGCAGGATGGAACCGTCCTCCTGGATACGATGCGACGACAGGCAGAGTCATTCGGCGTGACGCTCGAACAGGGCGTTGAAGTGACTGACGTCAGCGAAACCGACGACGGCTTCAGCCTTTCAACGGAGGATGGCGACACAGAGGCGGACTATGTGGTGATGGCGACAGGCGCAAACCGAGAGATTGCTGAGGGCCTTGGCTGTGCGTTCGACGGTGACCTCGTTGATGTCGACCTTTCGATGGAAACGAGCGTCACAGATGCCTACGCGACAGGCGCAATGGTTCGGGCTGAAGAGTGGCAAGCCGTCATCTCCGCTGGTGACGGAGCGGCCGCTGCGCTGAACATCTTGACCAAGGAAAAAGGCGAGCATTTCCACGATTTCGACGTACCGGCGGATGCCGATGCGACCTTCGGCGGGATGGCCGAGTAACGTCGCCGTTTCCCTCTGTGGACCGTTCCAGACCACCAACGGTTAACCGGCCGCAGACAAGAAGAGATGATATGACAACCGACCGCGAGGCGTTTCTGGCGGGTGAGTCGCCGGAGGACGTCCACATATATCTCAGCGAACAGCGAGTGACAAACCTCTCGGCACTCGAAGCACACGGCGAGCGGGTTGCGGGTGGACTCGTCCTCGTACTTCCGGGAGAGAAAGCCAGAACCGTCTTTCAGCAAGCCACCGGCATCGACCCGATGGGCTTTGCACAGGAAGCGATGGGGACTGATGGTGAGATTGGCGATGAGTGTACCAGCGGTACCTGTCCGGAATGTGGCGCGTCACCAGAGCTTATTTTTGCCTTTGCGGAGGAACAAAACGAGGAGGTTGGCGGCCTCTATGCGGAGGGTCCAGTCATCCACGCCTACGCTGCCTGTGAGTGCGGTGAGCGCTACTCCGAGAAGTGGGTTGCAACGGCGTGAACGGACGGGGAACCTCACCACGACAGCGACACAGTATCGCCGACAGCGAGGTCGAATGTCTCCGTCCCGCGGCCCTGATTGACTGCCAGTTCCACCTGTTCGTGGCTACCGACGGTCACGAGCGGTTCGCCGGAGTCGACGGCAGCATACATCTCTCTGACGGGGAATGACTCGCCATTCACCACGATGGCATTTCCCAACAGCGGCGCAATGACGCTGCCGGGAATATTCGTGATGGCGTTGCCGAACTCGTCTGCGACGAGCACCTCGCCGGTTGCACTCGTCGATTCGAGAGTCGGCTCCGGGAACTCCAACTCGAGCAGTGATTGGTCCGAGTCGACCGGTTCGAACGTCGGTTCGTCTGCGATTGCATCCACGCCAAGTTCGTGGACGCGGGCAGCGACCGGCGCAAAGACGTCCCGCCCGTGAAAGGTCGAACTCGCAGGAACGGGCGGCCAGTCAGTTCCCGGGTCCGTCGGTTGCCCGTCTTCCGGAACGGCAAGGCGGAACCACTCAATCTCACGTTCAGGAGCCAGTGACCGTGCTGCGGGCCGCAACACGCCGTTATCCGGGCCAACCAGTGCGTGTTCGCCTGCGCGTGCGACGAGGACGTCACGGTCGGTGCCGACGCCGGGGTCAACCACGACGAGGTGGGTGGCAGGCGGCATGTATGGCAGCACTTGAGTCAGCCAGAATGCGGTTGCTCGCACATCCTGCCGGGGAAACTCATGAGAGATGTCGACGAGTCGGGCATCGGTTCGCTGGCAGATGACGCCTTTCATCGCCGCCGGATACGGTGAGCCGAAATCCGAACTCAGCGTAATCATATTCACAGCCTACGGAGACATCCGCAATAGCTGTTGGTTTCGGCAGCGAGAACCACCGTCGAGTACAACGAAACTGACGGCGGGGATATTTATCGCTGGACAAACAAGTGCTACCTGATGACCGTTCTTTCAACAGCAGACGAAGGGAAGGTACTGATGGATATCACCGGAAGCGAGTTCGGCGTCGTTACCGAAGTCGACCCTGACGAACAGGTGGCATACGTCGACCCGGAGCCTGGGCTTGCCAACGCAATCATTCAGGGACTCGGATATGGTGGCTCGGGGGAAGACGATATCCGCGTTCCGGCAAAGAGCGTGGCAACGGTTACGGATACCGAACTGCGGGTTGACGCAGACCTCGGGAACTGACGATACCCTCTTTTTCCAGTACTGCGAGTGTCGCCCGACAGCGTTAAGTGAGTGTACGAATTTGTTCATTGTATACCGAAAAAGTTCATTGGTGATATTGAATGGGAACACTGCAGACGTATATCGAGCGAGTGACGGACGGCGAGGACCTGACACAGGATGAATCGCGCGAAGCCTCACAACTCCTTTTCGAGGACGCAACGGAGGCACAGATTGGGGCCTTGTTGGCTGCACTCCGGGCAAAAGGCGAGACGGAAACCGAAATTGCCGGTTTTGCGGAGGGGATGCGAAGCGTTGCCCGGACCATCAACCCGGACCGCGACAACCTCGTCGACACGTGCGGGACTGGTGGCGACGAATATGACAGCATCAATATTTCGACGACGAGCGCCATCGTTGCTGCGGGCGTCGGCGTCCCGATTGCCAAACACGGCAACTACTCGGTCTCCTCCTCGTCGGGAAGTGCCGACGTGCTTGAAGAGGTGGGCGTGACCGTCGATGCTGAGCCACCAGCGGTCGAGGAGGCAATTGAGACACACGGTATCGGCTTCATGCTCGCACCTGTCTTCCACCCGGCGATGAAGGCGGTTATCGGTCCCCGCAAGGAACTCGAAATGCGGACCATTTTCAATGTTCTCGGCCCTCTGACGAACCCTGCGGGTGCGGACGCACAGGTTGTTGGCGTCTATGACCCCGACCTCGTTCCCGTCATCGCTCGGGCGCTCGCGCGACTTGATGTCGACCGCGCACTCGTCGTTCACGGCTCAGGCCTCGACGAGATTGCAATTCACGATCAGACTGTTGTGGCTGAAGTCAACGGGAGCGATATCGAGGAGTATACGCTCTCTCCTGGCAACCTCGGGTTGAAGCGCTATCCAGTCGAGGAAATTGCCGGCGGTTCTCCGGCAGAAAATGCCGCTGATATGCGCGGTATCATCACGGGTGAAATAACGGGGGCAAAACGCGACGTCATCCTCGCTAACGCTGGCGCAGCAATTTACGTCGGCGGTGAGGCAGATTCGATTGCAGAGGGTGTCGAGCGGGCACGACATGGCATCGATTCGGGTGAGGCCGAAGCCAAACTCGATGAGTTGCGGAGCGTGAGTACATGAGCGAGACGAATGCTACTCGCGGCCGAACACGCGTCAAAATCTGCGGCCTTACTGGGGAGGAAGACCGGGATGTTGCCATTGCCGCTGGGGCGGATGCAATCGGGGTCATTTCCTCAGTCCCCGTCGACACGCCACGCGATATCAAGGCATCCAAGGCCGCTCGACTGCTCCGTGACCTTCCACCACTTGTCACCGGTGTACTCGTGACGATGCCGGCCAGCGTGAACGCTGCAGTCACGCTCCAGGAACGCGTCAAAGCTGATGCCGTTCAGATTCACGGCGGATTAGCACCCGAGAATATCGCGGAACTCAGTAATACGCTCGCTGCACAGGTTATCGTCGCTGTCGAACATGACCAGGAGGATATCGAGGCGTATGCCGATGTCGCCGATTTGGTTCTTGTTGACTCTGCAACTGCCAGCGGTGCAGGGGGGACTGGGGAGACTCACGACTGGGAGGTAACGGCGGCACTGGTCGACCGCCTTGACACGCCTGTGATGCTTGCGGGAGGACTCACTCCGGAGAATGTCTCGGCTGCGATAACCGAGGTCGAACCGTTTGCTGTCGATACAGCAAGCGGTGTCGAAAGCGATGGTGGGTCCAAAGACCACGATGCGGTCCGCTCGTTCGTCACGACCGCACAGGAGGTCCACCGATGACTCGCTTCGATACTGACCGTGACCGATTCATCGAGTTGGCGCCCACGGGTGACGAACGACCTGTGGTTATCAGAACGGAAACGACACTCGATGTGGAGGTCGAACCGCTCGAAGCCTACGCGACACTCTCGGGTCGAACGGGCACAGCGGACACACAGTCAGCCTATTCGTTTCTGCTTGAAAGCGCGGAGAAAGTCGCCTCAAGCGACCCGAACGGCGCGTTTGCGCCGACCCACGAGGACCGTCACGCACGGTTTTCGTTCGTCGGATACGACCCGAAAGCAGTTCTCACGGTCGAACCTGACGAGACGTCCGTCTCCGTGTTGGATGACCGGTATGATGGGCTTATTGAGCCCAACGGCGGCGATACCGTCGATTCGCTGCGGGCCGCACTACCTGACGTTACTCTCCGAGGGTTTTCGGATGGCGCACGCCAGCGACTCGATGGTGGGCTTGTGGGGTTTCTTGCCTACGATGCTGTCTATGACCTCTGGTTAGAGGAGGTCGGCCTCGAACGCCCGGAAAGTCGGTATCCGGACGCAGAGTTTGTCCTGAATACGAAGACGCTGGCGTTCGACCATGCCGATAACGACCTGTCGCTCGTCTGTACGCCGGTCGTCCGGCCGGAAGATGATGCCGGTGCGCTCTATGACGAACTCGTTGCCGAAGCCGAAGAGGTTGAGAGCCAACTCAGCGCTGCAGGAGGGGTCGAGACTAGCGGGTTCACACAGGTCAGTGAAGAGGCTGGCCCACAGGCTGTCTACGAGGATGCGGTCGAGCGAGCGAAGGAGTACGTCTACAGCGGCGATATCTATCAGGGCGTCATTTCACGAACTCGCGAGCTATACGGTGACGTTGACGTGCTCGGTTTCTACGAAGCGCTCAGAGCGGTCAATCCGTCACCATATATGTATATCGTCGCTCACGACGACCGAACTATCGTCGGAGCAAGCCCGGAGACACTCATCTCCGTCAGCGACGGCCGAATCGTTTCGAACCCCATCGCGGGGACCTGCCCGCGAGGCAATAGCCCGGTCGAGGACCGCCGCCTTGCCGGCGAGATGCTGGCCGATGGGAAAGAGCGTGCGGAGCATACGATGCTGGTTGACCTCGCCCGAAATGACGTTCGCCGGGTTGCAGAGCCGGGAAGCGTCCGTGTCGAGGAGTTCATGAACGTCCTGAAATACTCCCACGTCCAGCATATCGAATCGACGGTGACCGGCACGCTCGCCGAGGACAGCGACGCCTTTGATGCGGTGCGGGCATCGTTCCCGGCGGGGACGCTTTCGGGTGCACCGAAAATCCGGGCGATGGAGATTATCGACGAACTCGAACCCCACTCTCGGGGCCCCTATGGCGGTGGCGTCGGCTATATTTCATGGCAGGGCGACACTGACTTTGCTATCGTCATCCGGTCGGCAACAGTTGAGGAACTAACGGATGGTCCAGGGGACCAGCGAATCACCGTGCAGGCCGGTGCGGGTATCGTCGCGGATAGCGACCCAACCGCGGAGTACGAGGAGACAGAAAAGAAAATGGACGGCGTTCTCGCCGCACTCGACCGCATCCGGGACAATCCCGACACACAGACTGAGGAGGTGCCACAATGACAGCAACGACTGAATCTACCGAGAAGACGACAGTCGAGGACGAGCAGCCAAACGTCCTCTTTATCGACAACTTCGATTCGTTCACCTACAACCTCGTCGAGTACGTCAGCGAGCACGCCGAAACGACCGTTCTCAAAAATACGGCCACGCTCGATGAAATCCGTGCCCACGAACCGGATGCCATCATCATCTCGCCGGGGCCGGGACATCCAGAAAACGAGCGGGATGTCGGCGTGACGATTCCTGTGCTTCAGGAACTCAGTCGCGAAATTCCAACGCTTGGGGTCTGTCTCGGCCTTGAGGCCGCTGTCTATGCTTACGGCGGCGATATTGGGCGTGCACCGGCGCCAATCCACGGCAAGGCGTTTCCCATCTTCCACGATAGCGAGGGCGTTTATCGGGACCTTGAACAGGGATTTCAGGGTGGCCGGTATCACTCATTAATTGCGACGGATGTGCCGGACTGTTTTGAGGTGACCGCAACGACGACCGTCGACGGCGAGGAGCTGGTGATGGGCGTTCGTCATCGAGAATATCCAATCGAGTGTGTTCAGTTCCACCCAGAGTCTGTTCTGACGGCTGTTGGTCACGATTTGATTCGGAACTTTCTCGCGGACGTGTGATGGCCGAGTTCTCTTCGGTTTTTTTAATCTGGTGAAGCAACTTCGGAGTCGCACCATTGGTAGGAAATTCGTATAAAATAGATAGATGATATACCCGCTGCAATCCATCAAAGCAGGTTCGATTTTGGTGCTTCACTCTCCCAAGATGTTGTCAAGCCCCCTCCCATAACGTTTCAATGCGTTCCTCGACGCGAGCGAGGGCAAGGCGACATAGGTCACGATGGTCACCCGGAAACTGCGCATCCTCCGCATCGGTACGGCTGGCATCCGGCAGCGGATGAAAGTGGTCTCTGGTATTGTGTTTGTTCGGATGCCGATCCCACCGACACTGCCATGAACCCTCCCGACGGTCTTCTTGATAGTGGAAATTGAAGTCATCGTTGCGGTACCAGCGAATCTCGAAGTGAGCAGACGCTTCATTGGGGTAGTAGTCCTCCGAGATCTCGACGCGGAGATACAGTTTTCCTTCATCGACGAGTTCCACCGACGCGAACATACGTTGGCCGCGGAATCGAGAACGCATCCGCTCCAACACCGCTCGGTCTATCGGTGCGGGGCTCGCACCGTCGTTCACTGGCACCATCCTCAGGTATGTGATGGCGCAGTCTGGCCAGCAGCTTTCCTCCGAGCGCGCTCGTGCAGATGGCACTCCTCGATGGTCGTCGCCCAATCACCGAGCTCCGTGTACACCTCGTCAACCCGCTCTGTGTCAAACGCCAGGACGTTGACATCGGCAGGCGAGTCTACGCCATAGTCATCACGGTACGACTCCATTCGCTCAGTCAACTCCAACACACGGGCCTGCAACTCCTCAACTGTGTTATTCCGCGCCAATTCGTTCACCCGTCGCCACTCGAAGTAGTCGTCGTTGCGTTCGTACCTGGCTGGACGGCCTTCATGCTTGACGACGATACCGAGATTGGTGTAAAAGGATAGGTGTGCCCGCGCCGACTCCTCCGAGCAGTCAGCCCGCTCGGCAATCTCTGCGGCGGTCATCGGGTCCCGTGCGTGCAGTATCGCGCCATACACGCGTTGTTTCGTGTCTTCGTCTTCGAACGGTCTATCGAACGGCGGCGGACCGTTGGAATGAGTGTCATCTGTCATACTTGTAACGATGAATTAAACACACATATTTCTTTCTCTGGGTGAAATATATTGTCTAAGGCCAGCGAACCGAGACAGGTTCCATTCCGCACTGGTCCTTGAGCACGTATATACACACTGCAATTTACCATACTGAGTTCGGTAAGAGTACTCTCAAAAATCGGTGAGCTGTGCCTGAATCCCCGAGACGAGTTCGGACTTTCGCCGCAACGTTCCCAGCGATACGGGCAACTGCGGGACAAGCTCCCTGACCGCGCTGTGGAACGTTTCGGCCACGGCTGGCTCACCCTCCTCGAAGGCGTGGCGAACGCCTTCACGAATCTGCCAGACGCCCACAGGGGCCCAGTAGGCATCGGTCGCGTGCCGGACGACCAGACAGGTCGCCTGCCGGTCGATTGATTCCAGATATTCGAGCACCGCAAGTCGTGTTGCATAATATGCGCCGGAGGTTTCATCAACGTACTCGGTTCGGCCCTCGTAGCCTTCGTTGTCGGCGGCCATGTAGTAGCTCCCCTCGGGGTCGGGATTCCAGATGCTGCCGGGCGCTTTCAACTCAACCAGTTCGAACTCCCAGTTGCCGGGGGCAAGGATGACCCAGTAATCGTTTGCGACGTAGTCGTTATACCAGACCTGGACTTCGTCGATGCTTGGTGCGTTGCGTATCTTCCCGCGGAGATATTTCCCGACGGTATCGTCCACAGCGGTAATCGACCAGCGAGTCGGGACAAGTCGGCGGTTGTGGCCCTGTCCCAGCGCCCCAGCGGAAAGAATCGTGTTGATATCATACACGTCAAATCCTCTCCGATAGAGGTAGGTCATTGCACCCTCGGCCTGCCAGTCATCATCAGAGAGGGTCTTTTCGACGGGTCTGGGGACATACGGATTTTCTGTAAGGGTCGCATCGGTTGCCGTCGCTCGTGGTCCCGTGGGGGTGGCGATGTCATCCAGGGACAGGTCGAGATTGGGGGACCCGGAGAGGCCAACCTCGATATCGACGGGCTGGTCGGCAATGGCGACTTCGCGTTGGACGCCGACAAAGCCATCCCAGACATCTTCGACGTTGACGCGCGTCGAGCGCGTCGAATTGAGCAATCCGGTTCGACGCTGCAAAATATCGTCGATATCGAGACCCTGCTGATACCACTCGCCGCTGGTCGCAAACTGGGTTGCGTCGGCATCGGCATCCATCGGCGAGAGCATCCCTGTCGAGATGTTGGGGTAGTTCGAGCGACCGACGAAGATTTCGGGGGCCGTTGAGCCAAAAAGTGAATCGCCCTGCACCACCTGCTCGAACTGCTGTTCGACGGAATCGAGATGGTCGGTGATGGCGTAGGATTTCTCACGAGCCAGTCGCCGTCGCTCGGCGGCTTCGTCACGCTCGAACTCGTCGATGAACTCGTCCAGACGCATCTAGCAGGTGTTGGAAACGGACGGGAATGAATCTGTCCCGTCAGTCGTTCGGTTGTCTCTCCCAACAACCGAGAGAGGTCGTGGTCGGATTGACTCTCTTAACTGTGAATGCCCATCGCCTCTATCTGTTCCTGATAGCGGTTTCGGATGGTGACTTCGGTAACCTGCGCGACATCCGCGACTTCCCGCTGTGTCTTTTTCTCGTTACACAGAAGCGAAGCAGCGTAGATGGCGGCAGCGGCATAGCCTGTCGGGGATTTACCCGAAAGCAGGCCTTTTTCGGCAGTTGTTTCGATAATTTCGTTTGCTTTGCTCTGTACCTCTTCGGAGAGTTGGAGTTCGGAGCAAAATCGTGGGACGTACTTTTTCGGGTCAACTGGCTCCATCTCCAGGCCAAGTTCCTGTGAGATATACCGATAGGTGCGGCCAATTTCTTTTCGCTCGACCCGGGAGACGTCGGAAATCTCTTCGAGACTTCGTGGAATCCCCTCTTTCCGACAGGCAGCATAAAGGGCGCTCGTCGCAACACCCTCGATAGAGCGGCCACGGATGAGGTCATCTTTGAGTGCTCGGCGGTAGATAACCGAGGCAACCTCACGGACGGACCGTGGCACGCCCAGTGCCGAGGCCATTCGGTCAATCTCGGACAGCGCAAACTGCAGGTTGCGCTCGCCGGCATCTTTCGTCCGGATACGCTCTTGCCATTTGCGCAGTCGGTGCATCTGGCTTCGCTTTTTCGAGGAGATAGAACGGCCGTAGGCGTCTTTGTCTTTCCAGTCTATCGTCGTGGTCAGCCCCTTGTCGTGCATCGTCTGTGTCGTCGGCGCACCGACGCGTGACTTCTGCTGTCGCTCCTGATGGTTGAACGCTCGCCACTCAGGACCAGGGTCAATCGTTCCCTCTTCCACGACGAGCCCACAATCGTCGCAGATGAGTTCCCCGCGGTCGGAACTCTTGATGAGGTTGTCGGACCCACATTCGGAACACTCCCGTACTCCTTCATCCTCGTCTTGTTCAGTCGTAAACTCACGCTCGCGCTCCCGCTGGCGGCTAGCCCGTGTCATCGCATTTTTATAGTAGCAAGATTGCGCCACTTAAAGCTTTGGTAAGTATTTTGTGGTTCTGCCCTGGTCACGATACCGAAACACATACCAAAACCGCCGGACGTAGTGCGTTTCATATTGCACGAATCTGTCTCAAACCGAAATGTATACAAAGGATGCGAGGGTGAGGTTACCGACAATAAAATCCGCTCAATGGTTATATATGGTATGAAACGACAAGCACGTTGTCAGGAGGTTCATTCATGCCCGTGATTGAGTGTGACGTGGCACAGGCGCGCGAACGACTTGAGACAGAAGGGGTAGCAGTCACCAGCGGAAATACGGACCACGAGCAGTGGCGAGCAGAGCATGAGGGTGCAACGGCAGTAGCCTACGACGACAAAGTTGTCATTCAGGGGAACAATCCTGCCCGACTGGAAGCACTGTTACAGGATGGTGGCGGGCGCGGTCACCTCTATGTTGATGGTGCATCACGTGGCAATCCCGGCCCCGCCGGTATCGGCTGGGTGTTGCTCAGCGGCGATGGCATCCTCACGGAGGGTGGCAAACAGGTTGGAACGATAACCAACAATCAGGCTGAGTATGAGGCGCTTATTCACGGTCTCGAAATCGCAAGTGAATACGGCTTCGACGAACTCGAGATACGAAGTGATTCCGAACTCGTGGTGAAGCAAGTCACCGGCGCGTGGAACACGAACGACCCCGACCTTCGGGAATACCGCGTTCGCGTTCACGAACTGCTCCGAAACTTCGAGGAATGGTCGCTTACGCACGTTCCGCGTGAACTAAACGAACGCGCCGACAAGCGTGCAAACGAGGCGTTAGACCGTGGCTGAAAGAGACGACTCCGACCGACAGGAACGACGTCGAGAACGGCTGATGGAGCCACAGGACTGGCTTTCGAGTGAGTCCGAGGCTGACCAACACGCAGCCGACGCGGAGATAGAGGATGAGGGCGCAGGTGAGAGCGACACCGACCCGGAACTCCCGGAACGAATCATCGACGAGGCGGAGCGATTGACCCGTCGTATCCGTGAATCACCGAGTAGCGACGAGGCGGAGATGTATCTTCGCGCTCGCCGGAAGCTCCTCTCATCGTACGGCTTTACCGCACGAGTACGGGACGAAGGCCGTGCTGTCCTCGTTCTCTATCCCAATGAGTGGGTCGAGGATGGCACGGTACAGTTAGACCGTGTCGAAAACGTCGACCGTGGTATCGAACGGCCGCTTGAGGGTGTCGGTGAACAGGAAAGCTGGGAAGCAATCGAGGCACACAACCGCGCGCTCGCCGATGCGGTGGCAGCGGAATATGGTTCTGTTCATGGCGAAAATGCACACGCACTCGCTGATTTCATGGGGAACCATTATCTCAAGGAGATTGAGCGGGCCACGGCCGAGGAACTTACGGAGTTCTGTACGGAGTATTTCCCCCGAAACGCTTGGCCGAGCGAGCAACAACAGGCGGTCGTTACTGAATCAGTTGCTCTCGTATTCGAACAGGCAGACGCGGCGGTCCCACGGGAGTTCGAGGCATAGTCGATTTTCACTGTACACTGTTGGGACTCAACAGCAAAGCGCTCGAAAGAATGCTGGTATCAATTTTGTCGCGCGAGCGTTATCGGACGGCGTCGATGAGGTCTTCGAGGTCCTCGGCGCGGGATTCGTCGGTAACGAGCTTGGCGAATTCCCAGTTGAGCTGGTCAAGCACCGTCTCGTAACCCTCCTCGGTCAGTCCGTACTCGTTGGTTCGTTTGTCGAGTTCGCTCTTTTCGACGAGGCCGAGTTCGACGAGTTCGTCGAGGTTCGGGTAGAGTCGGCCGTGGTTTACCTCGGAGTCGTAGTACGTTTCGAGTTCACGTTTGATGGCAAGTCCGTAGCGTGGTTCCTCGGCGAGAATGGTGAGGATGTTCTGCTGGAATGCGGTGAGTTCGCGTGCGGTACCTGGGTTGTCAGTAACTGCTTGTGCCTCTGACATACTTAGTTAGAAGCTGTCTACGTATTTAACACTTGGTAAAAACATGAATGAATGTCATGAAAAAACAGCAAGAAGGGACGGGGAAGACGGGGATACCTCTAAAGAATATTACCAGTGAATACTGGTATAGTTGATACCAGTAGTGACTGATGTGTTGCGAGCCGGACCGTGTGCCTACAGTTAGTTGCGCCTCAGACCGAAAGTAGTTTTTGGCTCATCTGCGGAGTACTGGTATGGTAAACCTCTGGGAGGAGCTCGAAACGGGACCGAACCCACCGGAAGAAATCTACGCCGTCGTTGAGTGCCTGAAAGGCGAGCGGAACAAATACGAGTATGACAAGGACATTCCTGGCGTCATGCTCGACCGCGTCCTTCACAGCAACGTCCATTATCCGTCCGATTACGGCTTTATCCCGCAATCGTACTACGACGACGAGGACCCATTCGACGTGCTCGTCCTCGTCGAAGACCAGACGTTCCCTGGCTGTGTCATCGAGGCACGCCCGGTCGCGCTCATGCGCATGGATGACGACGGTGAGAAAGACGACAAGGTCATCGCTGTCCCATCCGAGGACCCACGCTATGACCACGTCGAGGACGTCGATGACCTGACCGAACAGACGAAAGCTGAAATCGCCGAGTTCTTCGAGAGCTACAAAAACTTGGAGGAAGGCAAACAGACCGAAACGCTCGGTTGGGAGGACAAACAGGCCGCTTTCGACGCCATCGAGCACGCACAGGACCTCTACGAGGAACATTTCGGCTAGCTGTAGAGATAGCGTTTGACCACAACCACTGTTTTTTCACACCCGTCTCGCTGGCGACACAATTATCGGGATTGCGCGAGAGAGCCAGCATATGGAGAAAGTTACCGTCGACGAGGTCAGAAACGAGGTCAATCCACTTGGGGTTCATGACGTGCGGCGACCGGTTTCGGACGAACTCGGCACCGACCATTTTGCGATGAATTACTTCGAACTATCGCCTGGTGATTCCTTCTCCGGCGGTGTCCACACTCATCACGACCAGGAGGAAGTGTTCTATATTCAGCAGGGGACGGCTGTCTTCGAAGTTGGTGTCGAGCGAGAGAACGTTACCGTCGACGCAGGTGAAGTCATCCGGTTTGCACCCGGCGAGTTCCAGATGGGGAAAGCCGCAGATGATTCCGAGGCGGATGTCATTGGCTGGGCCTTTGGTGCACCAGGTTCGACCCACGACTGGGAGGAACTGGAGTCGCTCGTCTACTGTCGGAACTGTGAGGAAGAGACTGTGCAAGGAACGACGCTCACCGACCAGGGTCAGTTCAAATTCACCTGTACCGAGTGCGGAGCGACGTTCGAGACATAGCGAGCAATCACGATGGTCAATCCGGAGAAACTGGGAGTAGCAGCATTCATTCTGATTTTCCTTGGGGGCTCGTATCTTGCTGCGGTCTGGGCCTTTGCATCGACGTATCTGATTCCGGCCACGATTGCATATCTGGTCGTTGCGGTTTTGCTGGTGGCTCGCTTGCTCACGGAAAAAGAAAACGACTAGTGGTCCGTCAACTGCAACTCCAAGCAGGAGTCAGGTATCGACCTGCGGGTCATCCCGAGGCGGGCAAGTGGAAGCGTTGGTCACAACTTCCTTGCCACACGATGGACAGCAGCGGGTGACCCCTTCTCGTGTCTCGACGGTTTTCCAGTCCCCATCCAGATAAAGCTGGCAACCACAGGACCGACAGAACAACGTGGATTTCGACGGGACGGTCGACGAACCCGGCCTGTTACGTTCTGCCATGGTGGCTTGCGGAATCGGTCACTCAGGCTGTCACCCGGTACGCGTTCTTCTGTCGAATTTCGACTTTGTGGCAGTTTGGACAAGCGTACTCTGTCAGTTTTGTCGTTTCGTCGTTGTAGTTCATCCGTCCACCGCAGCCTGAGCACTTCCTCATTACATTTATCCATAAATCAACCATACTATTAATATATTGTGTTCTATTTCACCCATTCACTTCTTGCCTTTAGCCTAAATTAGCCATAATTGTTTATAATTTCCATAAAGTAGTTAGTGAGATTGACACCTGTACGAATCGGCTACGTTCCACACCCGAAAACCCGCTGACTTTTCGAAAGCGCTGCTGGAACGATAGCTTCACAAACCAGATTCGAAGCTCCAGTCGTCGCTCCCGTAGCGCAAACCCTTTGACCGGCGGGTTCATCCACGGACATATGAAAGAAGCGCTGATGGACATTCTCTGTTGTCCGCTCGACAAACACGAACTCGAGCTTACAGTCGATGAGCAGGATGGCGACGAAATCATCTCCGGAACGCTCACCTGCCCGGAGTGCGGGACGGAGTACCCCATCGAAGATGGCATTCCGAACCTGCTGCCGCCGGATATGCGCGAAGAAGCACCGGCCTGAGAACCCCCCAATACTCCTTTGCTTGCTATGTACAGGTGTGAA
>Ga0207421_10002736_pt1 | contig 21617 bp, 18 predicted proteins | sample SodLakKL_010_SED_4_FD_187542 | JGI IMG/M metagenome (GOLD analysis project Ga0207421, IMG submission 187542) | Alkaline sediment microbial communities from Lake Tanatar, Kulunda Steppe, Russia - 8KL_010_SED (SPAdes) (version 2) | ecosystem: Environmental > Aquatic > Non-marine Saline and...
CCGCCCATGGCCAGCTTGCGCAGGCGACCCACCGGAACGGTGAGGGTACCGGTCGCGGCGGCCGGGGTCAGGTCGCGGATGGTGGCCTCCTTGTCGTTGGGCACCACCTTGACCCAGTCGTTGTGCTTCGCCAGGCGATCCTCGATCTCGTCGAGGGGCACATCCTTCTTCAACTTGATGGTGAAGGCCTGACTATGGGAGCGCATGGCGCCAATGCGCACGCAGAGGCCATCGATGGGAATCGGGTTGTCCTGCAGGCCGAGGATCTTGTTGGTCTCCACGGTGCCCTTCCACTCCTCCTTGCTCTGACCGTTGTCGCGCTTGACATCGATCCATGGCAGAAGGCTTCCAGCCAGCGGGGCTCCAAAATTCTCGGTGGGGAACTCGCCAGACCGCATGGCCGCGGTGACCTGGCGGTCGATGTCCAGGATGGCACTGGCAGGGTCGGCTAGCTCATCGGCCACGCTGTCACGCAGGGTGCCCATCTGGTTGAGCAGCTCGCGCATGTGCTTGGCACCGGAGCCCGAGGCGGCCTGGTAGGTCATCGAGGTCATCCACTCGATCATGTCCGCCTCGAACAGGCCACCCAGCCCCATCAGCATCAGGCTGACGGTGCAGTTGCCGCCGACGAAGGTCTTGGCGCCATTCGCCAGCTGGGCATCGATAACGTGACGGTTGACCGGGTCGAGAACGATGGTGGCCTCGTCTTTCATGCGCAGCGTGCTGGCGGCGTCGATCCAGTAGCCCTTCCAGCCGCCGCTGCGCAGGTCACCGTAGACCTTCTCGGTGTAGTCGCCGCCCTGGCAGGTGACGATGACGTCGAGCCCCCTGAGGGCGTCGAGGTCGAAGGCGTCCTTGAGAGTAGGCACATCCACGCCGACGTCGGGACCGGCCTGGCCGGCCTGGGAGGTGGTAAAGAAGATCGGCTCGATGCCGTTGAAGTCCCCGTCCTCTACCATGCGCTGGACCAGCACCGAACCGACCATGCCGCGCCAACCGACGAAACCGACTTTCAACATGTGAAGTCCTCCAGAAAGAAAATGTGGAAGACATTATACACGAGCCTCCTCGCTCAGGCAGCCGGACGCCTGACCACCGAGCCCCCACTCAAGGGTTGACAGTTTTCATGCTTTGCATAGCGAGCCCACCGTTTACAGTGTACTTACACAAAGGCGGCGATGAGGTGCAGAACAACCATGCCAGGCATCAAGACTCTCCCAGCGCAAGACCTCGCGCCAGCGCCATCCTTTTCAGACAGGCGCAGAGTCCCCCCTGTTGACACTTCCTACCATTACTACACCACCTATGGACTGACAATCGGTTCACAGCTTGAGCTTCCCGAACTCGAATCACTGCCACCGGAAACGAGTCCCGACATTCGGATTCAGGCCGGCGAACTGGCAGACCACCTTGAAATAGCCGAGGTCAGCACGCCATGGCTCCAGTGCAGCAGCAACCGCTGCCAGTTTCTCCTCGATGGCATCGGTCGCTATCGCGTCGAGCAGGGCAGGCGCATCCGGGTCGATCGTCGACTGAATCTCGCCCGCGGCTCGACGGCTAACGAGAGTGATGTGCGTGTTTACCTGCTGGGAAGCGCCATGGGGGCACTGCTCCACCAGCGACACTGGCTACCTCTTCACATCAGCGCGGTACAGACCCCTGCCGGTGTCTGGGGCTTTACGGGAGACTCCGGGGCAGGCAAGTCAACGCTGGCCGCCTGGCTGCATTATCGCTACGGCTGGAAGATGGTCAGCGACGATGTCGGAGTGATCAAGCCTGAGGAGACGCTCCCCACCCTCTATCCGGGGCCACCACGCCTCAAGCTATGGAAGGACGCCCTTGAGCGTCTGGGCATTGATCGCCAGGGTCTGGTCAGAGACCTGACCCGCACAGAAAAATTTCACCTGAACCGGCATCAGGGCTTCTCGCATGAGATCGAGCCACTGAGAGCGCTCGTGATGCTCGAGAGGGCGGCCGACGGTGAGGCGCCCTCCCTGGAGGCCGTTTCCGGAATCGACGCATTCAAGGTGGTGATGTCGGCCATCTATCTACCGGAGTGGGGGGAGCACTTCAGCGGGCCTGCACGTCTGATGCAGTGCGGCTCTGATCTCGCCCAGCGGATCCGGGTCTATCGCTACCGCCGCCCCTGGTCGCTGGAAAATGTCGAAGCGAGCCTGACTCCCCTGATCCAGCACATCCATCATGGAGCGGATCATGTCAGCTGAGCTCAACCCACCTGACGCCACTCATCGATTGCTGATATTACTCGCCAGGCTGAAGCTGACCGAGGCTCAGCGACAAGATGCCCTGACCCTTTGTAATGCCATCCATGATTGGCATGAAGTGGCAGGCCGTGCAGAACGCCATTTGATGCTGCCCTTGGTGCACCGCCACCTGCATGAACTGGCGCCTCCGACGCTTTCTCCGGCCGATGCATCGCACATGCGTCAACGAGCCCTGATGCTTGTTCAGCGCAACCTGTTCGTCGCCGGTGAACAACAGCGCCTGGTGGCCGACATACTCGATCCACTGGATATACCCTACCTTTTCTTCAAGGGGCCGGCTCTGGCGGCGCGCTACTATGATGAACCGGCCATGCGATCTTGCCGCGATATTGACCTGCTGGTGCCGCGTCACCGTTGTGCCGAGCTGCTCGAATCAGCCCTGCAGCAGGGCTATCGACCGCTCGATTCGGAGACATTGGCATCCGACAGGCAGAGTCTCGCGTTTTTCGTCGCGGCTAAATCCGTGGTGACCCTTGCCTCTCCCGCAGGGGTGAGCATCGAGGTCCATCACGAGATGGACCGAGGGGCTGGCATCTATCAGACAGACGCACTACTCGACAGCAGGGAACTCTTCCTGGCCGGGGGCACGCGGCTCTATTCGATGCCAACCAGTGAGCTGTTCGTCTACATCTGCCTGCACCACACGCGCCATTACTGGTCACACCTTCACTGGCTAGTCGATCTGGATGCCATCCAGCGCCACCCCGACTTCGATCTGGCATCTGCCTACGCCTGCGCAGAACGCCGAGGACTGGTGACCACGCTCGACGCCTGCATGGAATTCTACCGGGCACTCGCCGCCCCCGAGCCCGAACATTCTTCACATCTCAGCCAGAGGAGCCGCGAGATACTCGAGGTCTTCTTCATGACATTGCAGGGCGGGCTCGAAGCCGAACTGGCCCTGCGCCGCAAGCGCCCAACCCGGCAGTTCGGCTTCCCCTGGCAGACGACCCCGAGCTATCGATGGGCGAGCCGGATCAGAAAGTGGCTCAAACCACTCAAGCCAACGTATAACGATTACCACCACCTTCCCTTGCCTCCTCAGTGGCAATGGCTCTATTACGCCATTCGACCCTACCGTGCCCTGATCAAACGCACACGATTCAGATGGCCCTCACGATGATTCCCTCTCCGCGAGCCGTCCTGGACCCCCTCGGCACCCTTCGCCGGGTACTCCCACTGCTATGGGCCAGCAGCCGCAAGTGGGCTTTGGTCACCTCAATCCTCATGGTGCTGGAAGTCGGCTTCGGCCTGGCGGCGCTCTATCTGCTCAAGCAGCTGGTTGATTTGGTCACTACCCTGCTGGGGGATCAGGCCACCGCGGCCCAGGGCATGGCACAGGTCCTTCACTACGTTGCCCTCACGGGTGGGGCTACCCTTGCGTTCATGGTGACCCGCGCCCTGTCGAACCTGGCCAAGGAAGCGCAAGCCTTGCTGGTAGCTGACTATATCGACGGCAAGGTACATGAGCGGGCCGTCAGTGCCGACCTGGCCTTCTACGAGAGCCCACGCTATTTCGACACCCTGGAGAGGGCCCGGGAGTCAGGCAACCAGCGTCCCGCTCAGGTCATTGGCAACCTGATGATGCTGTCGAGAAACAGCCTCATGCTGGCAGCCGTCGTCGTCCTGCTGGCCTCGATCGACTGGCTGCTGCTACCCGTCCTGATGGTGGCCATCCTGCCGGGACTCCTGGTGCGCCTGCACTTCACGCGACATCTCTATGACTGGCAACGCCGCCGGACGCAGATGGAGCGCAGGGCTGGCTACCTCGATTGGTTGATGACCTCCAACCTGCACGCCAAGGAGCTGCGCATCTATCAGCTGGGCGACCACCTGCAAGCTCAGTATGCCAAGCTGCGGGAACAAATCCGCAATGAGCGCCTGCAGATCACACAGCGGCGCACCCGCCTCGAAGTGATTGTTGGCAGTGCCGCGGCTATCGCCTTTTTCGCCAGCCTGGCCTATCTGGCCTGGCAGACCGCGGAAGGACGAAGCAGTGTCGGTGACCTGGTGCTCTTCATGCTGATTTTCCAGCGTGCCCAGACCATGGGACAGGAACTGGTCCAACAGCTTTCCAAGCTTTACGAGGACCACCTCTATATGGGGCTGCTGTTCGAGTTCCTCGATATCCGCCCCGAAATCAGTGAGCCGAGCCACCCCGAGACCATACCGAAACCCCTTCAGGAAGGCATCCGCTTCGAAAAGGTCGGATTTCAATACCCCGGATCCCATGAACCGACCCTGAGTGACATCGACCTGAGCATAAGCCCCGGCCAGGTCGTCGCGCTTGTGGGCGTCAACGGATCGGGGAAGACCACGCTGATCAAGCTGCTATGTCGACTCTACGACCCCGCCCAGGGCCGCATCACCCTGGATGGCGTTGATATCAGGCAATTCAGCACGGAACAGTACCGCAAGCTGTTCAGCGTCATCTTCCAGGACTACTCCCAGTATGCTGCCAGCGTGAAGGAGAATATTCACTTCGGTGACATCCAGTCACCCGGTGAGCAACCATCGATCATGACGGCGGCTATCAACGCCGGCGCTGATGATTTTATCAGCAGGCTATGGCGGGGCTACGACACCCCCCTTACCCGAATGTTTGACGAAGGGCAGGAGATCAGCATCGGGCAGTGGCAGAAGATCGCGCTGGCACGCGCATTCCTCAGAAAATCTGCTTTCATCATACTCGACGAGCCCACTAGTTCGCTGGATCCCGAGGCAGAGTTCGAGATGTTCGAGAACTTTCGCGAAAGAATCAATCATCGCGGCGCACTGATGATAAGCCACCGTCTATCTACAGTCAGACTGGCCGACCATATCTATGTGATGGATCAGGGAAGGATATGTGAAAGTGGAACGCACGACGAGCTGATACGCAAGAGAGGCATATATTTCAGGTTATTCAACAAGCAGGCATTTCATTACAGAGATGCCGAAACATAACCGAAGGCTCCATGCAGGGAAAAGACACAGGCCCATTAACAAAAAAACAGCTAAGAGCCGAGCTTAACGCCCGGCTCCTGCCTCCAAATAGATGGCTGAATTCCAGGAAATCTAAAGCCTCATTACCAGCTCTTCGGCTTCCAGTTGGCCGATAAAATTGAGAACCTCATTTTCGCAAGTATCACGATCCACTGAAAACTCCTGAACCAGCTGATCGCAGATCGCGCAGATCGTAATCTGGTTTTCCATCAGGTCCCAGATTCGTCTTCCGACGACAGGCACCCCGTAGTACATTCCCCTGTTGACACTGAAGAGGACAAGATCATCCCCCACCCGAGAGGAAAGGGGCGACTGGGAGCGCTTCACACGGCTTTTGATATCCAAGTGGGACTGCATATCACGGCACCTGATCATGGACTCATGCATCGCGGCATGGATGACATCCCTGTCAATGGATTGTAACTGAGATTCAGGAACCACCACCGCCAGGAACATGAGACTGCCCCGACATCATCTCTGCCGGTATATTCCGTCCCCCGGAGAGGGTCTGCTCGACGCTCATGCGCGATAGCTCGGGTGTCGTCCACTCTTGCTTTACAGCGGTTTCTTGAGTCAATTTCGAAGATTTCTTCATATATGTCCACTCCATCGTTGCCACCAGGCTAAATCGCCTGACCATTCAGCTCGCCAGGCAGGCCACTGCAAGAGCCGAACGTAGTATTTCCGAATAATGCGCAGGGCTTTGTAAACTATCGTGACTTCACGGCAGCCGGTCAACGCCTTTCACCTAGCGCTTAGGTCATAGTAAGAAAGCATGCGAAATCTAGTCATCGAGCCGATGGCATGTATCGCTGCCACAGGTGCCAGACCTGAACCGCCGAACATAGTGAAATGAAGTCGGTCAGTTCCATGTCGCTCATGCCCCCATCGGGCACCTGAGCCAGACGCTTCTGAAACGCTGCCATGTCCAGCCACTCGCAGGGCATCCTGAACGCCTGCCGCTCGGCCGCGGATGCCAGGAGCCTCCAGCACTCCTCTCGAATCGCCATCCGTTTCCGCTCGTTGGCGCTATCGTTCTTGCCCAGGCCCGGCGGCAGGCGCTGGCCGATGGCATCGCGATAAAGCCGCCGAGGCTGCCCCCGCTCCCACAGAAGGTCTGGAGGCAGCCCCAGGGTGAAGTCCAGCAGACGACGGTCGGTGAGGGGGTAGCGATAGATCAGGCCATGCTCAGCCGACCAGTGCGCCCATGTCGACATGCGGCTACCCAGGTGACCATGGCGCAGCAGCAGGCACTGCATGCGCCTGGGGTCGGGATAGAGGCGCCAGGCCGGCCCTCGCCTGTCGAGGGTTTCCGGAAAGCGCTCCATCAATGTCTGGCGATAGAGCGGCGACGGCCCTCCAGGATCGTCGTAGGGTGAATAGCGGGCGAAGAGCCTGTCGGGCAGGCAGGGCACGACGCCCTGGTGCCAGAGGAAACGCGCCATCTTTCGCGGACGCTTGATGCCGCCCGCCGCCTCCCGGGTGAGCCTCAGCAATTTCCACCAGCGTCCATGCGTCAGCAGGTAGCCTGGATAGCCACGAATGCCAAACGTGGCCGACTCATCGCCCCCCCACCCCGACAGCATCACCCGGACGCCGCGCTTCTCAGCCACGCGCATCACGCCAAGCTCCTCGAAGACATCGACGGTGCCATCCACCGCCATATCTCGCTCCAGATACGCCAGGAAGTCAGCCCCGGTGGTATTGCCGTAGTGGCATTCCAGCGCCTCCTGCCGACAGATGCGCTCGATGACCTCGCGCTCGTCGCGCCGCCCGGCACCCGGCAAGGGGTAACGGGAAGAAACGGGCGGGGACCAGGCGTAACAGCTGTCGAGGCGTCGGCCCTGTGCCTGGAGCAGTTGGCTCGCCAGTACCGTCACGCCGCTCGAGTCGAGACCACCGCTGAGATGAGTCGCTACCCTGGTTGTCACCTCGAGCCGGTCGCCCACCGCGCGCATCAGCAGCTCACGAAAATGCTCGGCATAGTCTTCGCGCCGCGCGTAGCGCACCGGAGCGGCCTCCTCGGGAGACCAGTGGGTGTCCATGGTGAGTCCTTGCCGATCAACACGCAGTACACCTCCGGGGACCAGCGGAAAGGCGTCACTAAAGAAACTTAGGTCATGGCAATCTCCCGGAGCGATCAGGAAAGCGGCCACGCTTGACTCATCGATCGCCAGTGAGAGGCCAGGCCAGGCCTTGAAGGCACGTTGATCGGAGGCGAAGTAGAAGCGCTCGCCCTGCCTGATACAGTAGAGCGGCCGTGCGCCGACATGGTCCCGAGCGCAGAACAGCGAACCGTCGCGGACATCCCACAGCGCAAAGGCGAAATCACCGAGCATCCGCCGGACACAGCCCCCTCCCCAGCGGCGATAGGCCAGCAGGATCAGCCGGCTGTCGGGAAGCGTGCCGCGAAAGCGACGCTCGATCCCCAACTGGTCACACAGCTCTTCGCGGTTGTCGAGGATCGCATCGGCAACGAGAACAAGACCATCCTCCTCGAGCGGCTGACTCTCGAAGGCGGCGGCAGGGGTAACATCAAGTCTCTGATGGCCAAAGGCACACCCTTCGAGAAACGCCGAGGATGTTCCTTGATTGCCGTAGTGATCCAGGGCCGAGAGCGCCGCAAGGAACCCCGGCGGATCGACAGGCGCCCCGTCGAAGTGCACGCAGCCGAGGATTGCACTCAACGGGATTGACCTCGCTCAGCGGAACTCACGTGGACGAAGCAGGAGATGGGTGAATACTTCTCGCCGGTCTTGCCGCCCAGCACCACGCCGGGCCCATGATGAATCCAGGCATGTGCCTTGAGCTTCAGACTCTTATCGGGCAGCCGCTCGGCCAGGGTACCCAGCACCAGGCTGCTGGCGATGTTCCTCCGGCGTAGCATCCAGTGGGCCGCCATGGCGAGCATGAGGCAGGTAAGGCGCCCTCCCAGCCTGGCATTGATGGACTCGATGCAGCGACAGATGGGCGCCACGCGGGGGTCTTCGCCCTCCCCCGCCATGAGATCGACGTCTGCCGACCGCTGCTCACCCAGCCAGGAGGACCAGAAGCGGAAGGGCAACCCCCTGACCAGCCCCCAGGAAAGCAGGAGCCAGAAAGAGGCTTCCAGATACAGCCACTTTCTGGCCCAGGGTAACCAGATGAAACGCCGAAGAGTCATCATGCTGTGGTAGCCGTCCCAGAGAATTCCTCAGGAACAGCATGGCCCAAGCAGGTCCTACTCGCTAGAGCGCCTCGAAGGCCGCCAGAACCGCATCGCCCATCTCCGCGGTAGAAACGGTACGAGTGACCTCGGAGGCAATATCGGCCGTTCTCAGCCCATCGTCCAGCACCTTGCCCACGGCGTCCTCGATGCGCTGGGCCAGGGCCGACTCGTCCAGGGAGTAGCGCAGCAGCATGGCCACCGAGAGGATGGTGGCCAGCGGATTGGCGATGCCCTTCCCGGCGATGTCCGGCGCGCTGCCGTGGCAGGGCTCGTACATGCCCTGGCCGCTCTCGTTGAGCGACGCCGAGGGGAGCATGCCGATGGAGCCCGTGAGCATGGCGGCGGCATCCGAGAGGATGTCGCCGAACATGTTGCCGGTGACCATGACGTCGAACTGCTTGGGCGCACGTACCAGCTGCATGGCGGCGTTGTCGACGTACATGTGGGAGAGCTCGACGTCCGGGTACTCCGACGCCAGCCGCTCCATCACCTCGCGCCACAGGATGGTGACCTCGAGGACGTTGGCCTTGTCCACGGAGCAGAGCTTCTTGCCGCGTTTTTGCGCCATCTCGAAGGCAACGCGACCGATACGTTCGATCTCGCTCTCGGCGTAGACGTAGGTGTTGAAGCCGACCCGCTCACCGTTACGCTCCTCGATGCCGCGGGGCTGGCCGAAGTAGATGCCGCCGGTGAGCTCGCGCACGATCATGATGTCGAGGCCGGCGACCAGTTCGGGCTTGAGGCTGGAGGCGTCGGCCAGCTGCGGGTAGGTAATGGCCGGGCGCAGGTTGCCGAAGAGCCCCAGGTTCTTGCGCAATCCGAGCAGCCCCTTCTCGGGGCGCTTGGCGAGATCCTCGAGCTTGTCCCACTTGGGGCCGCCCACGGCACCGAGCAGGATGGCCCGGGCGGCCCGGGCCTTCTCCAGGGTCTCGGGGGGCAGCGGCTCGCCATGCACGTCGTAGGCGCTGCCGCCGACCAGCCCCTCCTCCACTTCGACGTCCAGGCCACGGGCCTGGCAGGCAGCCAGAATACGGCTGGCCTGGGCGGTAATCTCGGGTCCGATGCCGTCACCCGGCAATACCAGAATCTTCTGAGTCATGATGTCGTCCGTGTAGGGCCGCACCGGTCGCCGAGCGGGAAGCCGGGAGCAGGCCGAATGATCTCTAGTGCCGGAGCGGGGCTGTTCCGGCGACAAGCCCCGGAGCGCCGGACCGACGAGGAGGCGCTGTGAACCCATCCCTGGGCGCTACCGATGCCATCTCTGGCATAGGACCTCCTCTTCGGCTTGTCCCCGGCGCCCCTCTGCTCCGGCTTCGTCGCCCGAATATATCGGATCAAGCCTGAGCAGTGTCGCGGAAGAGCCAGGGGCGCGCGGCGCGGTGCTTCGCTTCGAAGACGCGAATGGCCTCTTCGTCCTGGAGGGTGATGCCGATATCGTCCAGGCCGTTGAGCAGGCAGTGCTTGCGGAAGTCGTCCACCTCGAATTCGAGGATTTCGCCGGAGGGCGTGGTGACGCGCTGGTTCTCGAGATCCACGTCGAGCCGATAGCCCTCGTTGGCCTCCACCTCGGCAAACAGGCGATCGATGGTCTCTTCGGGAAGGGTGACCAGCAGCAGGCCGTTCTTGAAGGCGTTGTTGTAGAAGATATCGGCGAAGCTCGGGGCGATCACCACCCGGAAGCCGAAGTCCTCCAGCGCCCAGGGGGCGTGCTCGCGGGAGCTGCCGCAGCCGAAGTTGCGGCGGGTCAACAGAACGCTTGCCCCCTGGTACCGAGGCTGATTGAGCACGAAGTCGGGGTTGAGGGGACGATGGGTGCAGTCCTGGCCCGGATAGCCTTCATCGAGATAGCGCAGCTCGTCGAACAGATTGATGCCGAAGCCGGTTCGCTTGATCGACTTCAGAAACTGCTTGGGAATGATCAGGTCGGTATCGACGTTGGCCCGGTCGAGCGGAGCGACGAGGCCTTCGGTGCGTTCAAACTTGTTCATGATTCAGGCCTCCTCAATGGCACGGACATCAACAAAATGGCCGGCGATGGCGGCGGCGGCGGCCATGGCCGGACTCACCAGGTGGGTGCGCCCGCCGTAGCCCTGGCGGCCCTCGAAGTTGCGGTTGGAGGTGGAGGCACAGTGCTCGCCGGCGCCGAGCTTGTCGGCGTTCATGGCCAGGCACATGGAGCAGCCCGGCTCGCGCCACTCGAAGCCCGCCTCGGTGAAGATCCGATCCAGGCCCTCGGCCTCCGCCATGCGCTTCACCAGGCCGGAGCCCGGCACCACCATGGCCAGCTTGATGCTGTCGGCCACCTTCTTGCCGCGGGCCACCTTCGCCGCCTCGCGCAGATCCTCGATGCGCGAGTTGGTGCAGGAGCCGATAAACACCTTGTCGAGCCGGATATCGGTGATCTTCTGCCTCGGGGCGAGCCCCATGTATTGAAGCGCCCGGGTATAGCCGCTGCGCAGGGTGTCGTCGGTCTGCTCGGCGGGATCGGGCACCTCGCCCGAAATGCCGGTGACCATCTCGGGGCTGGTGCCCCAGGAGACCTGCGGCTCGATCTCGGCGGCGTCCAGCACCACCACCTTGTCGAACTCGGCACTGTCGTCGGAGACCAGGCCGCACCAATCGGCCACGGCGGCCTGCCACTGCTCACCCGTGGGCGCGAAGGGACGCTCGGCGAGGTAGTCGATGGTGGTGTCGTCCACGGCAATCAGACCGACCCGGGCGCCGGCCTCGATGGCCATGTTGCACACCGTCATGCGGCCTTCCATGGAGAGGCCCTGAATGGCGCTGCCGGCGAACTCGATGGCGTAGCCGGTGCCGCCGGCGGTGCCGATCCGGCCGATGATGGCCAGCACCACGTCCTTGGCGGTGACGCCGGTACCAAGCTCACCCTCGACGCGAACCTGCATGTTCTTCATCTTCTGGGCCAGCAGGCACTGGGTGGCGAGCACGTGCTCCACCTCGGAGGTGCCGATGCCGTGGGCCAGGGCCGCGAAGGCGCCGTGGGTGGCGGTGTGGGAGTCGCCGCAGACCACGGTCATTCCCGGCAGGGTGGCGCCCTGCTCCGGCCCCACCACGTGAACGATGCCCTGTCGCGGGTCGTTGATCTTGAACTCCTCGATGCCGAACTCGACGCAGTTGTCGTCGAGGGTCTGCACCTGGATCAGCGACACCGGATCCTTGATCCCGGCGTTGCCCTCGGCGCGCTCCTTCACCGTGGTGGGCACGTTATGGTCGGGCGTCGCCAGATTGGCGTCGAGGCGCCACGGTTTGCGGCCCGCCAGGCGCAGACCCTCGAAGGCCTGGGGCGAGGTCACTTCGTGGAGCAGCTGGCGGTCGATGTAGATCAGCGCGGTGCCGTCGTCGCGCTCCTTGACGAGGTGCTGCGACCACAGCTTGTCGTAGAGTGTCTGGCCTGCCATATCATTCTCCCGGGGTCGAAGCCCCTTCATGTCATGTCCGGTCTCGGAATTGCACCACCAGCGCGGCTTTACCGAGGGCAGACCTTCAAGGAGGCGCTGTGAATACCTCCCTGTACGCTACCGATGCCCTGCTTCACTCTCGCGTCCTGCTCCGTTTGCAGGGCCGGTGCTGGCCATCCATGGCCAGCCCGTTCGAAGCAGTGCTTCTCACCCCTGGCATAGGACCTCCTTTCCGGTCTGCCCCCGGCGCCGCTTATGCTCAGCGTCTGGGCTATATCAGCAGTCTCCCGCCCCTCGCCCATAAAATCAATTCATGTTATTTATGGATTGCATTCCTAATAGGAATAACAACAGCGGAGGCACCATGGATACCCAGAGCCTGCAGGCCTTTCTGGCGGTAGCCGAGAGCGGAAGCTTCTCCCGAGCCGCGGAGCAGCTGCACCTGACCCAGCCGGCGGTAAGCAAGCGCATCGCGGTCCTCGAGGCCCAGATCGACGCGCGGCTGTTCGATCGCATCGGCCGAGGCATCAGCCTGACCGAAGCGGGACGCCTGCTGCTGCCCAGGGCGCGGCAGATCCTGGTGATGGTGGACGATAGCCGCCGAGCGCTGGGCAATCTGGAAGGCAGCGTGGCCGGCAGCCTGACGCTGGCCACCAGCCATCATATCGGCCTGCACCGACTGCCGCCGCTGCTCAAGGCTTATACTCGCACGCATCCCGAGGTACGCCTGGACCTGCACTTCCTGGATTCCGAGGAGGCCTATCAGGGGGTGCTCGACGGCTCCCTGGAGATCGCCGTGGTGACCCTGGCGCCCCACCCCGACCCGCAGCTCGAGGTGGTGCCGGTGTGGGTCGACCGCCTCGACTTCGTCTGCGCCTCGGACCATCCCCTGGCTGCCCGGGGGCGGCTGGCCCTGCATGAGCTGTGCGAGTTCGATGCCGTGCTGCCCGGCCCGCTGACCTTCACCCGGGGCCTGATCGAGGCGCGTTTCGCCGCCGCCGGCCTGCGCCTGCCGGTGGCGCTCTCCACCAACTACCTGGAGACTCTGAAGATGATGACGTCGATCGGCCTGGGCTGGAGTTTGCTACCGGAGCGCCTGGTGGCGGGAGAGCTTCACGCGCTGACCATCGATCACCCGCCGATCCACCGGCCGCTGGGCTATATCGTCCATCGCAGCCGCACCCTCTCCAACGCCGCCCGGGCCATGCTGGCACTGCTCGAGTCGGCCCGGGAGCCGCCGGCCAGGGCACCCGATCGGCAAATTCGTTAGACTGCTCAACGTCTTCGCCAAGAGTTCGCTTCCGTGTCGCTGCCACCCTCCTCGCCGATACCTTCCTCGACGATATCGCCTCGCCAAACCCTCGCCGGCGGCCTGATCCTGCTCGGGCTGGCGCTGCAGGTGCTGCGTCTGGCCGGGCTACAGATTGCCCTGCCGGCGGTCAGCTACGCCTTCTGGCTGGCCGTGCTGCTTCTCTGGCCGGACCTGAAACGGGGCAATCGTCGCCAGGCCGGTATCCTGGCGGGGCTCGGCCTCGCCCTGGCGCTGGTCGCGGCCCTGGGCTTCGACGCCGATATCGCCTGGCATCGGCTGCTGGACGGCAACAGCTATGTGGTAGCCATGCTGGTGGGGGTGAGCTTCATCGGCCTGATCGGCACCTACAGAGGGCACAGCGCACCGCCCGGCAGCGCCGTGACCGGGCGACGCGGCACCGCCGGCACCTGGCTGGGGGTGCACCTGCTCGGCGCCATCCTCAACCTCTCCACGGTGTTCATGGTGGGGGATCGCCTGAGGCGTCACGGCGAGCTGAGTCTGCCGCAGCTGCTCGCGCTGAACCGCGGGCTCTCCAGCGCGGCGCTGTGGTCACCCTTCTTCGCCTCCATGGGCGTGGTGATGACCCTGGCACCGGAGATGCGCTTCACGACGATCCTGGCCCTTGGCCTGCCGCTGGGAATGCTGGCCGGCACCCTCTCGCTGCTGGACCTGTCACGGCGCTTCGACCTCTCCCACGTGGCCGGCTACTCCCTCTCGCCGAAGAGCCTGCTGATGCCGGTGGGCATGGCGGCTCTGGTGCTGCTCTTCCACTACGGCCTGACCCCGGGGCTCTCCATCGTCAGCATCATCACCTTCCTGCTGCCGGCGGTGGCACTGGCAAGCAACCTGCCCCGTGGGCCGCGCTGGACCCTGCGGCGGGTGCGCAGCCACACGCTGGAACGGCTGCCGGCCATGCGCGGCGAGATCTCGCTGTTCCTCTGCGCCGGCCTGCTGACCCAGGGGCTGTCGGCCTTGATCGGCGCCGCCACCGGCAGCCAGTGGACGCTGTTCGCCCACTTCGGCGCCCCCCAGGCGGTGGCCAGCTTTCTGGTCATCGTGGCCAGCGCCGTGATCGGATTGCACCCGATCATCGGTGTCTCGGTGCTGGCCTCGATGCTGGAGCTGAGCGGCGACCGCCAGACCCTGTTCGCCTTCGTGGCGCTGGCCTCCTGGGCGGTGGGCACCAGCGTCGGCCCGCTTTCGGGGATCAACCTCTCCCTGCAGGGTCGCTACGGCGTCAGCGGTGGCGTCATGATGCGCCAGAACCTGGGCTACGCCGGTGCGCTTTCCGGGCTGGTGGTGGCGGCCATCCTGGCGCTGGATATCTGGCTCTAGCCTCCTACTTCGATACCCGCTTGAAGTAGCGATGACTGCACTGATGGCAGGGTTCGATGCGGGTCACCTCGGGAAGATCCACCTCGGCGCCGCAGTGAACGCAGGCCATGCGGCCGGGCACCGCCATTTCCCCCTCGCAGTAGTCCGCCTGGGCGGCCTCCAGGTCCTCCTCGAAGCGTTCGCGCTCGACCACGCTGCGGTCGGCGATGGAGAGCAGCGACTCGCTGATCTTGCGCGACAGCGCCGAGAGGTCGATGCCGAGCCAGGCGGCCACCCCCTCGCCGCCGGCGCTCAGGTAGCGACGCATGTCCTTGAGATCACGCTCCACCCAGGCGCGCAGCAGCGACAGCTCGTCCTTGGTGAACTCCTCGAGCTCGGCCTCGAACTCCACGGCCTCATCGAGCTCCTCCTGCAGGTTCTCCCAGGTCAGCTCCTGGGCCCCTTCGCGCAGGCGGTCGAGCATGCGCTCGTAGCCTTCGCGCAGGCGATTGTCCCGATGGGGTTGCGGCGATTCGCTCATGTTCTGCTCCTTTTCCTGCGGTGAGCCGGCGGGCTCGGGCGTAGCCGGGCCCCGCCGTGCTGGGGTATCCTTGCCTACCATTTAGACCACTTCCCGCCGGCAGTTCAACGTCTTGTCGCCATCCTGGCCCCAGGACATGACACCGGACAAGCCACGACCGCGCGTCGCTTCCGGTTGGCGCGCCAACTTGCAAGGTATCCACAGACAGCGATGGACGCACAGTACAAGCCCCAAGAGATCGAACGCGACACCCAGCAGTTCTGGGACAAGCACCAGTGCTTCAAGGCGGTGGAGGATGCCAGCCGCGAGAAGTTCTACTGCCTGTCGATGTTCCCGTATCCCAGCGGCAAGCTGCACATGGGGCATGTGCGCAACTACACCATCGGCGATGTGGTCTCGCGCTACCAGCGCATGCAGGGCAAGAACGTGCTGCAGCCCATGGGCTGGGACGCCTTCGGCATGCCGGCCGAGAACGCGGCGATTCAGAACCGGGTTCCGCCGGCCAAGTGGACCTACGAGAACATCGACTACATGCGAGCCCAGCTCAAGGCGCTGGGCTTTGCCTACGACTGGAGCCGCGAGTTCGCCACCTGCGATGTGAGCTACTACCGCTGGGAGCAGTGGTTCTTCACGAAACTGGTGGAGAAGGGGCTCGTCTACAAGAAGATGTCCACGGTCAACTGGGACCCGGTTGACCAGACCGTGTTGGCCAACGAGCAGGTGATCGACGGCCGCGGTTGGCGCTCGGGTGCCCTGGTAGAGCGCAAGGAGATCCCGCTGTGGTTCCTGCGCATCACCGACTACGCCGAGGAGCTCCTGGCCGACCTGGACTCCATCGAGTGGCCGGAGCAGGTCAAGACCATGCAGCGCAACTGGATCGGCAAGTCCCGCGGCGTGGAAATGTCGTTCGACATCAAGGGCCCCGATGGCGCTCCTGGCGAGCCGCTCTCGGTCTACACTACCCGCCCCGACACCCTGATGGGCGTCACCTACATGGCGGTGGCCGCTGGTCACCCGCTGGCCAAGGCGGCCGCCGAAGGCAACGCGGCACTGGCCGCCTTCTGCGAGGAGTGCGCCCGGGGCGGCACCTCCGAGGCCGAACTCGCCACCCGCGAGAAGAAGGGCATGCCCACCGGCCATCTGGCCGTGCACCCCCTCACCGGCCGCGAGGTGCCGGTCTTTGTTGCCAACTTCGTGCTGATGGAGTTCGGCACCGGGGCGGTGATGGCCGTGCCCGGGCACGACCAGCGCGACTGGGAGTTCGCCACCAGGTACGGTATTCCCATCGAGGCGGTGATCGCCGACGAGAACGGCCAGGCACCGGACCTCTCCGCAGGCGCCCATGACGACTACGGCACTGTGATCCACTCCGGCGAGTTCGACGGCCTGGGCTTCGAGGCGGCGTTCGACGCCATCGCGACCAGGCTCAAGGAGCTCGGGCGCGGCGAGGTCAAGACCAATTATCGCCTGCGCGACTGGGGCGTGGCCCGGCAGCGCTACTGGGGCGCGCCGATTCCGGTCAAGTACGGCCCGGAGGGCCAGACGGTGGCGCTCTCGGATGATGAGCTGCCGGTGGCCCTGCCCATGGAGGTCACCGTTGACGCCTCCGGCTCGCCGCTCAAGCGCATGCCGGCGTTCAGCGACCTGGGCGACGGCTGGATGCGCGAAACCGACACCTTCGACACCTTCATGGAGTCCTCCTGGTACTTCGCGCGCTTCTGCTGCGCCGACAACCAGGAGGCGATGCTCGACGAGCGCGCCGACTATTGGCTGCCGGTGGATCTCTACATCGGTGGCATCGAGCACGCCATCCTGCACCTGCTCTATGCGCGATTCTTCACCAAGCTGATGCGCGACATGGGCCTGGTCAACGTCGACGAGCCCTTTCAGCGCCTGCTCACCCAGGGCATGGTGATCGCCGAGACCTACTATCGTGAAACCGCGAACGGCGGCAAGCAGTGGTTCAATCCCGCCGACGTCGAGGTCAAGCGCGACGAGAAGGGGCGCCCGATCAGCGCCGTGCTGATCGAGGATGGCCAGCCGGTAGTGATGGGCGGCATCGAGAAGATGTCCAAGTCGAAGAACAACGGCGTCGACCCCCAGTCGATGATCGACCGCTTCGGCGCCGATACCGTGCGTCTGTTCATGATGTTCGCCGCCCCGCCGGAGCAGTCACTGGAGTGGTCCGACTCCGGCGTCGAGGGGGCCAGCCGCTTCCTCAAGCGTTTGTGGCGCATGGTGTCTGATCACCTCGAGGCCGAACGCCTGGCGGGTGGCAAGCCGGGCAGCATCGACGTCTCGGCGCTGACCGAGACATTGACCGAGACCCAGCGTGAGTTGCGCCGCAAGACCCACGAGACCATCGCCAAGGCCAGCGATGACATCGGGCGGCGCACCACCTTCAACACCGCCATCGCCGCGGTGATGGAGCTGACCAACGCCATCTCCCGCTTCCCGCAGGCTGGCAACGATGCCTCGGTCCAACACTCGGCCCAGGATCTGGCCGTGGCCCGCGAGGCGGTGGAGGCCTGCGTTCTGCTGCTCGCCCCCATCGTGCCTCATGCCTGCCACGCCCTGTGGCATGAGCTGGGCCATGATGAGCCGGCCATCGATGCCCCCTGGCCGACAGTGGACGCGTCGGCGCTGGCCCGCGACACCATCGAGCTGGTGGTGCAGGTCAACGGCAAGCTGCGCGCCCGCATCGAGGTGGCCGCCGACGCCGACAAGGCCACCGTGGAGGCCGCAGCGCTCGCCGCCGAGAACGTGCAGCGTCACCTCGAGGGCAAGGCGGTGCGCAAGGTGATCGTGGTACCCGGCAAGCTGGTCAATATCGTGGTGGGCTGAGCCCCCGGGTTCATGGAATAACCGCAAAGGGAGTGATCCATGCAGCGACGCACCTTTCTCACCCTGGGCCTGGCCGGCATCGCCGGCCTCGTACTTACCGGCTGCGGCTTTCGGCTGCGCGGCTTCGATGAGCCCGGCGCGGTGATCGATGAGCTGGCCTTGGCCGGGCCGGACAGCGAGTTCTCGCGGTTCGCACGTGAACGCCTCGAGGCCAGCGGCACCCGCGTGCACGACGGCGCTTCCCGGGTGCTCAACCTGGGTCGGGAGGAGATTCGGCGGCGCAACCTCAGTGTGCTCGACTCGGGCCCACGGGAGGAGGAAATGATACTGATTGTCCCCTTCTCGGTGCAGCGCCGCCGCGACGGCGCCTACCTGCTCGATCAGCAAGAGCTGGAGGTTTCCACCCGCTACACGGTGAGCGACGCCAACCTGCTGATCCAGGACGATCTGCGCGAGGAGGCGAGGCAGGGGTTGCGCGAGGCGGCCGCGCGCCAGCTCCTCGACCGCCTGCGTAGCCTGTGAAGGTGCTCTCTTGAAAGTCTTCCCCGACAAGCTGGCCGATGCGCTGGCCAAGAAGCTGCCCCAGGTGGTGATCGTCGCCGGCGAGGAGCCGCTGCAGCACATCGAGGCCTGCGACGCCGTACGGGCCGCGGCCCGCGCCAAGGGCATCGAGGAGCGCGAGATCCTCTACGTGGAGGGCAACTTCGCCTGGGGGCGGCTCCATGAGGCATCGGCCAGCCTGTCGCTGTTCGCCAGCGCCAAGCTGATCGAGCTGCGTCTTGCTGGCAACAGCCTGGGCCAGGAGGGGGGCAAGGCGCTGAAGGCCTATGCCGACCAGCTCAAGGGCAACGACAATGTGTTGCTGCTCGCCATGGGCAAGCTGGACTTCCGCCAGCAGAAGAGCGCCTGGTTCCAGGCCCTCGACAAGGCAGGGCTCTTCGTGCCGGTGTGGCCGGTGGACGCCTCGCGGCTGGGGTTCTGGCTGCGCGACCGCGCCGAGCGTCACGGCCTGACCATCGACATGGATGCCGCCCGCCTGCTCGGCGAGCGCACCGAGGGCAACCTGCTGGCCGCCGACCAGGAGCTGCAGAAGCTCGCCCTGCTGATGCCGCCAAACACCCGCGTCTCTCCGAGAGACGTGGCGGGCGGCGTCGAGGATAGCGCCCGCTACGATGTCTTCACCCTGGTCGATGCCTGTCTGCGGGGAGAGCGGGCACGGGTATCGCGGATCATGGTCGGCCTGCGCGGCGAGGGCGTGGAGTCCCCGATCGTGCTCTGGGCCCTGACCCGGGAGCTGCGCACCCTGCTCTCGCTGCACCAGCATATCGACCAGGGCCAGAGCTTCGAGCACGCCTGCAAGGCCCAGAAGCCCTCGATCTTCGAGAAGCGCCGCCCCGCCTATCAGCAGGCCATCGGTCGACTGCCGTTGAAACGACTGCACAAGCTGCTGCTGTTCGCCCAGCGCCTCGATCTGGCCATCAAGGGCGCCGCCGCTCTGCCGGTCCAGGACGGCCTGCACGACCTGGCCCTGACGCTCGCCGGCGGCCGCGGCCTGCTGGCGGAGCTGCCCTCTTCCTATCGCATCGGTTAAACACCCCGCCGTTGATTTCCAAGAGCATGAAATATCAGCCCATTTCGTCCTATACTGGACGGGTATCATCGTGACGCCACACTTGATCGCCAGGAAGCGACGCGTGGATCATCAAGACGCCGGACGCCCACTCGAAGAAAAAGGAACACCGACATGATGAAGAAGATCTGCCGCATCCTCAGCCCGCTACTGATTGCCGCCCTGGTTCTGGGCAGCGTCTCGGTGGCCGCCGCCCCGATCGCGCCAGGCAGCGACCTCATCACCACCCAGGCCGCCCTGAACGCGGAGCATGGCCAGGCAGACCGCGAGCGGATCCACGAGATTCTCGCCCGCGATGATGTCCGCGACCAGCTGATCGAACAGGGCGTTGACCTGGCCGAGGTCGAGGCCCGCGTAGCGGCCCTCTCCGACGCCGAGGCCGCTCAGATGGCCGACCAGCTCGAGCAGCTGCCCGCCGGCGCCAGCGTCGTCGGTGCCCTGTTTGCCGTCTTCGTGATTCTGCTGGTCACCGACATCCTCGGCCTGACCAACGTCTTCCCCTTCACCCGCTGAGCGGGGAGTCTCATGACATCACGCCGATTCCGGCATACGTGGAACGCCCGCCCTGCGGGCGTTCTCGCGTTGGTGCTGCTGATGCTCACGCTGGCCGGCTGTGCCAGCACCCCGCGCCTGGCCGAGACCACCGAGAACCGCCTGCCCCGCCAGGCTCTGCTCGACGATGTCCCCTTCCACGCCCAGCGCGACTACCAGTGCGGTCCGGCATCGCTGGCCATGGTGCTCAACGACGGCGGTGTCGACGTCGAGGTGGAGACCCTGATCCCCCAGGTCTTCCTGCCCGGCCGCGAGGGCAGCGTCCAGCCCGAGATGCTGGCCACCGTGCGCCGCCACGGCCACATTCCCTTCGTGATCGAGGGTCGACTCGACGCCCTGCTCACCGAGGTGGCCGCCGGGCATCCTGTGGTGGTGATGCAGAACCTATCGCTCCCCGCCTGGCCCATGTGGCACTACGCGGTGGCCATCGGCTTCGATCTGGATCGCAACGAGCTGGTCCTGCACAGCGGCGAAGAGCCGCGTCGGGTCGAGTCCTTCCGCCGCTTCGATGCCACCTGGTCGCGCAGCGACCGCTGGGCGTTTGTTGCCCTGCCGCCCGGGGAACTGCCGGTCGAGGTAAGGCCTCATCGCGCCATGGAGGCGATCAGCGACTTCGAGAGGCTCCAGGGAGCCGCGGGGGCCCTGCCCGCCTGGGAGATCCTGGCCAAGCGCCTGGAGGATAACGGCCTGGCACACTTCGGCCTGGGCAATGCCCGCCACGCCACGGGCGACGCCACGGGTGCCATCACCGCCTTCGAGCAAGCCGTGGATGCCCAGCCTGACCTGGCTGTCGCCTGGCTCAACCTGGGCCTGGCCAAACGGGAACAGGGCGATCTCGCCGCCGCCACGGAGGCCCTGGAGCGAGCCGCGTCGCTGCCCGGCCACTGGCAACCCCATGCCCGTCAGGCCCTGGAGAGACTGGAGGAGAGATAGCCATGGCCTACGACATCGCGCTCAAGCGCATCTACATGCCCATGGAGGACGAGGATGGTGCCCGGGTGCTGGTAGACCGACTATGGCCCAGGGGTAAGCCCCGCGAGGCGCTATCGCTGACCGACTGGTATCGTGACGCCTCACCCAGCCCCACTCTCCGCCGTCAGTACCATCAGCGGGAGATCAGCCACTTCGTGTTCGCCGTCCGCTATCGCGGCGAACTTCGCGACCATCCTGAACACCTGGTGCCGCTGATGCGCCATGCCCGGCGCGGACGCCTCACCCTGCTCACCGCTGCGCGAAATATCGAGGATTCCCACCTGCCTGTCCTGCGCGAGGCGCTGCTCAAGGCGCTTCGCGATGAGGATGCGGCCGATCTCGAGCCCGCCTCACCGCCGTGTTTTGCGCATCTGCCCGGAAAGACCTAAAGCTACATCGTCAAACCCCCGGCCAGGAGCCGGGGGCGATGTTGACGTCTCACACCGAGTGGATTTCAGAACACTCGATTCATCCCGTTCATGGCGGCCACCCGGTAGGCCTCGGCCATGGTGGGGTAGTTGAAGGTGGTGCTGACGAAGTATTTCAGTGAGTTAG
>Ga0207421_10002737_pt1 | contig 21613 bp, 39 predicted proteins | sample SodLakKL_010_SED_4_FD_187542 | JGI IMG/M metagenome (GOLD analysis project Ga0207421, IMG submission 187542) | Alkaline sediment microbial communities from Lake Tanatar, Kulunda Steppe, Russia - 8KL_010_SED (SPAdes) (version 2) | ecosystem: Environmental > Aquatic > Non-marine Saline and...
TCACTACTAACTACGCTCCATCGGTCTCTAATCCCTCACCTAGTGATGGTGCGACTGGTGTTGCTTTAAACACTTCTTTATCGGTGGATGTGTCGGATGAGGAAGGAGATTCTTCAGATGTTTCATTTTATTGGAGTAATGGCACTTTGATTGAAACAGTTTCTGGAGTTGCTTCAGGCAACACTGCTACTACAAGCACAGTATCTCTAAACGAAGGAAATACTTATGATTGGTTTGTAAATGCTACTGATGGCTCTGCCACTACGACTTCAAGCACATGGAACTTCACTGTAGAGGAGAAAACAACGACGACTGAAGAAGAGGGAGGTGGCGGTGGTGTTAGTCCTGATGCTGGTTACGAGGCTACCGGGTTATTCACTGTAGAGCCTAGTGAACCATTGATAGGTCTTAGTAACTGTAAGACATATACTGTGACTGCTGATGAAGAGCTAGATTCCTATATAGATATAGTTATCAATACCCATGGCTCTGTTATGTTGAATGGTGCTCAGGTTGACACAGGTAGATGGATCTCTACTGATAGCTCTAGATTCGAGGTTGAGCCAGGTGAATCTAAAGACCTCGAGCTATGTGTTAATGTGCCTGAGGAGTATAGTGACAGGGTTGTTGGTGAGATTGCCTCTGTATCTGTTGCTACTGGCGGTATGTCTGTTGATATACCGGTTAAGACTGCTGAGGTTGGTGCGGCTAGTGTATTTAGTGGTAATATCTCTAGTTTCCTTGATGATGTTGATTATAGGTTTGTGTTGTTCCTTGTGATTATGATTGGTGGGATTGCTTTATTGGTGTTGTTTGCTAAGGCTTGAGGTGGAGGATGGTTTGGATACATCGAAGTGTTTGGATGAAGCGAAAGGTTTATAAAGATAGACCAATGTAATTAATATAGGAGATAGATATGAAAGTATCAAGAAGATACAAAAAAAGAGTAGAGAAAAACATAATGAGAACAATGAAAAAAGGAGAAAAATACACCACTAACGAAATCAGGAAAAAAATAAACCGCTCACATAAATTCACAGAGAAAAGACTAAAAGCCCTATATAGAAAAAACAAAGTAAATAGAGAGAAGAATGGGAGGATAACCAGATGGTATCGTTAAGAGAGATGTCACCCAAACAACTCTTATTTCTCTTCATAGCCATCACACTACTACTATCCGGAGCAATCTACACAATGCAGAAACAAGGAGTAGGACCAGCTTCAGGACTAGTGGAAAGTAAATATGAGTTAAGTGTAAATAATGATGATCAATTAGTTATTAACTTCCTAGACCACTCGATAGGACAGTCAATCGACCTTAAACTAAATCCTGATGAAGTGGAGAAAAAAACAGGATATAGACCTGAAGAACCTATAGAGATAGAGGCTAAGGAAGCAGATCAATTTATAGAATATAGTTTAGACAATGAAACTAAGACAACTTTATATAACTTAGAAGGACCTAAAGAGATTGAACTTGACTGGCTTGGTAGGATTTCAGAAGATCTGGAAGCATGTCGGAACAAGATTTCCGATTATCCTGTTCTAACAAAGGTATATATACCTGGTTGGACTGCCTTTGGGAAGTATAGAAGTTGCTATGGATTATCAAAAGCAGGTACAGCTTATAGAACAAATCAACCTGACTATGGATTTGAACAAGAATTTGAAATAACTCACGGAACGGATAAGGAAACACTAGAACTATCAACAGAAGATCCAGTAGAGAAAATGGATGACTTAGAGATCTATGAAGACCAGGGATTCGGACACATTAGAGCAATAGGTTTTCTAGACTCATTAAACAAAGTAGGTCTTGATAGATTAGGATGGGTAACAGTGTCAGGGGATGATGTACGTTACGAGGTTTCTGATCCAACTGGACTAAAAACTAGTGACTATATGGATTGTGCTCGTGATGAAGAATATACAAAAATGTTTCCAGAACTCACTATAACTGAAACAGGTGTTGAAGAATGCTATAATTCTCATCTTGACTACGATGTGATTAAGGAGAATTTAAACCAAGAATATAACTATAATGGGAATCTAAAGCGTTATTTAGATGATGATGAAAGGGCTAAGCACACTAAATTTGAGATTAGAGTAGATGCTGATTGGGTTGAAGAAGTAGAAGTTAACGAGCCTCTACCTGATCCTGAGATAAAGAACTTTAAAATACCTAAAGATGAATTGAAATCAGGAACAACCTATGAGGCAATGTATGAAGTGTGTAATGAAAGAGATGATGAAGAGAATAGTGGAAAGGTATGGAAATCACTTTCAAGCACAGGAGGGTATCTGTTTTCTAGTATGGCGAGTGAAACAAAAGAGATTCCCGCCGGCGAATGTATAAATGGAACTATAGATGTACAGGTCGGGGCGAATGAAAGAACTACTGATGAAATAACACTAACTATGAGTCCATTATCACTAGGAGAAGGAGTGTCAGAAGACACTGCATCAGAAACAGTTACTATACTACCTGGAGAAGGAGACATAGAACCTGATGGTCCTCAAACAACAACAGATACTGATGAGGAGTTAACTGGGTTCTTCTTTGGTCAGAATAAGAAGACCATTGGATTGATCGGTATGATTGTTAGCTCGTTAATGATACTAGCAGGGGTGTATATCAGATATGGTAAGTGAAAACCCATTTAGCAGTGAATCCACAGCCACTACCCGTAGCAGTGGATCAAAAAAGTCTCTAAGTCAACATGAGAAACAGAACTCATCGTTACTGATAGGAATAGGTATATTAATGTTCTTAATAGGAACCGCTATGTATATGGGTATAGGTTACTACGATGTATTCGGATTAGAACTAAGAACCACATCAAGCGCAGCATGGGGTAGCTCAATCCCATTCTTTGAAGGATTACAATTAGGAGGGCTAGTGTACTATGGTGCCTTTATAGCAGGGTTCCTTGGATTCGTGGTATCATATTCATACCTAAAAAACAAGATAAGAGCCTCACCAGAAGCAGCGACCTTCATGGGAATAGTGATAGGAGTCATATCTTTTGTGATAAGTAACAGATACCTTCCATTACTACTAGGATTAATCGTTGTATACATACTTATAATTCCTCTTTCAAGGAAAACAATCTCCTCTAAAATACCGAGTTCCCCAGGAGGATCTTCATCTTCAAGAGGAGATGAACGGGGGGAGGTATAGATGGAGAACAATAACCTAGCAGCTATCGTGGTTCTGGCTGGAGTTCTATTATCAATAGGTATATATATCTCTTATGCCCCAGCCGCATGGGTAGCACCCTATGAAACAGGAGGAGAATGGCAACATGACAGAGTATCCCAAGAGCCATTGGTTCCAGGTAAGACTTATGACATTGGCTCAGGAAGAAGCTCAGTGTCAGATGTGGAATTCGAACATGACTACGAGGTAGAAGCTTTTCTAACTACAGGTTGTTTAACCAAAGGTTCTCCTTTTGCTTATAAATTCCTAGAAGATGGTAGAAAAATCGGAAGCATTTGCCCTGATAGTAGAACGATCTCTGAGGATAGGTTAGGTTACCGTATAGTAGGACAAGCAGAACACTACAAGATTAGAGATGATATATGGGCTTCAGGAGAATTCATAACCATAGAAGAAAGTGATGATGACGCATATATTTCTGCAGGTATAACAAAGCAGTTTGACCTGGAGCCAGAGTACTATGACTTAGACAGATCTTCTTCAGAAGGAGGACACACACTAGGACCAGCAGGAGACTTTGAAGAAGGAACAGAAGTAGAAGTACAAGCAATGCCAGACGACGGATGGAAATTCAGCCACTGGAGCGGAGACATATCCAGCGATTCAAGAACAGTTACAGTTACAATGGATTCAGACAAATCAATAAAAGCTAACTTCGTGGAAAAAGAGCCTGAGACATATACTTTGAATACTGATACTGTTGGCTCTGGATCAATCGGTCCAAGTTTCTATCCTGAATTCGAGAAAGGAGAAGAAATCACACTTAATGCTTATCCTGATGATGGATGGGAGTTCAATTACTGGGGTGGAGATGTCTCTGGCTCGTTATCAAGCTCTATCACCGTGACTATGGATAGTGATAAAGAAGTCATAGCACACTTCTCACAAGTAGAAGACGATGGAACTGAAACCACTACTTATTACGACTTCATGCCTCATAGCGATGGAGAAGGAACAATTCAGAACCTTGAATCCACGAAAGAACTAGAAGAAGGAGAAACAATCACAATAGAAGCAAACCCAGATACAGGATGGGAATTTGTAAGATGGAAAGGAGACATAAGCGGAACATCAAAACAGAAAACCATAACCGCGGATGAAGATAAAACAATCATAGCATACTTCAAAGAAACACAAGATGAAGAAGAAGAGGCAGAGGGAACAATATCAATAGAAGAAGTAATCTACGACGGAGAAAACGGAGAACTCTACACCAAGATCAAGGTATCTGAAGTGAAAGGAACACCAAGACTAAGATACAGCATAGATGATAACTTAAAAGACACAGAGACAATAGAACAAGACACCACTATGAATAAATCCTTCAAAGTATCAAGCAATACAGGTGAAAAACTGGTGAAATTCACACTCAAAGACCCTGATACAGATACATCACTCGCCTACGACCAGGAGAAAATCCACACCGAGTACCTAGTATGTGAAGAAGAATGGAAAACACTCGGAGAAGGAGGAAAATGCGTTCCAATTAGTTGTGATGAAGGAGAATACCTAAATAAATCCATAGCTCAATGTGAAGAACTAGAAGAAGAAGAAACACAGATAGAAAAAGAAGAAAGCCAAGGCATTGATAGAGATATGGAAGGAACTAGTCCTGGAGCACCGACAACAGCGACTGTTATGGGTATGAAGCCAGTAACTCTGTCAGTGATTATATTGATTTCTTCAGTGGCTCTTGGTATCTGGATAGCAACCAGGAAGAAGAGGTTGATATAGATGGATAACCACACGATAGGTGTGGGGCTATTGATAACAGGTCTTCTTGTATCAATAGGTATATTCTTCACTTATGGCTCAGGCTCAGCCTACGTAGCACCCTATAACATAGGAGATGAATGGAGAACAGTACAAGGAACAGCGGATTTCTATGGAGAAGGAACCTATCAAATCGAAGAAAACACTCGTGATGCAACCGATCACTATTTCCTAGACGAAGAAGGTGTAACAGATACAGGGATTCAATACGAAGAAATGATGGATAAATACAAAATCCTAGTAGAAAGCGACTTTTTCACCTATAGTGATTGCCCTGGAATTTGGAGAATGAGACTCATAAACACAGAGACAAATTCATGTTACCCTGAATCATACTGCCCTAGCACAAAACTAGCAGAAGAAATCCCAAAAAAATGGGGAGCTGAAGAAAGAACTGTGAATAAAAAAATCGCTGAAGGAATCTACATGTCTGGAGAGATATGGCCAACTAAGAAAACAATGTTCATCAGCATTACAGAAAAGATAGATGAATCTCCAGATGACCGCAGTATCTCTATATATGACGATACCTATAGCTATCATGTGGATACACAGGAACTTGAAGTGAAGCTAGGTTATGACTTTAACTTCGCTGAAGATGACTTAAAAGGAGAGCTATATATCGATGGAGATACAAAGAAACAATTCGGATTCAACGAGATAGAAGATCAATCTATAACTGCTAGTGTAGAGCCTGATGGAGAGAGAGAAGCAGAGATAGTGCTGTATGACACGGAGTCAAATGCAAGTGACTCCGCTGAATTCACAGTAAAAACAGGTAGTGACATAGATTCAAATGAATCAGTTAATGGAGAGGTAACAGGGATAGATGCAGTGTATGATGATAAAAACGAAACACTTAGTGTAGGTGTAGAGGTAGAGAATATAGAGGGAACAACGAACCTTTACTTTAATGTAGATGGAGATACTAAATACATAGAAGAATATCCTTCAAACGGAGAATATGAAAAGAGCTTTGATCTAACAAAAGACCAGGGAGAAGTAGAGACTGAAACAGAGCTTTATAGTGCTGACGGTGAATTACTTTCATCAGAAACACAGGTAGTAAAAACAGATACAAAGACCACGAACAGAGACGGTAAAGGCGGCGGTGGACCAGGACTTAACGACAGTCCTAACTACCTTGCCTTATCCCTCTTAGTGGTGTTCGGAGCACTAGGAATCGGGTTCATAATGCTTCAAAAAGGAGGTATAGAAAGATGAATATATGGGACGTGATAGCAGCAATGTTAATAGTGATAGGGATAATAGGCTCATACCAAGGATACGCACAAGGCGTGTCCACTCCATTCAACATGTTGTTACTTGATATGTATAGATGGATGGGGCTAGCCGGGTTCATAGGGATCATTACAAATTCACTGTGGAGAAAATCAGAGAGGTTTGGTTAAAATGGCTAAAAAGAAGAAGCTAGGAAACGAAGATGAACTTCCTAAGGATGTAAGATGGTATTTTATATTCAGAAGAGAAGGACAGAGAAATCTTAAATACCTAGATAAAGTTAAAGCCCGTAATACAGATGAAGCTAAGAGAAGAATGAAGAAACAAAACATAAAATTAAAGTCAGTTGATTTCTTGTTACCTAGAAATTATCTTCATAAGATAGGTGATTAATATAGATCTAGGTAGTTTACTCGGTGCTGGATTATCGTTCTTCATGCAGGTTCTTCAAGGCATAAGGATGTGGATTGTTAGCCAAGGAGGATACATCAGTCTTGGCTTAGCTGTTATTGCCTTTATTATAGGGAGGTTATCTAATAACTTGTTCAAGGGAATTAAAAGCCTTTTAATAACTATTACTATGGTGTTGTTGATTATTGGGTTGTTCTTCGCTATATTTAATCCTGATATGATGGCTAGTGTGGTTCCAGAGGGAAATGAATCTAGTGATGGTTTTGATGATGGGTTCTTTGATCAAGGTAATGAAACTAATGAAACACTGCAAAATGAATCTCTTACAAATAACACCTCGGTCTCTATAACTGGTAAGGGGGTTATGGTTTGAACCGGGCTCTATTGCTGTTTATACTGCCTTTTTTCTTATTAACTATATTTACTTGGATTTATCTCTGCACTATTGCATTCGTTGTTTGCCGTATATTTAAAAAGGTTCGTTGATCTTCAAGATAGGTGTTTATAAATAACACTTAATATAGATATAACGGAGGTGACAAAATGATTACAGAACAGCTTTCATCCCTTGCTGGAAACATGGTGTTCATGCTAGCAGTACTTGTAGGGTTTGGTTTATCCCTACTTGCAGCAGCAACCAGTGACATGATGAAGAACGCTACCTACAAAGAAGGAGTATGGGTTCTGATAGCCTCTTTCCTAGTAGCTATGACACAGGGAGTGGCAGCAGGAGTACATGCATGGCTCGGGATGTTTGTAACCTTTATAGCTGGTATATCTCTAGGATACGGATTGATGAAGATCGCTTACGCGGTTTTCTCAGAAACCGAAGCTATTGTATCCGGAGCAAGTTAAACCTCTATATGCCTCATCTCCCTAATTAGATGAGGTCTATTTTTTTTCTATATCAACAAGGCACAGTACAGATTATGTAGAGTAAGGAAAACACCTATCAACGCCACTGATCCAGGGATCAATAACTTCACCCAGTGATCATCTGAGTATCTCTTGAACAACTTATATATCCAGAAAATCAATGACACAGCAAGGAATTTAATCATCATTCCAGCACTGATAAATACATCTAAACCAAATCCATTAAACCATCTATAAAGAGGATGAACCTCAACCATCCCTAGCTCGAAACAGATAGCAGAACTAACTATGTCTCCTAATACAAAGAACAAGATAACCATGCTCCATAGTGTTCTACTGTAATCTATAGACATAGGCGCCATTTTTCTTTCCAATTATATCTATATCAGGCATCTTTCTCAGCCTTCTGGAAACACTTTGTGAGCTCCAGTAGTTTTTATCTTCTTTCGGCATTCTCTTCCATACTTCTCTCGCGGTCATGTCCTTATAATCTGTCAGGTCGTATATGTCTCTGATTGTTTCTGCTAGGGCTTTGAATAGTCTTTGTCTGCGTTTAGATTGTTTACTCATTGTCACTGCTCCATTCTTTTACTTTGAATTTAATTGAATCTACAGTGGTAGAGGCTTTATCTTCGCATAGGGTTTTTCCTAGCTCTTTCTTCATTCTGTTTCCACTGCAGTAGAACATGTATCGGAATTTTTTAGGTGACACTGGTATGTGGTATGGTGCGTCTGAACTGCTTCTTTCTACTTCTTGGTCAGGGAACTGGAGTTCTTCTTCATCGTTTTTTAGAGTTATGTTTTCTAGTTTCATTGTTATTGGTATTGTCCCGAACCAGTTTTCTAGTCTTTCGCTTGGTATTGATACTTCGTACCATTCTCTGTTTGGTGTTGATTCGTATCTTCGTGGTTTTATGACATCGGTTAATTTGTTCCCTCCTGTTCCTGCATCGATTATCTGTGGTTTTTCAATCTCTTGTTCCTCATTAATCACGTATTTCTACCTCTCTTAGGATGCCTTTGTTTTTACCTATCATGACTAGTTTATCTATTGGGATCTCTGTTCCGTTGAATTTGCTGAAGTTTCTGTTTGGTTTTCTTCCTCTTGTATCGAACAGTGTTATGTGTGGTTTGTCTACATGGTTCTTGGTGTCTAGTTCTCCTATTAACCCGTATTTAGTGGTTCCGTATAGGCTTCCGAATCTGTTTACTTTGAATATAGAGGGTTTTTTGCTGAGTTTGTTTTCTGCTCTTTCGTTCCAGTCTTTTTTATCGAATGTTTCTCTTGGTGGGTAGATTGTGATGTGTGGTATTTTGTGTGGGGCTTCTTTTCCGTTGTATTTTATGAAGTTGTTGTTTGTTTTTTCTAGTTCTTGTTTTATTTTTTCTGGTAGGTTTATTGTTAGGGCTAGGAATTTCTTCAAGTGTATTCACCTCGATTGGGTAAGGGTAGTTCATGGTTTTTTTGGATTAATCGAATGCCTCTGTATCTGGATAGATATAGGTCTTGTTTACTTGGTTTTAGGTCTATTGGTTTTGATTTATTTGTATCTATATATGTTTTTACTCGGTTCATTTCACCTATCATGGAATGCTCTCCATCTATCCATTTCCCTATAACATTAAGGGAACTTTACACATATAAAGTTATTGGAAAAAATAAAAAGGTTTCAGAGATCGGTGTTGTTAAATAGCTTCAAATCGAAGAGACATATCCACAGTCATATTACCCACATTATCCTCGAAAAACACTGTATAGTTCTTAGTCCAGTTACCAAGCGAGTTAAAAGTCATGGATCTATCCCACACCGTGGATCCATTCACAACACTCAAAGAGTCATTAAAAGTTGCTACCTCACTTGTATCACCTTCATCGTACTGTATCTTCTGTATCACTGATTCATTCACATCACCATCAACAGACTCCACTGTGAACACTTCCAAAGTACCTATCTCTGCATCAGCTCTGTTATCTACATCAGCACTCACTGTCACTGACTCTCCACCATAAACAGTTCCATCACTATAGTTAAAGCCATCAGTTATATCCAGCGCTTTCTCCACACTTACTTCTGTCTCTGTCTGTGCAAACATATTCACTGTCACTGCCAATGTAGGTATTGATAGGAACACAAGTATTGCTAGTATTGGAATGGTTTTACCGCGTATCTCCACTGTTCTCTTAACCAAGTCTTTGAATCTTCCCTGTATATTCATCTATTCTCACCTCCTATTAATTATTGAGAGGAACTTTAAACATATAAAGTTATTGGAAATTTCCTACTTTCAATCTCTGATTCCTCCTAGAATATCTTTCATCTCTTTCTCAAGATCTTCATCTAATTCGATATGAGTATAAGGCTCTAGGCCCTGGACACTTGAATGACCTGTCAACTTCTTAACCTTAGATAGACTCATATCTGACGAAACCAACATCATCACAAAACCATGTCTAAGTGAATGTGGAGATAAACGATCTGTAGAATCTAAACCACTTTTCCTCAACGCCTTCTTAAAGTAGTAGTAGAATTTGTTTGAATTAAGCTCGGGAAAAACCTCTTCATCATCCTCTATATCCCTAGTTCTTTCCTTTAACCTCTCTTGAAGATCCTTGACAAGTAAGACCTCTCTTTCTCCTCTTTTTGAATCAACCACTATCCTACCTGTCACGAAGTTAATATCTCCTTTCTTCAAGCTACATATAGCTCCAGGTCGCATTCCTGTCTTAAAACCAAGCTCTACAGCTAGTTCCAGGTCTCCTTCTTCTTCACGAATCTCTTGGTTCTTTATAGTTCTAATTAGTTCCTTGTATTCTGTTGGATGGATCACTCCCCATTTCTTCTCTTTCTCTGTTTTCAGTCTATGCATTGTGTCTGCAAGGTCTTCTCTTCCGAATACGTATCTATAGAGAACTCGGAGTGATGCAATATAGTTGTTCTTTGTTGATTTCTCCATTCCGCTTAATCCGTCAGCGATGAATTTATCTATGTGTTCTTGTTCTGCTTTTGAGGCTGGTTGGTTATAGTTGTTCTGATACCATCGTAGGAACTCTTTAACATTAGTAACATATTTATCTTGTGTGTTCTGTGCTAGGTTGTTCCTACGGCAGTATTCTTCTACCTTATCTGTGATTTCGTGTTTGTTTCGTGGTTTATTCACCATATAACTCCTGCTCGATCGGTGTCTGTTGGTGTAATACCCTAGCCCTCAGAGGGTGTTGAGAGAGGGTTGTTTTTCTTCTCCACCAGAGGTTCAAGATAAGTTATTGTTATCTTGATTTATAAGGTTTTTCCTCCCTAACCACTTTACTTTAATAAAGTAAAGCCCATGTATGTATACAAATAACAAAAAACACAACTACAACAAAAACAACCTAAAAAATTCATGGGAGAAAAACGCTACAAGAGAGAAAAGGGAAATAAAAGCCCTGCAGGAGTTCACGTGGATAGTGCCACTCCTACAGGAACAGCCTCCCTATAGAGAGAGGTTATGTCCCAACTCCCTTGTAGCACTCCCGGAGAGTGATAAATATGGATGATGTTAATTAAGGTCCCATCACCAAGACCAAACTAACAATCCGAGTTATATATAATTAGTGTCTACTACTTAATAAATCTTTCGGATAGAAGAAAGAGGAAAGGGTCGGGAGAGGGATGTCCTCTCCCTAAATGGGTGGTCAAATTAGGGACTGGTTCAATGGTTCGTGTTAACATTACACTCACAGTGCTTTAAAAAAATACGGGGTAAATCCCTATAAGACAAGTTATTCTTTGGGGGGTTGAAGGGGAGACCCCCCAAGAGGTGAAAATTGACTGTTTTACTGCGCACCGATTCAAGGAGCAGACCCCCTTCAATATGAATTAATGAATCATGGAAGGTAAAATTTCTTCATCCAGCCTCTAGCATGATTTAAAGCATCATCCTTATTCTTAAACTTCTTCAACGTATCTTTAGATGTTCCTCCATCAGAGTTCCTCCAAGCCTTTCTCACATTATAGTAATCTCTCTTCTTCAAGACCTTAACTCTTGCAGGGTATTCATCATGCTCCCATACCATACGATCCTCTTTATCTTCAACCAAGCTCCAATTACCTTGAATCTTAGGCATATTCAATACCTCTATAGTTTATCCACAACTGTTTCAGCTCCTTTAAGCACTTTATCGGTTCTTCTTTCAATATCTTCAGTCATACTATAATCTGAACCTCCTTCTCTCCCTTCTTCTCCAATACCTTCAAACGAGTGTTTCCTTATCCAATCTACAGCATAGTTATAAGCTCCTTTATGACCTTTATCATCCTTCTTCTTAGTTCTGGTACGTCCTATAATATCGCTTCTAGGTAATTTATCAAGTTTACTGGATTTATTTATATAGAACGCAACCCATTTCCTATCACGCATTACTGGCTTATATCTTTCACCTAGTTGATCAAGAACATTCTTACCTTTACCTAGTTTTTCAAGAACTTTCTTAGCTTTCTCTGTCTTCATTACATATACCGCGATAGAGAGATTTTCATGGCTCCATTTAACAACACTATTATCTAAATTTTTATTCCAATTAGTTGATTTACCCATGTCCTAGACCTCTATATATAATTACATATCTTTATCTTTATAAATCTTTCGCTCAAGCAAAACACCCCAAAGAAATTTAAACAAAAAACCCCTTAAAACAACATGTCTACAAACTACCAACAAGGCTATCAATTCGAATACAAAGTCAAAAACCTATTCCAAAAACACAAACAATGCATAGCAGCAAGAAGCCCAGCAAGCAAAACACCAACAGACATCTACGTAATGTGCAAAGATCAAACCTATCTAATACAATGTAAAACCACGAAGAAAGATAAACTCTACGTCTACGGATTAGATAAACTAAAAGAACAAGCACAGAAAATAAACGCGGTTCCATTACTAGCCTACAGCCTACACTACACTGCACCATACATAACCAAGGTAAAAGAAGATAGCTTTAAAACAGATAAAGATTCTAGTAACGTGGAGCTAAGAGAAGTTCTTGAAAAAGAGACAGAACCAAAGTTTTTTATATAGCGATGTATCCTATTTATATCCATTCTAACTGGAGAGGGCTAGAACCACTGCACCGGTTTCTAATGGAGATGGGTGAACCTCTAAACACAAACCCTCTCCAACCTCCCTTCCCATCCCTACTCTACTTCTATAGAGATCTTAACCTTGTCCTCTAACCTCAGGTCTCCATCCAATTCCTCCTTAGGAATAGTCAACTTATGGAAATTGACAAACTCAGAGTCCTTAACCTCGATTTCAAAACAAGGCTCTCCTTCAATCACATCATCATCCCATCTATTGCTTTTAACCTTCTTGAGTTTTATTATCTCACCATCATATTCTAACTCTTCAGTCATCGCTCATCACCTCGATATTGCTGGGTACGTACCTCTCACAAACCCTGGTGTGGGTCTGTGAGCCACATCTTTCATAACAATCAAATGTGGATTCAACAAAGGCACGAAACCTCTCAGCATCAGTCTCCTCCTAAATCTTATCATCTTTCAGCAACTTTCTTAGAATGCTGTTTAACTTTCACCATCTCTTTCTTCGTGTCTCTACTAGCCATCTTACTATCCTTATCCTTATCCTTGCTCATCTAATTCACCTCCGTTCATTACTTTCTGGTTTTCTTCAAGATATTTATCCCAAAAACAATCAAAACACCTAAATATCTCTACATTGTTTTTATGTATCCAGTAACCTGCCTTCTCTCTTCCACATACTTTTGAGGAATATGAATGTGAGTTTGCTCCGTATTTCTTCTTGAGTTTACCGCAGATGGCTCTTCCTTCTGTTAGTTCTTCTTGTTTTTCTCCGTTTCCATTGACTATGTGTTTTTCAGGCATAATACATATTTGTGGATATTGGTTTATAATTCTTAGGGTTTCTGGTTTAAAATCCTTTTTCATTAGCCTCTCTCATAAACCTATAACCAGTTTCCTTCGCCTCATCAATAGTATCCTCCTTAGACTCACGGATAAACACAACACGTCCAGAACTAGAATAACCAACATCAGTAGGCTTAATGACTTTACAAACAACCTGCCACTTGCCAAAACGACTATTGGTCTTACGAATCTTTAAAAAACCCTTATATCCACGAGCTTTATAGTTCCATTTCTTCTCATCTTCCTTAGACCAATTCGCAATCCTAGGCATATAAACACCTCCACTACAGCTTATTATACTTCAACCTCTTCTTCAACTTACGTTCAATCCTACGAGCTCTTTCTAAATCAGTGTAAGCACGACTATAAAACTCAGCCTCTCTGTGAAGATCATGCTTCCCATCCACCTGGTCATAATCCGCTCTCTCCCACATAACAGCCTTCAAACGATGACGCAAACGCTTAGAATGACCAACATAAATCACATCTTTATTCTTATCAAGCAATTTATAGATCCCTGGCTCATTATCCTCATTCTTAACCTCACTATACTTCAATCTCCGCGGATCACTATACCTCATACCTATCCCTTATTTATTTCTCTCCATTTTCTTCAACCTAATCGCAAGATAGAGTGCCTGAAGCAATCCATCATAATTATGTCCCTCACCCTCCTTAATCCGTTTAACAGCTTTCTTAAGATACTTCAATTTAATGGTTCCATCTTCAAAAAACGCTTCATCACCATAAACCCTGTAAAGGTAACTAGACACTCTACCTTCATTACCAACAGCCTTCTGAATCCATTTATCAGACATTAATCATCACCCCATAGGATTAAAACCACCAGCATCTGAACCCTCAGGCTCTGAACCCTGTGCTTCTGCTCTCTCCTGCTCCATCTGGTTAATCCTCTCCTGCGCCTGTTCAGACACCTGTGTCTGAATCTGTTGCTGTCCCTGTTCACCAACCTCTACATTTACCTCAGCATTAGAATGACCACCAGTTATACTAACAGATTCACCAGGTCTAATCTTTATCTCTCTTCCAGAAGGAGTCTCAACATTAACTCCTCCTTTCACATGCGTCACCACATTAGGAGAGAACGATTCATTCTTAACCGCTTTATCCACAGGTATATCTATCTTAACAGAGTTATTTCCTTCTTCAAGATACGCATCCTCTGCAATCGTGAACTCTTCTCTAGACATAGATAGATCTCTTAATTGCTCTTGGTTTCTTTCCCTCACCTGCACTTGGTTAAGTTCCATCGTTATCTTTCTATATTGTTCTTCAGATACATTTTCTTCAGCAAGAGCAACTACCTTATCCTGTAGCTCGGTTAAGTCAAACTCCTGGTTAACAGGGATAACTATCGGTGTAGATTCTTCTTCTTTGTATAGTTTTATTTCACTTATATCTAGATTCATCTCCTCGTAGTCACCTGCTTCATCAGTTAACGCGAACACAGTGTTAGCTTCTTCTCCTGCTTCTTCTACCGGGTACAATCCTCCTTCAGTATTCATAAAAGCAAAAAAACCCACTACAATAGCAATACCTATAACTACGGCTATTAATTTATTCATAGAAAACCTCTTGGTTTAGGATTTTTCTTCATCCATTTAACAGCGTATTCACGAGCCTTCTCTCTATTTGACTCATTCATCTTAATCCATCGGTGTATGTCCTTCGGGTTCTTAGCATAAACATTGTAAAAAGTGCCTTTAGATCTTGTTTTTTTCTTCCTCATAATGACCTTGTGCCCGGTTTCATTATTTATCCAGATATTTGGATATTTCTTCTGATTATAGGTTTCTTGGGATGGGCTCCAGTTCTTGATTCTAGGTATATTAATCACCTATAGTAATTAGTTGTTTCTATATATAAAAAGGTTTTGCTCAAGCAAAAACTTCTGATATTGGTTATAAAAAAATAGAAAGATTTAAAACCTTAGAAAAAGAAAGATTGAAAAGAAAGATTGAAAAAAAGAGAAAAAAGAGGAGAGTTCCACTACTCCTCTACTCTCGGTGCTAAAAAACTCTCTACAACAACACCATCTTCACTTGAATACATCTTCAACGGGCAATCCGATTTCAAAGACATAGTTACCTCGCTCATCTTCGGAACTAAGTTCTTCACATAAGAGATAGGGAACATTACCTCTATCTCTTCATCTACCTCTATATCCTCTTTCACTATATCTCTATAAGCACTTTCCTCCTCTGCCTCTATCTCTAAATCACCATTAGCCCTGAACTTCAAATGGTTGCTAAATCCACCTGCTATTCCTATTTTTTTCTTTAAATCACTTTTATCTACCTCTATCTCTGTATCAAAATCCACTTCAGGTTTATTATCATCTCTACTCTCCATAGATAATAGAGGGATTTCATATCGCTGGTTACCTCCTTTTATCACTAATTTATTCTCCTGTTTCTTCATAGTTACTTCTTTGTCTTTCAGGTTCTTTAATGGCTTTTTCAGTTCTCCTGCTCTTACTTTTATCTCTGCTGTTTCCTCTGCCTGTATATCTTTGAAGTTACTTGGCTCTATCTTCACATCTAATAGAGCGATTTGGCTTTCGTCCATTTGTTTTACCTGTATCCCGTTTTCTTCTGACACCTTCATAGTCATTTCATCAAGGTTTTTATTCAACATATCTACTGCTTTTTTCACTTCTTTGGTGCTTTCTTTATCTATCACTATCTTCATCTTCATCATCTCCTTTGTTTCTATATTCTTCATCTAACTCTGCGAAGGATTTTGTTCCTCCTTGGCTTTGTTGTCTTGTGTATCCTCCTCTGTAGGTTCTTCCTTTTGCTCTCATCTCACGACCTTTTTTCTGTGCGTCTGTTAGGCATTTACTCATATTTAACTACCTCCTTGTTCAACATCTTTCAAGTTCTCTACATCTCTCTTGAAAATAACTCTGTCATCTATTCTCTTAATCTGTCCTGTTCCACTTAACTCGTTCACTAACTTCGTTGGCAAGTTAGATATATCTATCCAATTCTCAACCAACTCAATCCTATCTAAATCTATATCTCTATCCATATTCATCATCTCCATTTTTGTTTTTTTATCCGTGACATAATGACACAAAACACCGATAAGCCCTGTATATTGGCTCTAACCCCCCCCGTAAGAGAGGGAAACACACCAATAACTCTGTGTCATCGGTGTGTCAAAATGTGTCAAATGTGTCATCTCTTTATATCTCACCTCTGTTCCTTAACTTCTTTTTATATCTGTAAAATGTTTTCCTACTCTTACCTGTTTCTTTTCTAAATTCCTTTACCTGTTTCTTCACTTTATCATAACCCTGTTCCGTTATCTCTTTCAATACCTCTAAATCACTATCCTTGTCGTATTCTAACTGATTTTTCACTAACTCCTTCCAACTATCTCTTGTTCTATATATATCCAGCGACTTCATTAAGTTCCTTATATTTAACCGATGGCTCTCGTTCACTAATTCCTGTAAATACTCTAATACCTCGTGTTTCTCCTGTTTATCTAAATCCTTGTCTAAATCTTTATTCGCTATCTTACTCATTAACTCAAATTTCTCCTTATGAGAGAAGTTTAGTTCGTGGTATAGACATCGGTTCTTTAACGCTTCCATATTCTCTCCTTTCATATTCAGTTCATTAACCAGCATTATCACTCCTCCTTTGAACTCAAATTTGTCTGGTAGGTCGCTGGGTAGTTTAGTGCTTCTGTATTGTATTTCTCTATTACCTGTGGTGCTCCATAGAGCGCTCTTTAACATACTTACTGCTTCTTTGCTGGATAACACTCCTTCTATATCATCTAACACTAACACTTTATCTTTATTTCTATACAGAGTTCGATAGAACTCAAGTGGAGTGCTGTAGGTATTTATCAGTTTATAGTGCTGGTTTATCTCCAGTCCTTTCTTCTGTAGTTTATTCAGCGTTTGATATGTCTTACCCAGCCCTGCGTTGGATTTACAGATATATGCGTTAGCATCTCCGTCTGCCACCATCTCCACATAGTTGTTATGGAATTTGTAGTGTTGCTGTATATCTGTGTTCTCGTTCTCTGCTATTTGTTTAATGCTTTGTCTTTGTTCTCTTTGTAGTTCTTCTTTTTCTTTCTCTACCATTTCCTTGTTATGTTCTTGTTTCTGTCCTATGTATTCTGATAAATCTATTTCTTCATCGGGTTTGCTGTTAGGGAAGTTCTTGTTCAGGTGTTCTCGCAGTAGATTAAAGTTCTCTTTCTGTGTTAGTGAATTATCCCATATAGACCTGTAGTCCACTTCTTCTTTATCTATCTCTCTTTTCTCTAACAATTTCTCTATTGCCTGTTCGTTCAATTCACCCATATTATATCACTCCTCTTTCTTTTAGTTTTTTCTTAACTCTTTCTAATACTCTTAAATACTCTGCCATCTCTTCATCTTTTTCATCTTCAGGTTCACACATTACAAATTCCTTATCTATCAATTGCTCTAACATATCTTTCTCCGTATCGTTTAATGCCTTCTCTTTCTCTGCCTCTATATCACTTCCTTTTGCTCTTTTCAGGAGAGTATAATCATCTGACACTCTCCTACATAACTTACTACACTCTCTATCTAATACATCGTTCTTAATCTCGTGGATTTCCGACATATCTATATCTTCTTTCTGCTCTATCTTCTTCACTATCTCTTTCTCTATCTCATCTACATTTTTTATCTTCTCCATATCTATCATCTCCATTTATGTTTTTATGAATTTCTCAAAAATCGGTTGAAATAATTTACCTTTATCTGTTCTCTGTTGATAACTAACCTCTGCCTTACTCCACTCGTTCTCTTTCCACTCCTCTAACACATCTCTACTGCGAACATTAACTCTAATCTCTACATCTTCCTCTGTCATACATATAAAAGTCCCTGTATCCTTACCTTCCTCGTGTCCAACTATCTCAACATCTTCATTTAACTTTCTCTTGATTTTAATCCAATTCCTACTCCGTCCACTACTATATCTGCTGTTCTTCTTCTTCGCCATAACTCCCTCCCACTCATTATCCTGAACATCTCTCCACGCTTCGTTAAAATCTGTATAACTCTGTGGTGTGTGAATACCTTTCAAATCCTTAACGATTTCTTTTTGTTTCTTTTTCCTCTCCATTAATTTCTTCGTCCTATATTCCTCTCCCTCATAACTTAACACATCGAATATAACTGCTTTTGCGTCTTTCCAATTCTCTTTCGCATTTAAATCCAATACATTACCTTGTGGGATATATATCTCTATATCAAGAACAGCGTTCACTTCTTTTAATTGTTTCCATAGGTGTTTAAATCGGTCTTTCCTGTTACAATTCCTTTTACTCCATAATCCGTTCTTTGTCCGTATATGTCTTGCCCCGTCGTATTTCCTTTCATATATATAGTTATCACTTAATCTACTTTGTTTTCTCCACTCACTTGGCTTCTTCTCTCTCGGCTTCATAACCAAACTATCAATATCCATTTAATTTACCTCTGTTAAATCTGTTTCTTCTTCTATATGGTCTTGGATTAATCCTTTTTTTAGTTCCTTATTTGTTTCTATTTCCTTTTTTAGAAGTTCTATATTTCTCTCTATTCTCTTAATAGGTTCAATTATCTCTGTTTCTTCATCTCTCTTTTTAAATAATTCACTTACTTTCCTGTTAAGTTTATCTCCATCTCTACCTATCTCGTGGTAAAGGTGTAGGATAAACTCTAAATCTACATCGTGTTTTTTTAAATCAAACCAATTTTGATGGGTTAATATCTCTTTAATTGCTCTTTTCTCCATTTCTTTAGTCATTTCACCATCTCCATTTTCTTTATTAGTTCTCTTAATTCTTCTTTTGAATAACCTTGCTTATAGGTTACTTCTTCTTTCTCAATTTCTTCTAACAATCCTTCTCTATTCTTCTTATCTAATCCTTTCCAAAAATCCTTTGGAAAATAGTTATAATACATCTTCTTCAGTTCCTTAAAACTCTTATCCTTATTTCTCTCCATTATAATACCAATACAAATATCTATCAAACTATCCTTATCCTTTTTCTCTAAATCTATTTCTTCAGGGTAATATCCTCGTTCTATCTCACTCTGTAACTGCTTCTCTATCTCTCTTTTATGTTCCTCACATACACTCATCTTACCATCTCCTTTGGTCTTATGTGGTCTATTGGTCTATCGTGTTTATATAAATCTTTCTCTGTTTCCTTTATCTTCTCAATTATATATCCTGCTCTTTCTTTATTCAACTCCACTTCTCTTAACTCTTTTCTAACTTCTTCTTTCCATTTATCCATCTATACCACCTAAACAATTCTCTGCTCTCCAACTATAAGACACACCTTCTCCTGCTTCATATCCCTCATTTAACTTCTTCTTCACATCGTCAAGAGCGTTTATAATCTCACTCCACGCTTCAGCGTCATTATACTCATCTCCACTCTCAACTACCAATTTCTTCTTAACCATATTTATCAACTCCTATATTTTTTTTTTTGATTAAATGAAAATAAAAAAAGGGCTATCAACCCCTTAAACCTCTACCATTTTTTCAGGTTCTTTCACACTTTCAGGTTCTTCCGTTATCTCTGCTTCAGGTTCTACCTCTGCCTCATCCTGTTCAATAGAGTCAGATAAATAAACTCTACCTAACCTCATAATCCATCCACTTCCGTATCTATGTATATATGCTATGTATTGTTTGTATCCACTATGGGCGAAGGGGAATTTTATTGCTTCTCCTTCTTCCACTATATCCTCAAATGCTTCAGGAACTCTTACCTTATAGAATTTCTCACTTGCTAAATCCCTTGCCTCTGTTTCGCTTTCTATCTCGTATTCTTCTTTACTTATCTCTTTCGTCTTTGAGAAAGATTTTCGTGGCTCTCCATCTATCTTCTTATATGTCTTTCCTTCATACCTCTCTCCACTATCTTTATAGACATATTTATATCTTTCATCTACCTCTGCGTATTCCTCTGTTTTCTTTTTATCTAATTCTTTTCCTTCTGCGTCGCAATAATTGTATTCTTTTCTCTCTGCCTTTATCCTCTCGTATTTCAGGGGTATTCCCTGTATTTTAAGAGTATATTCTACCATAGTTATCACTCTCCTATTTATGTTTATTGTGTTCATACTACTATTTAAAACTTTCCTTTTCTGTTGGTTGGAGAAAAAAATTTAATCCTCTATCTCTCCTCTAAAACCCTTAAAACTTTCTTTTTCAGTTTCTTTTCAAAATCCCTCTTTCTTTCATCTCACTCTCTCCCTTCACTCCTCTCTCTAAATAAACAAAAAAAATAAGGATAAGAGATTATAAATCCCTATCCTTAACATTTATATATGCTCTAATTTCGTTTGGGTTTATTTCTTCTCTCTTATCTTTGTCTTTAAAGTTTTTGTATATTCCGTTTACATTTTCTTCTAAATTCAGTTCCTTTATTGTTTCAACGACTTTTTGTGGGTGTCCCTGTATTCTTATACCTGTTTTCTCTCCGTTTGGTGTTTTTACTTCTTCGTGTGCTTCTTCTAACATTTCCACTATTTTATATGGGTTTTTTAGTGCTTTTTCTAATTCTCCATTACTCTTTCTAAAAGTTTTTGAGTCTTTAAAATCCATCATATAAATCACTCTCCTATATAGTTTTTTGGGTTAAATGAATTAACCCTGTATAAATTGTGGTTATACTATTATTTAAAACTTTCCTTTATAGAAATAGAAAAATAGAAAAAAAAATAGGTTAAGGTTTCACTCCTCATAAACCTTAACTGCTTCCTCACTACCTAACATTTCAAAACACAAAACAGAATCCTCACTCCACCCATATTCATCACAAATTTTTTTAGGAATAACTACTCTATACGACTTATACCCTCCACTCTCCGTTAAAACATTTTTAAGTTTCCTCCTCCACTTCTCTCCCATATTAATCACTCCCGTTCCACTCTCCGACTTTATTTCCATTTCCTTTTGCTCTATCTTCAATATCCATATTTATCTCCTCCATTTATGTTTTAAGGTTTCAGGGCTTCCCTAAAACCTCTTAAACCTTTCTTTTTTAAGATTTTTCAGGTTTCTTTACTAACTCCGTATTTATCTATAATCTCCTGTCAAGTTCTCGTAGAGCGTCTTCATTTGCTTCTTTCATACTC
>Ga0207421_10002738_pt1 | contig 21606 bp, 24 predicted proteins | sample SodLakKL_010_SED_4_FD_187542 | JGI IMG/M metagenome (GOLD analysis project Ga0207421, IMG submission 187542) | Alkaline sediment microbial communities from Lake Tanatar, Kulunda Steppe, Russia - 8KL_010_SED (SPAdes) (version 2) | ecosystem: Environmental > Aquatic > Non-marine Saline and...
GGTGCGCTATTCAAATCATAAGTTCATCAATCACGCACTAACCACAATCACAAACAGACTTTCAGACATTGATGCGACGATTGAACAGCACATGCAAAAATGGCGACTGAATCGTCTTTCGTTTGTCGACCGGGCAATTTTAAGACTGGGTACCTATGAATTGCTTCATACGGATACACCGACTGAAATTGTCATTGATGAAATGCTCAACTTGACGCATAAATTTTCTGATGAAGGGGATAAACGTCACGTCGCCTTTAACAACCGTGTGCTTGAAAACCTGGCGACTGTCATACGGGGAGGCACCCTCCATGAGTGAACAACCACTGAGTGTAACGGCCCTCACGCGTTATATCAAATATAAGTTTGATAAGGATGAACATCTCAAGGACGTGTTAATCAAGGGCGAGATTTCTAACTTTAAACACAATGTCCGTGGGCATTTTTATTTTACATTGAAAGATGAAAAAGCCTCGATTAAAGCCGTCATGTTTCGCAGTGATGCCTCAGGCGTCATCTTTAAGCCTAAAGACGGTATGACCGTATTACTGCGCGGGTATGTGAGTGTGTTCGAAGTGGCAGGCAGTTATCAAATATATGTTAAAAGCATGGATGAAGTTGGGCTTGGGAATCTTTATCAACAATACTTGCAGTTAAAGGCGACACTTGAAAAAGAAGGGTATTTTGATGATGCCCACAAGCAACCGATCCCCACACTCCCCCGTCAAATTGGGGTACTGACCTCAGCCACCGGTGCGGCGGTGCGAGATATTATCAATATCATCAACCGGCGCTTTCCGATGAGTAAGATTGTGGTTTACCCTACCACCGTTCAGGGCGTCAATGCGAAGGATGAAATCGCTAAAAATATCGCCCGTGCAGACAAGGACCCCAACGATGTGCTCATTGTTGGGCGTGGTGGTGGCTCAATCGAAGACTTATGGGCATTCAATGAACGCATAGTAGCGCAGGCAATCTATGACGCCTCTACACCAATTATTGCTTCAATCGGTCATGAAACAGACTTCACGATTTCAGATTTCGTGGCGGATAAGCGGGCGCCGACGCCCTCAGGTGCCGCCGAAATCGCTGTCCCCGATCAAATGACGTTTAAGCGCGATATTGAAAGTGCCAAAAACCGGCTTTATGACGCCCTCAGGCGCATCGTTCGTTTCAAGCGGGAGCGTCTGGTTAGTCAAAAAGACCGTTATGTCTTTAAAGATCCACAGCGTTTGATTGAAAAACCGGCCACACAGCTTGAATCACTTCAACACCGGTTAACACAAAGTTCACCTGCATCACGTCTTAAGGACAACACCAAAAATTTAGAAACATTGAACACTGCACTCAATAAAGCGTATGAGCGTTTGATAGTCAGCAAAACGCAAGCGCTCAATGATAAAACCAACCGCTTGAAAGTCCAGGACCCAAGACTCATTGTCAAACAAGGCTACACCCTCGCCAAGAAAGCAGGCAATATTGTAAAAAGCGTGCAAGATATTTCTGTTGGTGACACGCTTGAAATGGAATTTCAAGACGGTGCCATCACGGTGGATGTAAAAGAAATCAAGGAGGAAAATCATGAGTGAACCCAAGAATTTTGAAGGCAAATTAGAACAGCTTGAAACGATTGTTAAAGAACTGGAAAGTGGTGATTTGCCACTGGAAAAAGCGATCAAACGCTATGAAGAAGGTGTTCGTTTGAGCAAAGAGTGTCAAAAAATGCTGAGTGATGCGGAAAATGTATTGGTCAAGATGATGAAAGACGATGGTGAAGAGACTGATTTTACCATGCCAAGTGAAGAATAAGGAGTGAGCAGGATGGATGTATCCGCCATTGAGAACCCGTCATTTTTAAAAGCGTATACCATCGAGGAGCTCGATACCCTTGCGGACAACATCCGTGCTTTTTTGGTCGACCAAATTTCCAAAACGGGCGGTCACTTGGCATCCAACATGGGGATTGTTGAACTTACAATTGCGCTTCACAAGATGTTTGACTCTCCCAAAGACAAACTGATTTTTGATGTTGGTCACCAAGCCTATGTACATAAAATATTGACAGGCCGCGCCTCAAAGTTTGACAGCTTGAGACAAACAGACGGTTTGTCAGGGTTTTTAAAACGCGAAGAAAGCATCCATGATGTCTATGAAGCGGGGCATTCATCAACGTCGATTGGTGCGGCTGCTGGGATGCTTTTTTCTAAGCCCTATAATAGCGAGGTAGGTCGTGTTATCGCTTTGATTGGGGATGGATCGCTCAATAGCGGCACCGCACTCGAGGCGCTTAACTTTTTAGGGCACTATCCTGAAAAAAACCCAATTATCGTCATTAACGACAATGAAATGAGCATTTCGCCCAACGTCGGTCATCTATCCAAGATTCTTACCAATGTGCGCATGAAACGCTCTTATCGTTCGATGAAAAGACGCACCAGCAAAATGGTCCCAAGGCGACTTAGAGGCTTCACTTCCAAAGTCGAAGGAAGACTTAAAGGCTTTCTAGCCGGCAGCAACACGTTTGAAACACTTGGTTACAAATATTTTGGACCCATTGACGGCCATGATTTCAAAGCGTTGTTGCGGGCAATGGAAACCATTAAGAAACTTGATGAACCAGTTGTGCTTCATGTGCGCACCGTTAAAGGCAAAGGGTACCAGTTTTCTGAAAATGACAAAGTGGGTCGTTGGCATGGTTGTAAACCATTTGAAATTGAAAATGGGCAATTTCACGGTGAAGGTGATCAAACGGTTAGTTACTCCGATATTGTGGGGACGCACCTCATTAAAAAAGCCGCCATTTATCCGACCCTTCATGTTATTTCACCAGCCATGACTGCTGGAAGTGGCTTAAATGAATTTCAAAAACAATATCCAAAGCGCTATATTGACGCAGGCATCGCCGAATCTACAAGTGCGCTAGTTTCTGGGTCTCTTGCCATGCAGGGTGTAAAAGTATTTCTTAGCATTTATTCAACGTTTTTACAGCGTGCCTATGATCAGGTCATTCATGACATTGCCCGTCATAACGCACCGGTCATTATCGGTGTGGAGCGCGCTGGTTTGGTCGGCGGTGACGGCGAAACCCATCAAGGCATTTACGATATTCCCATGCTTTCCCATGTGCCCAATCTGATGATTGCCCACGGCAAAGATGCACGTGAACTCAGGGGCTTAATCGATTATGCATTGACCCTTAAGCAGCCCATCGCAATTCGTTATGCACGGGCAAGCACTAAACCAGAAGAAGGCGTTTCTCAAATAGACGCGCCAACGTGGGAAATCGTCAAAAAGGGGACAAAAGGCACCATCATTGTTTTTGGTGAGTTTGTGAATGCAGTAAGAGAATTGGTTGAAACCCATTCCCTTGATGTGACCCTCATCAACGCCCGCTTCATCAAACCGCTTGATGAAGAGGTTCTTGATGATATCGATACAACCAAACCACTGATTATCCATGAAGAATCCGTCTTGCACGGTGGACTGGGTTCAGGGGTGCTTGCGCATTACGCGAAACACGCCCGTCCGCTTAAGCACGTCCATTTAATGGGGTTTGACGATGCTTACGTTCCTCAGGGTAAGCGTCAAGAGCTATTAAAGCGGTATGGTCTTGATGCCATGAGCATTATCAAACAAATGGAGAAAATGATCCGTGAGACTCGATAAAGCACTGGTGAAAAAAGGGTTTTTTGAAAGCCGTCATCAAGCCCAAAACGCTATCAAAAAGGGCCGGATCGAAGTAAGTGGCGAGATCATTACCAAGCCAAGTCATCAAATCAAACCAGGTGAAGTCATTCATGTGCGCAAGGGCAGCCAATATGTTTCGCGTGCAGGATGGAAGCTTGAAGCTGCGCTTCAAACATTCAATATTGATGTTAAAGGGTGCACAGTACTTGACATTGGAGCTTCAACGGGTGGTTTCACTGATTGTGCGCTCAAACATGGTGCTAAAAAAGTATATGCGGTTGAGAACGGGATTGAACAACTTCATCATACACTGCGTGATGATGAACGGGTTGTATCCATGGAGCAAACGAATTTTCTTCATACAGTGCCGCAAAATTATGAACCGTTTGATTATTTCACGCTGGATGTGAGTTTTACAAGTTCCAAACCGTTTCTTGTTCACTTAAAACGTATGCAGGAAACGTTGCATGGTATCGTGCTTATGAAGCCACAATTTGAAACAATAGCCCGCAGTAAGCGCGGCATTGTTAAAGATAAACGTGAACACCGCCGGGTCATTGAAGACTATTTGGCGTTTCTCCTTGAAGAAGGCATTGGTGTCGCTGGTATGATACCTTCACCGATTACTGGACAAAGCGGGAATCAAGAATATTTAATCTATATTGGAACACCAAACGCAACCATCGATGTTACTGCGTTACTCTCGCAGGCATTTCAAACTTAGGGGGACGACCCATGTTAAATCATTTGAAGGTTCAGAATTTTGCGATTATAGAAAATCTGGAAGTTTCGTTTGAACACGGCATGAATGTACTGACTGGTGAGACAGGCGCCGGGAAAAGCTTGCTGATCGATGCGATTGGCTTATTGCTTGGTGACCGTGCCTCAAGCGATGTCATCAGAAGTGGTGAGACTTATGCGGAAATTACCGCTATTTTTTCACCGCTCAATGAGACAATAAAAGAATCACTCACAAGCCTCGATATTCCTTTTGAGGATGATGAACTCTTGATTAAACGCCGCATTAAAAGTAAAGGCGGCAATCTCATCAAGGCGAACCGCGAAACCATTACCCTTTCAGATTTGAGAACGTTGACGCAGAACCTTGCGGATATCCATACACAACAAGATACCGCAAGACTGATTAATCCAAGCACCTACTTACAGCTCTTAGATATGTTTGACCCCTCAATTGAACAACTCAAAGATACATATCTTAGCGCGTTAAATGAATATCTTAATGCGCTTAAACATCATGAACAATTAAAACAAGACCAAAGGGAGATGGCCTCAAAACTGGCAGAGTTGGAAGAAGAAAGTGAAGAACTTGCGGCCCACAACCTTATAAAGGGTGAACTGAGTGACATCGAAGCCAGACTCAACACGCTGCATAATTTTGATCAGCTGTTTCATGCACTTAAAAACGCCCATGAATTGCTTGAAGACAGTGGTGCAACCGATCGCATATATGAAGCGGCCAGTGCGCTTGAGACAGTTGAAACCATTGATGAAGACTATCAGTCATTAAAAACACGCACAGAGAGTGCTTACTACGAACTTGATGATATTCGCGCCGTTTTAAGTGATACGCTTCAAGCGCTTGACTTTGACCCTGAAGAGCTTGAACAGCTCGAAAACCGAAAACATGCGCTTGATACCTTGCGCCGTAAATATAATATGGACATCGATGAACTCATTGATTATCATGAAGAAATCAATGAAAAATTAACGGGAACGTTTGATTATGACGCGCTAATAAAAGAAGCCAAGGATGCGGTTGTGTCTAAGCATGATTCTTTAGTTGAAGCGGCTCAGGCACTGCGTGAAAAGCGGAAAGAGACCGCTCTTGACATTGAATCAACCATGCAAAATGAACTTGCGGAGCTTGAGCTCAAAGATGCACAGTTTTCAGTACAGTTTAATGATGCCAAGCTAGATGATCCGTTTGATAAAAGTCTCTTTTATCAAAACGGGATCGATACCATCGATTTTTTGCTTACAACCAATGCGGGTGAACCCTTAAAGCCGCTTAAAAATGTTGCTTCAGGCGGTGAGATGTCACGCATTATGCTGGCACTTAAAACCTTGCTTGTCTCTCATGAAACCATTAACTTAATGATTTTTGATGAGATTGATACCGGTGTGAGTGGGTATGTGGCCTCACAAGTTGCTAAAAAAATGCACGCCATCAGTTCTAGCGTGCAAGTGCTTGCGATTACTCACCTTCCCCAAGTTGCAGCAAAGGCGGATAACCATTATTTCATTTACAAGGAAAAAAGTGATGGGCGCACCGTCACCAATGTGAAGTTACTCAGTGAGACAGAGCGGGTTGACGCGCTTGCAGAGATGATTTCCAGCGGACGTGTTACAGAAAGTGCCAAGGAAAGCGCCAAAGAATTATTGCAATAAAAAAGCGTCCCAGTGGGACGCTAAAACTCAACCGAACATGACACTCCACATAACAAAGATGGTTGTGGCAGCCAGACCGAGTACAAACCCGACGACCAAAATCACAACAACGACTTTGCCCCATGTTTGTTTCAGTGGGTTCGTATAAACGGGATCCGGTGTTTCTTGATTTTTTTTCTTACGTTTTCTGCTTTCAGGCATAGTATGCTCACCTCGGGAAAGTATCGTTTTACGGTAAATGCGTAACCCATTATAATGCATAAACGACAAAAAGGAAAGTTTTAGCCATGAAAAAATATAAAGTGATTTTTCACATAGATTTAAATGCCTTTTTTGCCAGTTGTGAAATGGCGGAAAATCCTGCGCTTAAACACGTGCCATTGGGGATTGGTCCGAGTAATGACCGGGGTATCCTAACTACAGCGAATTATGAAGCGAGAAAATACGGTGTGAAAAGTGCGATGCCACTCAGTGAAGCCAAACGGTTATGTCCGGGACTAAAAGTTCTACCAACCAATTTTGAACTCTATAAGAAATATTCACATTTTTTCTTTGAATATCTTAAATCGCATACAGACTTACTGGAGCCAGCAAGCATTGATGAAGGCTATCTTGACATGACCGATGCCCTTGGGGGCAAACATCCTCATGATGTTGCCAAAACCATGCAGGATGATCTTAAAGACACGTATGATTTGCCAGTTTCAATTGGCATTGCGCCCAATAAGTTTCTTGCAAAGATGGCGTCTGATATGCATAAACCCATGGGCATTACCATTTTGCGTAAACGCGATGTCAAAGATAAACTATGGCCCTTGCCAATTGAAGATTTACACGGTATCGGAATAAAGACTGTCCCCAACTTAAAGTTGATGGGCATAGAAACCATTGGAGATTTGGCTACGTTTGAAAAATTGAATAAATTACGCAATTTCCTCGGCAATCAAACCGATGGCTTTTTGGCTAAAATCCACGGCGACGATAAAAGTGAAGTAGACCCTTCAAGACAAGAAACGCATCAAAGCATTGGAAACTCCAAGACATTTGAAGGGTATTTACATGAATACCAGGAAATGATTGATGCATTGAAGCGTCTCAGCGAGCGTGTGGTTGAACGCATTAAAGATCAAGGCCTCGCCGCAAAAACCATCGCGGTTCAAGTTCGCAACGACAACTACGAAAACCATTCCAAACACTTTTCTTTTCAGTATCATACGGATCATTTCTATGAAATTTTTGAAGCCGTTGAACATTTGTTTGAAGACTTGTTTGAAAACCGCTCTGTACACTTGCTCGGTGTAAGTGCATCAAATCTTGAAGAAAAAAGTCAGTTATTTAAGCAGCTGACCATATTTGAATCCAAAGGTGAGCTTTCCAAGGATGAAAATATTCAAAATGTATTGAAGAGCATCAATGAAAATTATGATAAGCCGCTTCTCAAACGCGGTCTCAATAATAAATCATAAGTGTCCGGCCTGTGGGCCGGATTTTATTTTCACAGCATAAAACATGCTATAATGGACTCAAGGAGGGAGTAAGTTATGGAAAGTATCATTCAAAGCCAAAAAGCATATTTTAAGACCCATGCAACACGCCCATTGTCCGCTAGATTAGAAGCGCTCACTACACTTGAAAATCTGATTGTGGATAATGAACAAAAAATTAAAGACGCACTCAAAAAAGATTTGAACAAATCAAGTTTTGAAGCCTACACAACTGAGATTGGATTCGCCCTTCATTCACTACGTAAAACCAAGAAAAAACTCAAACGTTGGATGAAGGCTGAAAAAGTACGTACACCGCTTTACCATGCGTTTACTAAAAGTTACGTCAAACCGGAGCCCAAAGGCACCGTCTTGATTATCGGTCCATACAATTATCCGTTTCAGCTCGTGGTTGAACCATTGATTGGCGCCCTTTCAGCTGGGAATACAGCCATCGTTAAACCGTCTGAATTTCCTTCATACACTGAAGCACTGATTGAAACGTTATTTAACGAGTCATTTGACCCGCGTCTTCTCAAAGTCATTTCCGGAGGTGTTGAGGTTACTAAGTCATTACTTGAACATGCGTATGATCACATATTTTTCACAGGCTCATCACGAGTGGGTCAGATTGTTTATGAGGCAGCGTCTAAACATTTAACGCCAGTCACGCTCGAACTTGGTGGAAAAACACCTACCATTGTCAGTGAACATGCGAATTTACAAAGGGCGGCTGAGCGTATTGCCTTTGGCAAACTGCTCAATGCCGGTCAGACCTGTATTGCGCCTGATCACATTTATGTTCACACCTCAGTAAAAGAAGCTTTTAAAGACAAACTCATTCAAACATTTGATGCGTTTTATCAAACTGAAGCGTCACGCTATCCTGTCATTATTAATGATAAGCACTTTAAACGTATTGTAGAAATGATCGACCGTGAAAAAGTGGTCTATGGTGGCAGCGTTGATGAAGAGAAACGTTTGATTGTTCCTACAATTATGGATAATATTCAAACAAGTGATGCTGTGATGAAAGAAGAAATATTCGGACCATTGATGCCGTTGCTTACCTATAATGATCTTGGAACGCTCATTGAATCGTTGAACGATGAACCTTCACCGCTCGCGCTTTATATGTTCAGTGAAAACAAGACTGAGCTTGAGCGGGTTTTTGACGATGTGCGCTTTGGCGGCGGAGCGATGAATGACACCATCACGCATGTGGCCAACCCTAACTTACCGTTTGGTGGTGTCGGGCGAAGTGGTTTTGGTCAATATCATGGCTATTACTCGTTTAAAGAATTTTCTCACTTTAAAACGTACATAAAAAAATCGACTCGATTTGATCCTGGACTAACCAAGCCGCCCTATGATGCGAAAAAAGAGCGGCTGGTCAAAAAGGTGCTCAAATGAATCGATTGAACTTATTGTTTAATAGGGCGCTTGATGGATAAAGCCATCACCATGGAGAAAAGTGTCATGCCCATCATGGCGAAAATGGCGTAGTTGAAATCGCCCAAATAGTCATAAGACAGTGCCAGCGGCAGTGGTCCAATTGCGGTTGAAAAGACCATGAAGACTTGGGCTGCGCCGCGGATGCTTCCTAAATATTTCCGTCCGAAATAGGTGGGCCATATGGTGTTGAGTGTAACGACTTGGATACCAACCGCAACACCATAAAACAAAATGAAGCCAGCCGCACTCAAAGGACCTCTCACAAAAAACGCCAACCAAATCATTGCGATAAAAATCAGTATTTGGGTCATGAAAAATATATATTTTGGTTCATATCTATCAATGAGGGCGCGCGCGACAAACGGCATTAAAAATGCCGGGGGTGCAATCAAGCCAATAATAACTGAAGCGGTCTGGTTATCGACGTTGCGTTCAGCCATCATATCGAAAAAATGGAAGGTAATGCCGGTTGAAAACATGGGCACAATCACACTCATAAGACCAATGAACCAAAATTCTTTGGTACGGATGGTTTCCTTGAGTGTGAAGCTTTCCTTTTCAAGCCGTTCATTCGCTTCCTGAATGGCTTCATCACCGTTTTGTTCACCATCGATTTGTAGGCCGATGTCTTCAGGTTTATTAATGACCGTGACAAAGACGATGGGAATGAAAATGACCAGTAAGGCAATGCCCCAAAGTCTGAAGGTATTTTCCCATCCCACTTGGGTTATGACCCAATAGTTGATGGCTGGGACACTCATGGTCGCAATGAGTCCACCAAAATTTTCAAGACTCATCGCAAATGCACGCTTTTTATCAAACCACTGCGGAACTAGGCTGTGCGGAATCAGTGTCATTGAACCCTGGCCGAAATATCTGAGCAGGAAGAATCCTACAAAAATCATTGCCGCATTGGCAACGTAGGAATTATAAAAGGCAGTCATTGCGAGTAAAAAGGCAACCACCATCATCATTTTTCGCTGACCGAACCTATCGACCAGTTTGCCCATAAAGACAAGCAGTGAGCCACTGAGCAACGTCGCCACAAGATATCCGCTTGAAAGCAGTGAGCTTGAATACCCGAATTCTTCACTCCATATGTTCCGAAAAACACTGATTGAATAGGTTTGTCCTGGTGCTGAGAAAAAGAGTCCAAGGGCGCTCACGGCAACCATGACCCATCCATAATATATTTTTTTGCCAAGTCGCTGTGCGATTGTATGCATTATGTTCATCTCCTTTAATGTCAAAAAGCATTATAGCAAAATGCTTGCTTCAATAAAAGTGATTGATTCAATTTTTATACAAAATGTCTTCTAACATGCTATAATAACGGCATGTAAGGAGGCATAGCATGCTAAGCAAAAACAAAGATTATCAAGCCATCAAAAAAAACGAAGCCTTATTTGAAGAAGCGAATGAGACAAAGCAAGCCATGGATGGATTAAAACGCGAGATAAAAGCCCTTGAAACCAAGGAATACACACTCAATGACCCATCGACCCCTTATGGTAAGCTCATCAGTGAGAAACAGACCTTTACCAATCACGTGGAAACCACGTTAAAAAGGCGCCTCGTCCCACGACTTGCGTTATATTATTTAATCATCCTTGCCGTTCCGCTATTAATCAGTGTCACGTTGAATATGACAGGTATTTATGCGTGGTTTGCGGATGCATTTACGACACTAAACGTTAGAAACGCAAGTATTTTATTCATTGCAGTGCTTTACATTGTGGTTCTCATTATCCTTTTTAAAACAACGTCACCACTGATTCGGCGTATGAAACAATCCATTGTCCAAAATGCAGGCAAACGCTTTGATAAAAAACATAAGGAAGCTTATGAAACCGCGAAACAAGAAAGTCAAACCATGATCGATGAACAAATCGAAGCGGATACCACACTCAAAGAAGAAAAATCGCAAGAATATGCACAGCATGAAGAAACACTGAATCATTTATATGAAACGATTGAAAAACAAGCCAAAATCCCAAGGCGCCTCATCGATCGTTATCCACTGATTAAACAATACTTTGAAGAATACCGTGCTGAGACGACCAAAGAAGCCATCAATACATTGCTTCAAGAAGAATATATTCAGCAAATTATGGCCACCATCACAGAACACATGAACATACAGACTAAAACCCTTTCGTCAGTAAAAGAACGTTTGGACCGTTTGTTCACTGCGATAGACGGACAAAACAATTAACACTCTTTCGGGAGTGTTTTTTTATGCAAATGATTTCATTATTTGACAATTTTCAGTAAAAATCTTGCATAAATCTGCAAAAATAACCAAATTCAATTGACAATTGTTGAAAATTAATGATAATATTTGCGTGTAAGCGTTGTTAGGTGGTGGTATTATGATGAAGCAAGCCCGGTTGCGAAAAATTAAACAACATATGGAAAAACACAAAGTCGCAACGATTGATGATTTTAAACCCTTTTTAAATGTCAGTGAATCGACCATTCGTCGTGATGTTAAGACACTGGTTCAACAAGGGGTGCTCAGTGAAGCGCACGGGAGTGTGGAACTGGTTGAAAAAAATGAAGTGGATCGTTTCATCAACTTGCGTCTTCAAGAAGGTACTGAAGCGAAAGACCAGATTGGTCAAAAAGCAGCGCAAATGATTCCTGATGACGCCTTCATCTATATTGATGCAGGCTCCACTACTTTTCACATGATTAAGCATATTAATGCAAAAAACATTACCGTATGCACCAACGGTATCAATATTGCCGTGGAACTCGCAAAATATAATATTCACACCATGGTGCTTAGCGGTACAGTCAAACCGACGACCCTTGCGATTGTCGGTGAAGAGGCCGTTGAAAGCATTCAAAATTTCAACTTTGACCTTGCATTTATGGGCACCAACGGTGTATCCAATAAAGGGTTTTCCACCCCCGATATTAAAGAAGGTGTCCTTAAAAAGCACGTCATGCTTAATGCGCGCCGCAATGTAGTGTTGGCTGAGGCCAATAAACAAGACATCACGACCGCTTATATTTTTGCGGCCCGTGATGCGGCGCAATATATAAATGAAAGCGATGATACACGATGATTTATACATTAACGGCGAATCCTGCGCTTGATTACCGGATGGAAATGTCAGACGTTTTCACACACGGTAAATTAAACCGTGCACACTTCACCAAAATGCGTGCCGGCGGAAAAGGCATCAATGTATCAACGGTCTTGAAAAACCTAGGCGTTGAGACGACTGCCCTTGGTTTCATTGGTGGTTATACTGGTGAATACTTTAAGCAATGTGTAGAAGAAAAGAATTTGATTCCCACTGACTTTGTGACCATTGAGGAATTTACTCGCATCAATGTGAAATTGTCTGATTCTATGGGCGAAAGTGAAATCAATGCGCCCGGACCAACCATTGACGAAAACGCAATGAATGCATTGATGGATAAGATCAAGACCCTCAAAACGGATGATGTGCTTGTGCTTGCAGGCAGTCAGGGCCAAGGCGAAGCGTTCACATATGAACGCCTAGCCAAATTCGCCCATACCGCTAAGATTGATTTTGTGGTCGATATTGACCATGGCGCCTTACTCAGCACCCTGCCTTATCAGCCTTTGCTTGTTAAACCCAATATCCATGAACTCAGACGCATTATGAATCGCCCGATTGAAACAGACCAAGCAATCATTGACAGTGCGAAATGGCTGATCGCTTCAGGCGCCCAAAATGTGATTGTCTCCATGGGTGAGGCGGGCGCGATGTTTATCAATCAAAGTCATGTTTATAAAGCCGCGCCGCTTAAGGGTGTGTTTAAAAACGCTGTAGGCGCGGGAGATTCAATGGTTGCAGGCTTTTTAAAAGCCTACAGTGACCATGAATCATTTAAAGACACATTCAAATGGGCCGTTGCGTGCGGAAGTGCTACAGCCTTTTCACACGGCCTTGCATCAAATGAAACTATCCATGATTTAATGGAACACGTCACAATTGAAGAGGTGAACCAATGAATATTACTGATTTAATTACAAAGGAAACCGTGTTGCTGGACATAGAAGCCAAGGACAAACACGATGTCATCTACAAAGTCGCTTCATCCCTGCACTCCAAAGGGGTTATTGAAAATATAGATACCTATGTTAACGATGTCCATGCGCGCGAGAGTCAGGGAAGTACCGGCATTGGCTATGGCATTGCCATTCCCCATGCCAAAAGTGACGCCGTCACTACACCAGCACTTGCATTTGCACGGATAAAGGGTGGCGTGGATTATGAAGCGTTGGACGGTGAAGATAGTGATCTCTTATTTATGATCGCTGTGCCAAGTGGCGGTGAAAATCTTCACTTGAAAATCTTGCAGCGTCTTTCTCGCAAATTGATGCATGATGATTTTAGAGATGCATTGCGCGATGCAACGGATGAAGAAAACATTCTCACCATATTAAATGAAATGGATAAGGAGGAATAGTCAATGAAAAAGAAAATTGTAGCGGTGACGTCATGTCCAACCGGTATTGCCCACACGTACATGGCTGCTGAACAACTTGAAAAAGCGGGCAAGAAACAAGGTGTTAGTGTCAAGGTTGAAACGGCCGGAAGTATTGGGGTGGAAAACGCCCTTAGCAAGAAGGACATTGAAGAAGCGGAAGCGGTCATTGTTGCGGCGGATGCGCGAGTTGATATGAAGCGCTTCAACGGTAAACCGTTGATTGAAGTCAGTGTTTCTCATGCGATTAAGAAATCACCGGACTTAATTGAAAAAGCCCTGAATGGCGAATTTGAGATCTACAAATACAAAGAATAATTTTCATATAATAAGAAAGGAATGATGAAAGTGAAACAATTTTTTAAAGATTTACACTTGTATCGTCACATTATGAGCGGTGTTTCCGCGTTGATTCCATTTGTGGTTGCAGGGGGAATTATGATTGCCCTTGCCTTCTTGGTTGACATCGGAAGCGCCGGTGAAGAGTTTTATGGTGCAGGCAACCCAGTGGCAGAATGGTTTGATACAGTAGGTGGTGTCGCATTCAGCTTCATGCTTCCAGCCTTGGCTGGTTACATTGCATATAGTATCGCGGACCGTCCTGGTTTGGTGCCCGGTTTCGTAGGCGGTGCACTCGCATCAGGTGAACAGTTTGTCTCAGGCAGTGTGTATGGTGCAGGGAGCGGTTTCTTGGGTGCACTCTTAATCGGTCTTTTGGCCGGTCTTACTGTCCAAGTCCTTAAAAAGGTTTTTTCAGGGTTACCACGTGCCATGGCCGGCATCAAACCTGTGTTGATTTTCCCACTATTTGGTGTCATCATTACCGCACTGCTTTATATTCCGGTTGATATTGTGGTTTCGCCGATCCAGAGCGGACTTGAAAGTTTCCTCGGTGGTCTTGAAGGCACGCAAGCAATCATTGTTGGTCTTATTGCCGGCGGTATGATGGCAGTTGACATGGGTGGTCCTGTCAATAAAGCTGCTTACGCCGTTGCAATTGCAACCCTTGATGCGGCTGCTGGGCAAGGCACAGTATTAATGGCAGCAGTTATGGCCGGCGGCATGACCCCACCACTTGGTATTGCACTGGCCACAGTCTTGTTTAAGAATAAATTCGATAAACAACAAATTGAAGCTGGTAAAACAAACTGGGTCATGGGACTTTCCTTCATTACAGAAGGTGCGATTCCTTTTGCGGCAAAAAATCCGCTTAAAGTCATTCCATCAATCATTGTCGGTTCAGCGTTCGCCGGGGCATTGGTTGGACTGTTTAACACATCTTCTCCAGCACCACACGGTGGTATTTTCACCGTCCCAGTGCTTGGTAACTGGTGGGGATTCCTCCTTGCCTTAGCGGTTGGTACGGTTGTGACCGCCTTCATGCTTAAGGCATTGTTGCCTGAAGCGACTGAAGATGATGAACTTGAAGAGGCATAAACAATGACTAAAACATATAAGGTGAAAAGTGAAGAAGGACTGCATGCGCGGCCTGCATCCTTAATCGCAAAAACCGCTGCACAGTATGACAATGATATCAAGATCAGTTATGATGATCGCAGCGTCAACATGAAAAGCATTATGGGTGTGATGTCTCTGGGCATTCCATCAGGAAAATCGTTCTCAATTGAAATTACAGGTGAAAACGCTGAAGCGGTTCATGATGAATTGAAGGCTATTTTACTGAATCATGAGGTTATATAACAATTTGATAAAGAATGCACTTGTGCAAAAAAGTGCATTCTTTTCTTTATCAAGTGCGTTAAAGCGTGTATGATAATGATTGAACCCCATCGGTTCATACTTATTATTCCTGTAGGAGGCATCAAGTTTGAAAGTTAAAATTGTTGCGGTGACGTCGTGCCCTACCGGTATTGCGCACACGTACATGGCTGCAGAGAAATTGGAATCTACTGCACGCAAAAAAGGCATTAAAATCAAAGTGGAAACATTGGAAGAAAATCAGTCCAACAACGCGCTTTCTAAAAAAGATATTGAAGAGGCGACCGCGGTGATCATCGCCGCAGACAATGCGCTTGATTTGAATCGTTTTAAAGGAAAACCATTAAAAGAAGTGACTACCAGGGATGCGATTTCAAATGCTGAAGCACTCATCAATGAAGCAGCAAACAACGAATTTTCAATCCATGAATAAAAAAGCACTTCCAAAGAGAAGTGCCGCAGTAACCTTCCTAAGCGGGAAGGTTTTTTAATTGGTTATACTTGCAACGCGAGTGTCGCAACACTCAAAACAAGTGCCGTATTCGTAAGGATAGAAAAGGATACAAGGATGGTCAAGGGGATACTGCCGGGCAGTGGGTTTTTAACCCAGATGATCAATCCCTGCATGAATATCAACATCATGAGTAATACTGTAACCATGGAAGTCATGAATGGTGTGAAGGGACTTTGGATTAAGACAAGGATGAGCGATAAAAGGTAAAGTCCAATCATGAGGCGTCGCGCGTTTGCTCCACCAAGTTTTACCGCCGTGGTTTTTTTGTGGCTTGCTCTGTCAGAAGGTTCATCAGGCAAGGCTGTGCCAATGGCCATGGCATATTGTGCGGGTAAAAACGCCAAAATCAGTGTCCAGGGAACACTGCTCAATGTGCCACCTTGCGCCAAAAATCCTACGAGCGGTAAAACAAGGCCGACACCCAGAGCCTGTAAACTTTCTCCATATCCACGGTAAGACATTTTAATGGGTTTAAAACTGTACGCAAGAAAAATCCCAATCCCAGCGATAATTAAAAGAAGAATGAACGCCGAGGTTTGCATGAAACTTAGAATAACACCTAGCGTGATGGTTAAGGCGCCCATGATGATAGCCCCCTTAAAGAGTGCGTCTTTTGTTAATAAGCCGTCCACAATCACACGTGACCCACCCGTAAACGGTGTAAAGGTTTGATTGTGTTTATCGGTCTCATAATCGGCATAATCATTTGCATATACGATAAATAAATGCATAAAAAGCCCATATAGGTGGACAAGTACCATTACACCATAGGCAATGTCTATGCCCAAATATAATACTGCAAGCGCTTGACCGAGTAGTAAAGAAGGAAATATAAAAAGCTGTGCAGGGAGTCTTGATGCTTTGATCCACGCATGAAGTGACATAATCACCACCACCTTGTTGACTATATTTAACCATAAATCGAATGAAAATTGTGTAAATGTACACTGACATATTGACAAAAATATTTTTACTCCTATACTTATATATATAACAATATAAGTAAACAAAGTGAGGTGTCCATGGTGCAAAAAACCCATGAACCGTTGTATATCCAAATCAAGAACCATATCATTGATTTGATTTTGAGTCACCATTTACATGAAGGCGACAAAATTCCTTCCACCAACGAATTGGTCCGTATCTTTAAAATGAATCATCTCACCATTATGAAAGGGATCAATGAACTGGCCAATGAAAATATTGTGGAAAAGAAGCATGGGGTTGGCGTGTTTGTTAAGTCTGGTGCTCACGATGCTATTTTTGAAAAACGTCGTCAGGCCTTCAAACGTGAATATTTTTACCCTTGTATGCAAGAAGCCAGCCGACTTGGATTAAGTAAAAGAACACTAAAGCATATGATTGATGAATATGAGGAGGATCAATAACATGGAAACATTAAAACTGACTAACGCAACGATGCGGTTTAAAAACACCGAAGCCTTAAACAATGTCACGCTTTCCATTGCGCGCGGTGAAATTACTGCGCTCCTTGGTAAAAACGGCGCAGGAAAGACGACGCTTCTGAGCGTACTGAGTGGTTTGATTAAACTTAGTGATGGTGAGGCGCTTTATGAAGAAAGCCCCATTTTTGAAAATGATCGTGCGGTTGGTGACATCGCCTTTGCGTTTAAGAAAGATTATGAAGAAGAAAGTGAAAGCGTCAAAAAATATGTCAAGGCCATTGCGTCTTTACGTGATCACTTTGATCAATCCGCCTGTTTTGATTATTTGAGTCGTTTCAAAGTGCCTACAAACAAAAAGGTCAATCACCTATCAAGCGGTCAACAATCCGCACTGGAAATCGCACTCGCGCTAGCGGCAAATACCAACGTTGTTTTCTTTGATGAAATTCATGTCGGTATGGATGCACACTTGCGTGAAGCGTTTTACCATGTACTTTTAAGCGCACAAGAAGCATCCCCGCGCACAATGGTTATTTCGACGCATTATATTGATGGAATGGCCCATCTCTTTGATAAAGTCTGTATTGTTGAATCAGGGCGTGTGATTGCGCATGATACCCAGTCTGCGCTCATTGGAGATGCGGTGTTGTTAAGTGGCCCGCTTGATGTTTTAAAATCATATGAAACCAGCGATGCATGCATTGGATGCAAGCGTGACAGTACCATGATGCAATGTGCGTTTAGCCGGGTCCCGGCTGATTTGCCTGAAAGTGTACACGTGAGTCCGCTGACATTGCAACAGTATTTTCTTATGAGTGACAAGGAGGATGCAAACGATGCGTAAAGTTTATAACGTGACCAAGCAATTATATGCCAATTTAATGATGATTGTCTTTATTTACGGAAGCATTATGCTCGCGATATATTTTACGGCCTATATTATTGACGGGCAACTGATGCAAACACCGATTATTAATATGTTCTATACGTCCACCCATATTTTTGCGCTGGTTGTAGGGATTGTCATAGCGGCCTTTTTTCTGCCGTTTTATGTTCACAACGGCATTACCCGTAAAACATTTATGCTTGCGAATACATTCGCAGCATTCAGCATGTTTTTAACGCTTTATTTGGTTGTTGGTGTGATACAAACACTCATAGAATGGTTTGGCAATGTGCGCGGTGACCTATCATTGGGTATTCCCGGCAATTCGTTGTTATTAGCGGTCGTTGTTTACGCATTTAGCAGTTTGTTATTATACGTGATAGGATGGATGATTGTTGTCATATTTAAGCACAAAGGCAAAGCCTTAGGCATTGCGGGCATCGTCTTTGCGATTGTTATTTTCAATCTTTATCTTGGCAGTATTGGAGAGGTGAACATCCACATTGGCATCGCTTCATTTACACTTTTTGGGCCTGTTAGCTTTCCCGTATATCTTCTGGTGTTACTGGGTTTATTCCTATTAACCTACGCCATTATCATTCCGCTCAACCGTTCACTCAATATTAAGGCAAAATAAAAGGGGGAATTTCCCTCTTTTTTTTTGGGGATTGCAAAAAACATCATCTATGTTATTATATCACTGTAACGTTATATAACGTAAACATTATACAAGATAAGGTGATGACCATGGCAATTATAGATGCAGTGATTGATACCATAATGGATGGGTTAATCTTTTTAAGAAATTATGCGTTTTATCCAGGAGAAGATGGCAGTTTTTCTCTTATGCGCATTGCATCATTATTTATCGCATTTGCAATATCAGGTGCGATTGTAACATTTTTATCGCAGGCCAAAGTCCTTAAATTCTTTGGACGCGAAGCAAAAAAGACGTCCGCATATTTAATTGCGTCGGTGTCAGGATTTTTACTTGCAGTATGCTCATGCAGTGTGCTGCCCATGTTTGCATCCATCCGTAAAAAGGGTGCAGGACTGGGACCAGCGGTTGCGTTTTTATTTTCAGGCCCCGCCATCAATATTTTGGCAATGACGCTAACGTTTAGTGACCTTGGGGCGCGCATTGGGTTTGTCCGCATTCTTGGTGCTATTATTTTGGCTTTAGTCATTGGACTCATTATGGCCTTAGTCTTTAGAAAAAGTGAAGCTGTTGAACAGTCCGGAGAATTTAAAGTGGCAGAAGAATCCCGCCCGGAAATGAAATCCTGGCAACAGGCCCTATTCTTTCTCACACTGCTTTCCATGTTGATCTTCAGTGTCTATGAACCGATGCCCACACTCATCTTACTAGTGTTGTTGGTGGTTGAAGTTGTGTTCTTCTTTGAACTAAAAGACATCAAACGCTGGTTGATGGAAACTGGCGATCTCGCCAAAAAGATATTACCGCTTTTTGTGGTAGGGGTCTTTTTTGCGGGGGTGCTTGAATCTGTGCTCAGTGAAGATTTCCTCGCGACACTGGTTGGTGAAAACACCTTGAGTGCGGGCTTAATTGCCAGTGGTTTTGGTGCCGTGATGTATTTTGCGACCATGACCGAAGTGCCAATCATTCAGTCACTTATGAATTTGGGCATGCACCCTGGGCCTGCTGTTTCATTGTTGCTTGCCGGCCCTACGCTTTCATTGCCAAACATGATTGTCATCGGCAAGGTCATGGGACTGAAACGTTTACTGATGTATATTGCACTTGTGATGGTGTTTGCAGCGAGCGTAGGATTCGTTGCAGGCATATGGATATTATAAAATTAAAAATATAGGAGGGAATTAATATGGTTATTAAAATTTTGGGTAAAGGCTGCAAAAAATGCGGAAAGCTTGAAGAAAATGCTCGTCAGGCTGCAAAAGAAAAAGGCATTGAAGCCACGTTTGAAAAAGTGACTGACATTAATGACATTGCCGAGTATGGTGTTATGCAAACCCCTGCTTTAGTCATTGATGAATCGATCAAAGTAGCCGGACGTGTGCCTTCGGCCAAAGCCATTGCACAAATGCTTGAGTGAATTCGCTTAGCCATTCTCTTTTGAGGATGGCTTTTTTTGCGTACATTCCGTCAAATTTGCGTGCAAGCACAGTCTCTTTTCGTGTATAATCAAGGGTGGTTAGTTCCAAGAAACCTTGCTTAAGTTTGGATGATAAAGGAGTCAGTCTATGAGTACACATACGATAATCGGTGCACAATGGGGCGATGAAGGCAAAGGGAAAATTACAGATTTTCGTGCAAAACAAGCAGATATGGTTGTGCGTTTCCAGGGAGGAGACAATGCCGGCCATACCATTAAGTTTGCAGGGAAGACCCACAAGCTACACCTCATTCCCTCTGGCATCTTCAATGAAGATGCCATCAATGTCCTTGCCAGTGGAATGGTGATTAATCCGTGGAACTTACACAAAGAAATTATCATGTTGAATGACCAAGGCTTTGATAAAGCGCGCATCGTTGTATCCAACCGCGCGCATGTTATTTTACCCTATCATCAAATGCTTGATGGGATTAGGGAAAAAGGACGCAAAAACAAAGTTGGAACAACGGGTAAAGGCATTGGCCCTGCATACACGGATAAAACCCTCCGGCAAGGCTTGAGGATGGAAACATTCATCGATCCTGTAGCATTTGAAGCATTTCTAGATGAGCGCTTAGAAGCAATCAATGACGTTTTAACTGACGCCGGTGAAGCGCCACTCAAAAAAGAAACAGTTTTAAACGATGCCAAACCCGTTCAAGCAATGTTGCGGCCAATGGTCACCGATACCTCGCGGCTGGTGTTTGATTACTGGAAACAGGGCAAACGAATTTTATTTGAAGGCGCGCAAGGCACCATGCTTTGTATGGATCATGGGACGTATCCCTACGTGACATCAAGTTCGCCCACTGCAGCGGCGGTTCCCCTTGGATGCGGCATTTCACCGCATGTGGTTGAAACCGTAGAAGGCATCGTCAAAGCGTATACCACACGAGTGGGCGGTGGAAGCTTTCCAAGTGAAATTACTGGTGAGACTGCCAAAGCTATTCAAACCAAAGGCAATGAATTTGGGACCACTACAGGGCGGGCTCGCAGGGTAGGATGGCTTGATCTTGTGGCGCTTGAACATGCTGTGCGCATCAATGGTTTCACCTCACTGACACTGACGCTGCTTGATGTGCTTGAAGACTTTGAAACCATAAAAGTTTGCACTGCCTACCGGATTGATGGAAAAATGATTACCCATGTGCCCGCTGATATTCATGCGTATGAACGCTGTGAACCGGTTTATGAAACGCTTAAAGGGTTTAAAGGCCCCATAAGTAACGTAACAGACTATCACGCCTTACCAGATGCAGCCAAAACATATATCCAGTTTATAGAAAGTCACCTCGGCGTTCCGGTTGGCACGGTCTCTGTTGGGCCTGACCGAACGCAAACCTTTGATATCATTGAGGGAGTGTGTGGTTTGGATGATTGAACGTTATACCAATGAATCCATGAACTTTTTAAATAACGACGAAGCCAAATTTAAAAACTT
>Ga0207421_10002740_pt1 | contig 21599 bp, 19 predicted proteins | sample SodLakKL_010_SED_4_FD_187542 | JGI IMG/M metagenome (GOLD analysis project Ga0207421, IMG submission 187542) | Alkaline sediment microbial communities from Lake Tanatar, Kulunda Steppe, Russia - 8KL_010_SED (SPAdes) (version 2) | ecosystem: Environmental > Aquatic > Non-marine Saline and...
CGCGGGGACGCGGTCGAGCCTCTCCCCGAGGAACCGTTCACCGACGACCCCCTGCCCCTCGAACTGGGTCCAGAGGTTGCGGTGCTGGCGGTCGTACATGACCAGGTTGGACAGGTACAGCCTTCCGGAGGTACCGAAGTCCAGCACCTCCTCGCCGTCCGGCCCGTCGATCCGGCGGTCGAACACCAACGCGGAGTTGCACAGCGGGCAGTAGCTGACCACCAGCGGGACTCCGCCGACCGTGTCGTTGACGATCTCGTGCCACGTGAGGATCGCCAGGGGGTAGGCGCGGACGTCGTCATCGACATCGACGACCATGACCGGGCTGTCGTCGGTCAACCACTCGTCCGCGGCCCCGACGGACTCGAACGCCGGATCGTCGATCGGGGGGATGCCGTCCGGTGGGGGCCCGCCCGCGATGATCTCATCGAGGTCGATCAGCGTCGCGGGCTGGCAGGTGTCGACCTCCCAGTAGAAGGAATCCTCGACACAGCCGAACGACTGGGTGCGGATCGCGTCCGCCAACGGATCGTCGGCGTCCTCCTGTGGGTCCGGTGCGTCCACACCGGCGTCGTCCTGCTCGGTGGCCGCGGGGTCATCGCCCGCTCCAACGTCGTTCGACGACGGCTCCGGTCCGGCACTGCAGGCCGCTGCCACGACCCCGAGCACGGCGAGCATGGACAGCAGCTGGCGCATGGATCCTCCGGGTCGGGTGCAGGGAAAGCAGGCACAGCAGGCACGACGGGGTCGCGCACCAGCGGCAACCCCGGGAGGTGCCGACGTCTTCCGTCGACCCGGACGTACCTCAGCGGCCGAAGCGGCGCAGGCGCAGCGAGTTGGTCACCACGCTGACGCTGGAGAACGCCATCGCGGCCCCGGCGATCATCGGGTTCAGCAGCCCGAACGCGGCGATCGGCAGCGCCGAGGTGTTGTAGGCGAACGCCCAGAACAGGTTCTGCCGGATGGTCCGGTGGGTCCGACGGGACAGTTCGATCGCGGTCGCCACCCCATCGAGGTCGCCCCGCATCAGGGTGAGGTCGCTGGACTGGATCGCGACATCGGTCCCCGTGCCGATGGCGATGCCGAGGTCGGCCTGGACCAGCGCCGGGGCGTCGTTCACCCCGTCGCCGACCATCGCGACGATCCGACCGTCGGCCTGCAGCCGCTCGACCTCGGCCTGCTTGTCCTCGGGGAGGACCTCGGCCATGACGCGGTCGATCCCCACCGACGCGGCGATCGCCTGGGCGGTGCGGTGGTTGTCCCCGGTGATCATCGCGACCTCGAGCCCCAGGTCGTGGAGCCGGTCGATGGCTGCACGGGCGCCGTCCTTGAGCGTGTCGGCGACGGCCAGGACGCCCCGGACCTCGCCGTCCCAGCCGACGAAAACCGCGGTGCGGCCCTCGCCCTCGGCCGTCGATGCGGCCTCCTCCAGCGCTTCCGGCAGCAGGTGCCCGGTGTCGGCCAGGAGCTTGCGCCGGCCGACGACCACCTCGGTGCCATCGACCGTGGCGCGGACCCCCTGCCCGGACGTGGCCTCGAAACCGTCGACCGCCGGCAACCCGTCGTCGAGGCGGTCACGTGCGCCGGTCGCGATGGCCTGGCCGATCGGGTGCTCCGAGTCCGCCTCGACAGCGCCCGCGTGCCGCAGCAACGTCCGCGCAGCAGCGTCGCCGTCCCCTGCGGTCACGATGTCCGTCAGCGTCATCTTGCCCTGCGTCAGCGTGCCCGTCTTGTCGAAGACCACGGTGTGGATGTCACGGGTCCGCTCCAGCGCCTCCATCGAGGTGATCAGGATGCCGAGTTGCGCGCCCCGTCCCGTGCCGGTCATCGTGGCCATCGGGGTCGCCAGGCCGAGCGCGCAGGGGCAGGCGATGATCAGGACCGCGACGGCCGCCAGCATGGCCTGGGCGGTGTCGCCGGCGAACAGCGACCAGCCGATGAAGGTGACGATCGAGATCCCGATCACGGTCGGGACGAACACCGCGGAGACCCGGTCCGCCAGACGCTGCATGTCGGACTTGCCGGACTGGGCGTCCTCGACCAGTCGGACGATCTGGGCCAGCGCGGTTTCCCCACCGACCGCCGTCGCGCGGATGGTGAGCACCCCGGAGGTGTTCAGGGTCGCCCCCGCGACGGTCGATCCCTCCGTCTTCTCGACCGGCAGCGACTCGCCGGTGAGCATCGACTCGTCCACGGCCGACGCGCCGCCGACGACCTCGCCGTCCACCGGGATCTTCTCACCGGGACGGATCCGGAGCAGGTCACCGACGACGACCTCGTCGACGGGCACCATCTGCTCCGAGCCGTCACGGAGCAGGCGGGCTTCCTTCGCGCCCAACTCCAACAGCGATCGGATGGCCCGACCCGCGTTGCCCTTCGCACGCGCTTCGAGGTAGCGGCCGAGCACGATGAAGGCGATGATCACGACCTGTGCCTCGTAGTACAGGTCGTGGCCGCCGACCACCAGTTGCCACGTCGAGTACAGGTAGGCCGCCATCGTGCCCATGGCGATGAGCGTGTCCATGTTGGCGGTCAGGTGGCGGGCGCGCTTCACGGCTTCGCGCAGGAACGGCCACCCGATGTAGAACTGCACCGGCGTCGCGACCACGAACATCGCGATCCGCAGCGGTGTGTTCATCATCGCGAAGTCGTGATAGAGCATGGTCGACAGCAGGAACAGCGCCGGCCCGGCGACCAGCAGCAGCCGGCGGCCCCACAGGCGGCGGTGCTCCGCTTCGGCCCGCTGCGCCCGCTCGGCGCGGTCCGCGGCGTCCGAGCGGGGGCGCTTCGATCCGGCTTTGGTGTCGTCTGCCGTGTTTCGGCTCGTGCTCGACGCCTCACCGGGCGTCGCTGTGGTCCCGTCGTCGACGACGGTGTAGCCCGCTGCCTCGATGGCTTTCGACCAGGCAGCGGTGTCCGCCGCACCCTGGGTCCGCACCGTCGCGCGGCCAGTGGCGAAGTTCACGTCCGCGTCCACCACGTCGGGCTGTTTGTTCAGCGCGCGTTGCACCCGTGCGGAGCAGGACCCGCAGGTCATCCCGTCGACCTGCAGGTGGTGTTCAGCCTCCGCGTCCTCGGCAGGGTCGGCGGTCCCCTCGGGGAGTTCCAGCTCATAGCCGGTCTTCTCGACGGCGGCCCGCAGTTGTGGCAGGTCCACCGCATCGCCAACCTGCAGCCGGGCGATGCCGGTCGCGAGGTTCACCTCGACGGCATCGACCCCTTCCTGTTTGGCCAGGGTGCGCTCGACACGCGCGGAGCACGATCCGCAGGTCATGCCGTGCACGGGCAGATCGAGCTGCCTCGAGGTGGGTGTCTCCGTGACCATGTCGCTCACATCCTGGGATCGGTGCGTCGGCTCTGTCCGATGGTGCCGAGGGTAGTCGGCAGCGCAAACCATACCCCCCTAGGGTATCAACTGCAACGCATCGGACAGAACGAGCAGCGCCCGACGGCAAGGATCTCCCGTCGGGCGCTGCGCAGGTGTGGGCGTCAGTCCTGGTGCTTGGTCTGTTCGCCCTCGTGACCCTTCTGCTGTGCTTCGCCCTCGCGTTCAAGGTCCTCGTTGCCGGTCGCCTTGCCGGCAGCTTCCTTGGCGGTGCCCTTGAGCTTCTCGCCCATGCCGGGGTCGTCAGTGTCACTCATCGGATATCTCCTTGTGTTGCGGTTGGGTTGTGTCGGGGTCAGCGGACGGTCGTGGCGCCTGCACAGGCGGCTTCGAAGGCGACGATCTCGGCTCGTGCGCAATCCGGTTCCACGGTCGACCAGAGCGCGAACGTGCCGATCATGCTGGCGAGGAAGACCCCGGCGATCGTGACCGCCAGTCGCGTGGGAGTTGCGTTGCCGGGGCCCGGGATGTCCATGCCGGTCACGCGGCGGAGACGGGGTCGGGGAGTGCGACGATCCCTGCGTCGTCCGCGGTTGCGGTCGCCGTCGCCTCGTCGTAGATGTCGGATCGCCAGCCGGCGCCCGGTCGATCTGCGAGCCAGCGGCGCACGATCGGCCGGGCCCACAGCGGCGTCCGACCGCGGGTGATCTGCGGCGCAGGAAGCAGGCCGCGATAGCGGTAGCTGTCGATCGTCGACTTCGACCCACCGGCCGCCTGCGCGACGTCGACCACGGTCAGCATCGTCATCGCATGCAGTTCCGGCGCCGACATCCCGACGATGAGATCGCCGGCATGCGGTCTGACCCCCGGGCGCTTCCGGACCAGGATCTGGTCGATCGAGGTCGACCGTCCAGCCAGCCACTCACGCTCGGCCACGGTCAACGGTCGCAGGGATTCGATCCCCTCGGTGCAGCCGACGGTCGCGTCGATGGCCATCAGATCGGCCAACGTCAGATCGACGGCGCTCGGGACCGGATGTCCCCAGGGATAGCGCCAGACGCCCTGGGCGTCACGGGTGTAGGTGTCGTTACAGGTGGTGAGCGTCCTCATGGATCCCCCTTGGGCGATATCGCCACATCGGGCCGTCGAGCGCGACGGCGGCGAGGGGCCCAGTTGAACGGGAGCGAAAACAAGAAAGACCCCGAACGGCCGCGACCCCACAGGGTCGGGCGCTCAAGGTCTGAACGCTACGTGGTGCAAGCCAACAGAGGTCGTGCGGGGACGCAACGGTGTGCGCGCCCTGGCACGACCCGCCACGGGACAGGCCCGGGGCGCGACGGCCGGGCTGCGCGGCGGGTGGCTCCGGGCGGGTCACAGCAGGATGATGATCAGAACGAGCGTGCGGAGTCCGATGTACATGCGAACCTCCTTCCAGGGCGCGTGGACGTGGTGGGTCAGGTCTGCGCGTGGCTAGACGCGAGCTCCTCGCCCGCGGTATCCCGTGACGGCGCCGACGATCAGCAACACGAGGGCGATGATCAGGACCCAGCGAAGGGCCTCGACGAACAGTCCGACGCCACCGACAACCAGGGCGAGGATCAGGAGGAGAACAGCGATACCCATGACCGGGCCTTTCGTCTGCGGGGACGGGAGATCCGCCTCCGAGGCGAGACCTTCAGTGAACAGGCATCGATCGCCCTCAGGAGCGCGCTGACACCCCGGACGGAGGCAGTCCTCGTCCTGCCGAGCTGGAGAAGCGATGTCAGCTGCCGATGCGCCACGCCGGTGGGTCGCGCGCAACGGCCAGGGCGTGTCAGCCGGCGAAGGCCGCCAGGGCCTGGTTCAACGTGGCGCTGGGGCGCATCGCCCGGTCCACCAGTTCGCGCTTCGGCCAGTAGTACCCGCCGATGTCCACCGCCGGTCCCTGCACCCGGAGGAGCTCATCGACGATGACCTCCTCATGCTCGGACAGGGTGGTGGCGAGCGGCGCGAACCGTTCAGCGAGGTCGGCGTCGTCGGTCTGCTCGGCCAACGTCCGCGCCCAGTACAGCGCGAGGTAGAAGTGGCTGCCCCGGTTGTCCAGTTCACCGACCTTGCGTGATGGCGAGCGGCCCTCCTCGAGGAACGTGGCGATCGCGCGGTCCAACGTCGTCGACAACAGTCGTGCCTCGGCGTTGTCGCCCGCCTGCGCCAGGTGTTCGAAGGAGGCCGTCAGCGCGAGGAACTCACCGAGCGAGTCCCACCGCAGGTGGTTCTCCTTGACGAACTGCTGGACGTGCTTGGGGGCGGATCCGCCGGCACCGGTCTCGAAGAGGCCACCACCGTTCATCAGTGGCACGATCGACAGCATCTTGGCGCTGGTCCCGATCTCCAGGATCGGGAACAGATCGGTGAGGTAGTCACGCAGAACGTTGCCGGTCACCGAGATGGTGTTCTCGCCCGCCTTCGTCCGCTCGAGGGTGAGGCGGGTCGCCTCGGCGACCGGGAGGAACTCGAAGGACAACCCGTCCGTGTCGTGATCCCGCAGGTAGCGGTGGACCTTGTCGAGGACGGCGGCGTCATGGGAGCGGGTCTCGTCCAACCAGAAGACGGCCGGCCACCCCGTGGCGCGCGCCCGGTTGACGGCGAGCTTCACCCAGTCCTGGATCGCGGCGTCCTTGGTCTGGCAGGCCCGCCAGATGTCCCCTTCCTCGACGTCGTGCTCCAGCACCGTGGTGCCGCTGCCGTCGACGACGCGCACGGTCCCGGCCGTGGGGACCTCGAAGGTCTTGTCGTGGGATCCGTACTCCTCGGCCTTCTGCGCCATCAGCCCGACGTTGGGCACGGTTCCCATCGTGGTCGGGTCGAAGGCGCCGTGTTCGCGGCAGAAGTCCAGGGTCTCGCCGTAGAGCGCGGCGTAGCTGGAGTCCGGGATGATCGCCTTGGTGTCCTGCTGCTCGTCGTTCTTGTTCCACATCTGCCCGCTGTCGCGGACCACGACCGGCATGGACGCGTCGATGATGATGTCGCTGGGCACGTGCAGGTTGGTGATCCCGCGGCTGGAGTCCACCTGCGCGAGGTCCGGGCCGGTCTCGTAGGCCGCGGCGATATCGGCCTCGATCTGCTCCCGCTGGTCGTCGGGCAGCGCCTCGATCGCGGTGTGCAGGCTGGCCATCCCGTCGTTGGCGCTCACGCCGAGCTCAGCGAAGGTCTGGCCGTGCTTCTCGAACACGTCGGCGAAGTAGGTCCGTACCGCGTGCCCGAAGATGATCGGGTCGGAGACCTTCATCATGGTCGCCTTGAGGTGCAGGGAGAACAGCACACCCTGCGCCTTGGCGTCCTCACGCTGCTCCTCGAGGAAGCCCACCAGCGCGGACCGCCGCATGACCGCCGCGTCCAGGATCTCGCCGGCCTGGATCGACGTTGAGGCCTTGAGGACGTTCACCTCGCCGTCCGTGCCGACGTGTTCGATGCGCACGTCGTCCGCCTCGTCGAAGGTCACCGACCGTTCCGTCGAGCGGAAGTCACCGTCCGACATCGTGGCGACGTGCGAGCGTGAGTCCGTCGACCAGTCACCCATGCGGTGCGGGTACTTGCGGGCGAACTCCTTGACGGCGGCCGGCGCCCTGCGGTCCGAGTTGCCTTCGCGCAGCACGGGGTTGACGGCGCTGCCCTTGACCGCGGCGTACCGCTCGGCGATCTCCCGTTCCACGTCGGTCTGGGGATCTTCGGGGTAGTCCGGGACGGCGTACCCGTCCTGCTGGAGCTCCCGGATGGCGGCCTTGAGCTGGGGGATCGACGCGCTGATGTTTGGCAGCTTGACGATGTTGGCCTCGGGGGTCGTGGCCATCTCGCCGAGCTCGGTCAGGGCATCGGGGACCCGCTGGTCCTCGTCGAGGTGGTCCGGGAAGACCGCGAGGATGCGTCCCGCCAGGGAGATGTCACGCATCTCGACGTCGACGCCGACGGCGGTCGAGAACGCCTCCAGGATCGGCAGGAACGAAGCGGTTGCCAGTGCCGGCGCTTCGTCGGTCCAGGTGTAGGTGATCTTCATGTCGCCATCCGTGGGTCGAGGCCGTGGTGTCGAGGCATCTCAAAGCTAGTCGGTCCCGAGAGCCATCTCGACCTCGACGGGCCGCGCGGACGGTCGAGGTCCGGCTCAATCGTCCGGGAGGTAGTCGTCGGCGTAGTACTCGACGCCGAGGTGGGTGATCTGGTCCTCACCGGCGATCCAGCGCAGGGTGTTCTTGAGCTTGGTCTGCTGGATGAACAGGTCGTGTTCTGCGTACAGCCCGGGTGCGACCTGCGGGGCCTTGAAGTAGAAGCTGAGCCACTCCTGGATGCCGCTCATCCCGGCCCGCTGCGCCAGGTCGAGGAACAGCGCCAGGTCCAGCGCCAACGGTGCCGCCAAGATCGAGTCGCGGCACAACAGGTCGACCTTCATCTGCATCGGGTAGCCGAGCCACCCGAAGAAGTCGATGTTGTCCCAGCCCTCCTTGTTGTCCCCCCGGGGCGGGTAGTAGTTGATCCGGACGACGTGGTGCATGTCGCCGTACAGCGTCGGGTAGGTGTCGGGTTGCAGGATCGTGTCGAGCACCCCGAGCTTGGAGGTCTCCTTGGTCCGGAACGACTCCGGGTCGTCCAGGACCTCGCCGTCGCGGTTGCCGAGGATGTTGGTCGAGTACCACCCGGCCATCCCGAGCATGCGGGCCTTGAACATCGGTGCGAGCACGGTCTTGATCAGGGTCTGGCCGGTCTTGAAGTCCTTGCCGCAGATCGGCACGCCGTTCGCGCTGGCAAAGTCCCTGAGCGCGGGAACGTCCACGGTCAGGTTGGGTGCGCCGTTGGCGAACGGCACGCCCTCCAGCAATGCCGCGTAGGCGTAGAGCATCGACGGTGTGATGTCGGTGTCATCGGCGTCGATGGCCGCGTTGAACGCGTCGATGTCGGCGTGCACCGGTCCGAGGTCCACGAAGATCTCGGTCGACGCGCACCAGATCATGACCAGTCGATCGGCATCATGCTCCTCACGGAACGCCCGCAGATCGTCCCGGATGCCCTCCAGCAGCTCCCGTTTGGACCTCGAGGGCTTGACGTTGGGGCCGTCCAGCTTCTTGACGTAGGAGGGGTCGAACGCCGCCGGCATCGGCCGGATCGCGCGGAGGGTGTCGCCGATAGGTTCGAGGTGGCGGGCGGCATCAAGAACGCCAGCGTTCAGGGCGGAGACGTACGCGTCGTCCGGGTACGGGTCCCAGGCGCCGAACACGATGTCGTCCAAGCCGGCGAGTGGGACCAGCTCGGTGACCGCCGGCGACCGGTCGTCCGTGCGCTTGCCGAGCCGGACCGTGCCCATCTGGGTCAGCGAGCCGATGGGCTCGGCCATCCCGCGGCGGATCAGCTCGACGCCTGCGATGAAGGTGGTGGCGACCGCGCCGAGTCCGACACACACGACGCCGAGCTTGCCGTCGGCGGGGGCGACGGGCAGGGCAACGTTGTCTGTCGTGCTCACGGGTTCGTCTCCTGGACCGGACCCCGGACCCTACTCGCCGCCGACGGGATGCCGGTCAGAGGGTCGCGTCGAACCAGGCCTTCACGTGACGCAGGACCTGCTCGGCGGCGGCGCGCTTCGTCACCAGGTGGTCGGTGTCCAGCAGGGGCACGAAGCTCTTGGGCTGTGCGGCGGCGGCGAAGATCGCCTCACCCTCATCGACCGACACGACCTCGTCGTCCACGGCGTGGATCACCAGCAGGGGCCGGCCGAGTTCGGCGATGGCCTGCTGGCTGTCGTGGGCGCTCAGGTCATCGAGGAACTCCCGGGAGACCGGGAACTCACGGCCGGCGATGCAGGCAGTGGCGTCGCCGTCAGTGCGGACCTCCTCCTCGACGTCGGCGAAGAGGTGCGAGACGTGTGTCGCCGTCGAGGGGGCTCCGAGCACCGCGATGGACCGCACCGTGTGCAGCTTGGATGCGGCGAGCAGGACCGCGGCACCGCCGAGGCTGTGGCCGAGCATGCCGCACGGTCCGTAGCCCTCACGCAGCAGGGCGGTTGCGGCGGAGGTCAGGTCGCGCACGTTGGCGGAGACGGTCGAGTCGGTGAACTCGCCCCCGCTGTCCCCGAGACCCGTGAAATCGAACCGCAGCGCCGCGTAGCCACTCTCGGCGAGCCCGTCGGCCAGGCGGGTCATGGTGTGGATGTCCTTCGAGCACGTGAAGCAGTGCGCGAGCAGGATGCTGCCGCGGGCGTCACCCTCGGGGGCGTGCAGGACACCGCTCAGCTGCGCGCCGGTGCTTCCAGCGAACGTCAGGTCACGGGTGGTGGGCATGTCGACTCCAGAGCCAGGTGCGGGAAGGACCGGGGTGGTGGGAGGGAAGGTACGGGTGGCCGTCGGGGTTATCGAGCATGACGTCCCCCATCGGGGACGATCCGCCACCCAAGGTCCACCACGAGGTTCAAGGAGTAGTCGTGTCGATCGACCGACCCTCACGCCGCGTCGTGGCCCTGATCATGGGGCTCGCGCTGGTACTGGTCGCGTGCGCGGCCGACGACGATGAGCTCGCCGGTCCGCCGGTCCCGGACCGGACCTTCGAGGACTTCGACGGCGAGCAGGTCTCGCTGACCGACTACGAAGGCACCCCGATGGTCGTGAACTTCTGGGCGTCGTGGTGTCCGCCGTGCATCGCGGAGATGCCGGACCTCGAGACGGTGCACCAGCAACGGGGCGGCGAGGTCGCGTTCGTCGGCCTGAACACGCAGGATGAGCTGAACACCGCACTGGAACTCGTCGAGCAGACCGGCGTCACCTACGACCTGGGTCAGGACCCTGATGGTGAGCTGTTCCGCGACTTCGAGGTGTTCTCCATGCCAACGACCTTCTTCGTCGATGCGGACGGCGCGATCGTGCACCGTCACTCCGGCCTGGTGACCCTCGAGCAACTCGACGACCTGGTCGACGAACACCTGAGCCCGTGAGGAGCTGACCCGCCGATGGAGATCCCCTTCGCCCTGGCGTTCACCGCCGGTCTGGTGGCCACCGTCAACCCGTGCGGGTTCGCGATGCTGCCGGCCTACCTGTCCTACTTCGTCGGTCTGGAGGACGGGGAACTCGGCCGGGGGGATCACATCGCGCGGGCGCTGAAGGTCGGTGCGGTGGTCTCGGCGGGCTTCCTGACGGTCTTCGGACTGGCTGGTGTCCTGATCACCCTGGGGGTGCAGGCGGTGATCGGCGCGATGCCCTGGTTGGCGATGATCGTCGGGGTCGGGGTTGCCGCCCTCGGTGTCGCGATGCTGTTCGGCTACGAGCTCAGGGCGTCGCTGCCGAAGGTCAACCGATCGCAGGATGGTCGCGGTGTCGGCGGGATCTACACCTTCGGTGTGTCCTACGCGATCGCATCGCTGTCGTGCACCCTGCCGGTGTTCCTGGTGGTCGTCGCGGGCACCATCCCGCAACTCGGGTTCATCTCCGGGGTCGCGACGTTCCTGATCTACGGCCTCGGGATGTCGATGCTGCTGATCGTGGTCACGCTCGCCCTGGCCTTCGGGAAGCAGGCCATCGTGGGGTGGCTGCGACGGTCCGCGCAGCACATCAACCGCATCTCCGGTGGGATCCTGGTCCTGGCGGGTGGCTACATCGTCTACTTCTGGGTCTCGACACTGAGCCGCGGTGCCACGGCGCAGGGCGGGTTCATCACCTCGGTCGAGGTGTGGTCCTCGAGGCTCACCAACACGCTCGGGGGTGCCGCGGTGCCGATCGGGATCGGTCTGGCCGTGGTGATCGTGGCGGCCGTCATCGCGGCGGTCGTGCGTTCCCTTCGTGACGATGACGGGCCCGAGGTCCCGGCGGACGGCGTGCAGCAGGCCAGCGACGCAGACCGAGGGACCGACGCCACCTCGAGGTCCTGAGCGTGGGTATCCAGGCGGTCGTCTTCGACGTGAACGAGACGCTGTTCTCCCTGGCGCCGGTCCGTGACCGCATGGTCGAGGCGGGGCTCGGGGCCGACCGTCTGGAGCCCTGGTTCCGCGCGATCCTCGTGGACGGCATCGCCGCGGCCGCCGCCGGCCGGTTCGTGGCCTTCCCCGACCTGGCACGACACCACCTCGACGTCGAGCTGCGTCGGGACGGGCAGCCGGCGGATGACGCCACCATCGCCCGGGTGCTTGCCGGCTTCGAGCAGACGACGCCACACGACGACGTCGGTCCCGCGTTCGAACGGCTGCGCAGCGCCGGCGTCCGCATCGCCACGCTGACCAACGGCACCGCCGCGATCACGCGGGCGTTCCTGGAACGTTGCGACCTCGACGTCTTCGTCGACGGGGTCTGGGACGTCGAGGCAGCGGGAGCCTGGAAGCCCACCCCCGCCCCGTACCGCTGGGCGGTCGAACGGTTGGGTCTGCCGGCCGAGCGGGTCGCCATGGTCGCCGTGCACCCGTGGGACGTCCACGGGGCGATGGCGGCGGGTCTCGTCGGTGGCTTCGTGGAGCGGGAGGGTGGCGCGCCCTGGCCGACCAGCCTGCCGCCGCCGGACGACCGTGCCGGGTCGCTACCCCGGCTCATCGAAGCGCTCATCGGGTGACCGGCTGGCATGCCCCGGCGGCCGACGACGGCTGCAGGTGGGCCGATGGTGGCGGCGGTCACGGGTGGCTCAGCCGTCCGAGGTGGGGCGGAACCCGTCGAGCGCGTGAGCGCAGATCTCCTCGGTGGCCCCCGGGTCGTTGGGACCGTCGCAGCTGAGCGACCACAGCGCCGCCGGCTCGGTGCGCGGGAAGAACCACTGCCGGACGAAGCGGGCGTCACCGCCGAAGACCTCCTCGGGGACCCGGAAGCTGACCGTGGCGATCGTCTGGTCCGCCCAGGTGGTGGTGCCGGCGTCCTCGATCTCCAGTCCCTGGAACGCCAGGCCGTCGGCCAGGTTGCCGGCGAGCGTTCGTGGGTCGTCGAACTCCCCGTCGTCGCCCCGGGGGGTGACGTTGACCTGCCACGACACCACCTCACCGTCGATCGCAGAGGTGTCGGTGACGATCCGTCGGATATTGCTGTCCAACGCGGCCTGTTCCAGCTGCGGGAGCCAGAAGGCGCCCCAGTCGGTGCCGGCTGTCGCCTCGGTCAGCTCGGCCAGGTCCCCGCCGGGCTCCCATCGTGCGGCGTCAGCCGGTGCCGAGACGAGGTAGCTGCCGACCTGCTCGTCGTCGATCGCCTCGGTCTCCCACGAATCGGGAAGGTCGGCGTCGACCTCGCTCGGTGCGGAGGTGACGTCGCCCCCTCCGGAGCAGGCGGCGAGGAGCAGACAGCCGATCAGCGGGAACAACCAGGGCGAGCGGTGCATGGAACCTCGATGCGGGGGTACGTGATGGACGGGTAGGGACGATGGTCGTGATCGGGGCGGGTGGGTCAGCGACCGACCGCGGCGGAACCGACCAGCTCGGAGGTCGGTCGGTAGACCGCCCAGACGAACCAGAACGTGTCGTCCCGTGCGATGGCGTTCAAGCGGTCACCGGCGAGCGGTCCATCGACGGCTCGACCACGCAGGTCCCAGGTGGACCCGGTCGCGTCGTCGACGAAGCGGTTGTCGCCGGATGGTTCGAAGCGGAGGGTCCGGCCGTCGTGGGTGGCGTCGAATGCGACCGTCTGCCCGACGTCCGCGGCCTCGTCGATGCGTTCGGTGTCCAGGGCCGAGGCCTGCCCCGGCGCCCACCACACCGTGACCTGGCCTCCATCGAGGTCGACCTCGACGACCCGCTCCTCCCGCAGGTGGTCGAGCGTGATGGCGGTCGCGTCCGTCTCCCCACCGAGCCCGACGATACGGGTCATCTCCGGCAGGGTCGGATCGGCGTCCTCACGGAAGAATCGGGGCGAGTTGTCCTCGGCGTCGTAGGCGACGTACGGGTTGCGCCCGTAGTCGAAGACCCGGCCCGTCTCCCGGGACAGGACCTCGGCGTCGGGCGCCAGGGAAGCGGCGTCACCGAAGCCGAGCAGGGAGCTCGGTATCCGTTCGAGGGTCGTGCCGAGCCACCGGTCACCCACGATCGCCTGCCCGGTGAACTGCGTCCACAGACCGAGGTGCTGCCGGTCGTACATCACCAGGTTGGAGCGCCACAGCCGGCCGCTGGTCCCGAAGTCCAGGACCTCCGGACCGTCGGGCCCGTCGACCGTGCGGGAGAAGACCAGCGCAGAGTTGCACAGCGGGCAGTAGGTCACGGCGATCGGTTCGTCGCCGAGCCGGTCGTTGACGATCTCGTGCCAGGTGAGGATCGCCAGCGGGTACAGCCGGACCTCGTCATCGAGTTCGACCACCAGGACCGGCGAGGTGTCCTGCAACCACTCGGCGGCCGCGTCGATCGGTTCGAACACGGGGTCGTCGATCGGGGGGATGCCGTCCGGTGGGGGACCGCCGGAGAAGATCTCGTCGACATCGATCATCGCCGCGGGCCGGCAGTCGCGCTGGCGCCAATGGAACTCGTCGGGATCGCACCCCTCGGACACGGCACGGACCGGTTCGTCGATGGTCCCCGTGGCCGGTCTGGTCGTCCCGGTGTCGCGCGGTGCTTCAGCGCCGGCGGCGCACGCCGCGGCGATGAGCGCGAGCGTGCAGGCGACCGCCAGGTGGTGGATCACCTGGGTGCGCACGGCAGCATTCCGACCGGTCGGGGTCAGCCTCGACAACCCGCCGGCGCGGCCGGGCCTTCCACCGGGCGTCCTCGAACCCCGCGAGTGCGTGCGCTCAGCTGAGCAGGTCGGTGTAGACCTCGGTGGTCCGCGCCGCGATGGCGGGCCAGCCGAACCGTTCCTCGACGCGTGCCCGACCGGCGGCGCCCATGCGCGCCGCAGCCGCCGGGTCCTCCAGCACCTCGACGACCCTGGCCGCCAGGTCCCGGGCGAAGCGATCGGGATCGGCCGGCGTGCCGAGCGCGCCACCGGAGGGTTCGAACTCGACGAGGTAGCCGGTCTCGCCCGGCACCACGACCTCCGGGATCCCACCGACGGCGGAGGCGACGACGGGGATACCGCACGCCATGGCTTCGAGGTTGACGATCCCGAACGGCTCGTAGATCGACGGACAGACGAACGTCCGAGCATGGCTCAGGACCTGGATCAGCTCCTCGCGCGGCAGCATCCGTTCGACCCACACGATGTCGACGGGTGCGCTGCGCAACTCCTCGACCCGGCTGCGGAACTCGGCGGCGATCTGTGGGGTGTCGGGCGCACCGGCGCACAGCACCAGTTGCGTCCCGGCCGGCAGATGCTCAGCAGCGTCGAGGAGGTGGACCACACCCTTCTGGCGGGTGATCCGGCCGACGAAGACCGCGTACGGGCGATCCGGGTCGATGCCGTTGTCGGTGACCGCGGTCGTGTCGGTGACGGGCCGCCAGCCGTCCGGATCGACCCCGTTGTGCACGACGCGGACCCGATCGGGATCGACGGCCGGGTAGCTCGCGAGCACATCGGCCTTCATGCCCTCCGACACGGCGATGATGGCGTCGGCGCCCTCCAGCGCGGTCCGCTCGCAGAAGCTCGACAGCGCGTAGCCCCCACCCAACTGCTCGCGCTTCCAGGGGCGCAGCGGTTCGAGGCTGTGGGTGGTCACCACGTGCGGGATGTCATGGACGAGCTTGGCCAGGTGGCCGGCGAGGTTGGCGTACCAGGTGTGGCTGTGCACCAGATCGACCCCGTCGACCCCACCCACCATCGCCAGGTCGGTGGCGACCGTCTGCAACGCGGCGGCGTAGGGGGCCTCGGAACCGAGCGCATCCCACGTCCCGTAGGACCGTGCCACGAGCGGGTCGTCGCGCTCCGCCCCGAAGCAGTGGACCTGCAGATCGACGAGGTCGGCCAGCCCACGGGCGAGTTCGTCGACGTGGACGCCGGCGCCGCCGTAGACCTCCGGCGGGTACTCCTTGGTCAACAGGCCGATCGTGGGGCGGGTCATGCGTCGACCTCCTCGTCGACGGCGGTGCCGGCGGGTCGGGTGACGTCAGCCTTGCCGATCGTGACGATGCCGTTGTCGGAGACGTGGTAGAGGGCCCGGTCGGCTTCCTCGTCCACGCCGATCCTGGCGCCGGGTGGTACGTGGACGTTCTTGTCGATGATGGCGCGGCGGACGATGGCGTCCCGGCCGATGTCGACACCGTGCAGGAGCACCGCATCCTCGACCACCGCGCGGCTGTGCACGTTGACCCGTGGAGAGATGACCGACCGGCGCACCGTCCCCCCGGATATGACCACGCCAGCGCAGACCATCGAATCGATCGCGATCCCGCGCCGGTCGTCCTGGTCGAACACGAACTTGGCAGGTGGCAGGGGGTCGTGCCAGGAGTAGATCGGCCACTGCAGGTTGTAGAGGTTGAAGATCGGGTGGACCGAGATCAGGTCCATGTGGGCGTCGTAGTAGGCATCGAGCGTCCCGACGTCGCGCCAGTAGCCATGGTCGCGCTCGGTCTCGCCCGGGACGTCGTTGTCGCGAGTGAAGTCGTAGACCCCGGCCTCGCCCCGCTCCACCATCTCGGTGATGATGTCGCCGCCCATGTCATGGTTGCTGTCCTGCTTGACGGCGTCCCGCTCCACCGCGTCGACCAGCGCCTCGGTCGTGAACACGTAGTTGCCCATCGATGCGTAGACCATCGACGGATCATCGGGCAGCCCGACGGCATCGGTCGGCTTCTCGCGGAACGATCGGATGTGGCCGTCCTCGCCGGCATCGATGACGCCGAACTGGGTGGCCTGCTCGATCGGGACGCGCAACCCGGCGATCGTGGCGGCGGCACCGGAATCGATGTGCCGCTGCACCATCAGCGACGCGTCCATCCGGTAGAGGTTGTCCGCCCCGAACACGCAGATGTAGTCGGGCTCCTCGTCGCGGATGAGGTTGAGGTTCTGGAAGATCGCGTCCGCCGAGCCGGCGAACCAGTCCCGCCCGAGGCGCATCTGGGCAGGGACAGGCGCGACGTAGTTGCCCAGCAGCGGGGACATCCGCCAGGTCTTGGACAGGTGGGTGTTCAGGCTGTGGCTCTTGTACTGCGTCAACACGACGATCTTGAGGTAGCCCGAGTTGACGAGGTTGGACAGCGCGAAGTCGATCAACCGGTAATTGCCGCCGAAGGGCACGGCGGGCTTGGCGCGATCCCGGGTCAGGGGCCACAGGCGCTTGCCCTCACCGCCGGCGAGGATGATCCCCAGCACCTTCGGGTTACGACGTGCCACGGTTGCGCCTCCGAGCCCGACCCGCTCCGGCCACGAGGGTCGCGGCCACCGGTCGCCGGGTGAGCCTACTGTCCGACGCCGTCCTGGAGCCCGCCGGGTTCACGGGACCCGCCGAGCCCACGGAGCAGGAGCGCACTGACGTCGTCGGCCAGGGCCTCGAGGTCGTGGTCCGTGCGGTGGACGGTGTGCCGCAGGCCGCCGAGGACGTGCTGCAGCAGTTCGGCGTGCAGGTCGGGGTCGAGGTCGTCGCGGAACGAACCGTCAGCGATGCCGTCCTGCAGGATCGCCACGATCCGGGCGTGATGGTCGGCGAGTTGTCGCTGGACCGCTTCGCGAACCACCGGGGAGATGCCGGCTTCGAAACTGCCCTCACCGAGACGATCGGGTTCCGAGCCGTACTGCTGCACGTGCAGGCGGATCAGGGCTTCGAGCTTGCGGATGGCGGGCCAGTCCGGCGCGAGTTCGATGTCGACCCGGGCGCGGAACGCGGCGAACTCCTCCTCGACCACGGCGGCCATGATGTGATCGACGTCGGGGAAGTGCTTGTAGAGGGTCGGGCGCGAGACCTCCGCCGACTCGGCGATGGCGGTCATGCTGGCGCCGGCCATCCCGTGTTCCAGCATGTGGGCCATCGCCGCCGCGATGATCCGCGAGCGGGTGCTGGCACGGTGATCCGCCACCGTGCGGTCCCAGCTGGCGGTCATGATCGCTCCCGCGGGTGATCGGGGGTGCCGGTCGGGTCGATCCCGGTGGGCACGTCCTGTGTACGGAGCCGCGCCAGCTTGCGGATCGTCGCCACCGATACAGACTGTAAAGCGCTCCGAACCCTTTCCGAACGCATCCACGTCCAGCAGTTGTCACCGTCGCGGGGGGAACCGTCTCATGGCCACGCTCTTCAGGAACCTGGCTGCACTGATCGTGCGTCGTCCGGTCCTCGTCCTGGTCGCGGCGATCGCCGTCACGCTCGTGTTCGCCGGGTTCTCGACCCAGGCGGTCAACGAACAGGACGTGACCGTCGACGAGAGCGAGCTGACGCGCGCTCAGGACACGCTCGACGAGTCGTTCGGCGAGCGCCAATCGGTCCTGCAGGTCGTGCTGCAGGCCGACGGCGACATCCGCTCCGCCGATGCGTTGCGAGCCACGTTGGCGATCACCGAGGCCATCGAGTCCAGCGACGTCGCCGACACGCTGATCGACGGGGGGCAACAGCCGGCGATCACCTCGTTCCTGGCCGGCGCGGAACAGGGCGTCCAGATGGCCGGCCTGGATCCCGACGACCTCGATGACGAGCAGGTCCGGGACCTCAAGGACCGGGCGGGAGAGATGCTGCCCGACCAGGTCGCCGGACAGCTCGACGCGCTGCTGGGGGAGGGCGATCCACCCTCGGCCGGCCTGCTGCTGGTGTTCCAGGACACCGACGGTCTGGACGATGACGCGGCGACCGCCCAGCAACGAGAGCTGGCGCAGGTCATCAACGACGTCGAGGTTGCGGACAGCCTGACGGTCGATCCGTTCAGCTTCGGCATCCTGCTCACGGAGGGCGACATCGGGCCGGAGATCGGGCGCCTGTTCGGGACCGCCCTGCTGATCATCCTGGTCGTGCTCGCGATCGTCTACTGGGTCAGGCCGGAGGCCGGGCAGCGGCGGCGGATCGGACGCCGGACCGCCGCGGACATCGCGCTGACCCTCGCGGTGATCATCATGTCCGTCGTGTGGATGCAGGGCATCGGGGTGCTGCTCGGGCCGGACTACGCGGACCTGATCGACTACTTCTCACCGCAGACCCAGATCGTTCCGATCCTGATCGTCGGACTCGGCGTCGACTTCGCGATCCACCTGCTCGCGCGCTACCGGGCCGAGGTGGGTGGCGGTGCCGATCCGGCGGCCGGACTCACGACCTCGATCCGCACGACGGGGTTCACCCTGCTGCTGGTCACGGCGGCGACGGCGATCGGGTTCCTCACCAACCTCGCCAGCCCGGTCGGGTTCCTCGCCACTCTGGGGGTCCTGGCGGCCAGCGGGATCGCAGCGGCGTTCGTCCTGACCCTGACCTTCCTGCCGGCCATCCGGCTGATGTTGGACCGCAGGGCCGAGCGGCTCGGACGCCTGCCCAGCCAGGCGTTGGCCAGCCAGACCAAGCGGGGGCTGCCACAGCTCGCCGGGCGGACGGCGTGGCTGGCCGAGCGCGCGCCCTTCCCGACCCTGGCTGTCGCGGTGGCCCTGACGGTGGTCGGCGGCTACGGGTTCACCCAACTCGACAGCGAGTTCAACCTGACGGATTTCGTGCCGCAGGACGAACCGCTCCTCGAGGTGTTCGAGACCCTCTCGGAGTCGTTCAACGGCGGGTTCGAGGAGTCGACGCAGGTCCTGCTCACCGGTGACGTCGCGACCCCCGAAGGGCACAATGCCACGATCGAGTCCCTGGAGCGGGCCGCCGACGTCGACGGCGTGCAGACCATCTCCGGTCAGGCGGACGGCGCGGTGCTCACCGCTGTGCTCGGTGAGGCGTTCGGGGACGACGATCTGGCCCCGCAGCTGGCCGAGGCCGGTGTGCGGGACGACCTGACGGTGGCGGACGAGACGGATGTCGAGGCGCTCTACGAGCTCCTGCTCGACGAGGTTCCGGCGGCCGCCGACGTGCTGGCCCGCGACGGCGACGGGTTCATCGGTCGGGCGGATCTACGGACCAACGTCGGGCAGTCGGGCGCCGGGCAGTTGGAGAGCGACCTGCAGGCGGCGTTTGCCCCAGTCACCGACGTCGGCGTTGAGGCGGTCCCGGTCTCCCAGCAGATCGCCCAGGCCCGGCAGGGCGACGAGATCGAGGACTCGCAGATCGTGTCCCTGTTGATCGCCCTGGGCGCGGCGATGGGCCTGCTCGTGCTGCACTTCACCATCGCCAACCGCCGGCCCATGCTGGGGGTGATCACGGTGCTGCCCGTCGGACTGGTCCTGGCGCTGACGTTCGGGACGATGGCCCTGACCGGAATCCCCCTGAACCCCGTGACCGCCACCCTCGCGGCGTTGTCGATCGGGATCGGGGTGCCGTTCACGATCCATGTGACCTCGAGGTTCCTCGAGGAACGCCAGACCGACGGACCGGACACGCCGATGCGCCGGACCATGACGCGTACGGGTGGCGCGCTCGTCGGCTCGGCGCTCACGACCGCCATCGGGTTCGGGATCCTGACCACCTCGACGCTGGTGCCCTTCTCCCAGTTGGGCTTCGTCATCGCCTACGCGATCGCCTACTCACTGGTCGCGGCCGCCCTGGTACTCCCGAGCCTGCTGATGCTGTGGGACCGGGTCGATCGCCGGCGCGAGGTCAGGGACGAACGCGCCCCGGCGGTCGCTGTCATCGAGGGCTGAGCGGATCGCGCGCGTGTGGCCGGTCGCGTCAGGGCGTCCGGATCGGGATGTCCTGATCGAGCAGGATCCTGAGGACGTCCCGGATCGACACGATCCCGGTGGTCACTCCCCGGCGTCGGACAGCCAGGTGGCGGATGCCGGCGCCGGCCATCGTCCGCGCGGCCTCCAGGATCGAGTCGTTCTCCTCCACACTGATGACGTCGGTCGATGCCGTGTCCAGCACGCGTTCGTTGTCGAGGTCCAGGTGGTCGGCCACGGCGCGCATGACGTCGCGCTCGGAGATGACGCCGCGGACGCCACCGGGGTCGACCACGACCAGCAGCCCGACGTCGTCGGCCACGAGCGCCTCGGCGGCCTCGCGCAGGGTGGCCGTGGGGTGGATGGTGGCGACCGGGTCACCGATCAGGGCGCCGACGTGGTCGGTGGGCAGCATGGTGTCCTCTTTCTGACGGGATCGCGTCGAGCATGCAGCACCGTTGATAGCACAGTCAGGGCAGGAGGTCCCGTTTCCCGCGGGCCGACCGGCGGGGCGGTGCGGAGCCCTTCGCCGCCGGCCCGACCTGCCCGATCCACGACCCGTGCGACCCGGTCAGCCGCCCTCGGCTTCGCGGAGCAGCCAGGCCTTCCTGGCGGCGAACTCGTCGTCGTTGAGATGGCCACGCTCGCGGAGGTCCGCCAGGGATTCCAGTTGCGACACGATGTCGCGGACCGCGCCACTCCCGCCCTTGATGGACACGGACCGCAACTCGCGGGCCGCGTAGACCTCGGACTGGAAGCCCTCCGGGTCGGGGATGTCGTGCAGTTCGCTCCGCCCCTGACTGCCGGCGGACTCGAGGACGACGTCGCCGTAGCGGAGCAGACGCTCCAGCACGGTCTGGGAGAACAGCACGTTGGCGACGTTCTCCAGCGGGATCTCCACCCCGGTCCGGGCGATCATCCCGCGCCGAACGACGATCCGTTCCGTGGTGAGGACGTAGTTGGTGAACCACCACGCGAAGATCGGACGGGTCGCCAGCCCGAGCCAGATGATGGCGACGAGTCCGACGGCGTACCACCGCCAGGGCGGGTCGAGGGCTGCGATCAACACGCCGACGAGGGCGGCCAGGCCCATCGCCCACAGGATCGCCGGGAGCAGGACCTTCCAGTGCGGACGGAACTGGTCGACGATCCGCTCGTCATCCGTCAACAGCCGCGTCGGGTAGCGCATCGGTCACCTCGCCCGCGACGCCGTGGCTGGCGTCAGGTCGTCGCAGCGTAGGTGCCGGTCCACGGCTCGGCGCGACGTCGGCCACCGGACGTTCTCGGTCCGGGTCCATCGGCCCTCGGCATGGGGTCGTCCCGCACTGGCGGACGGTGCATCCACGCCGCATGATCGGAGCAGATCGAGCAGCCGGGTTGGCCGGCGGCCGGACGCAGGAGGTCACATCATGGGCCGTATCGTGGTTGGGATCGACGCATCGAAGGACTCGCATCGTGCCCTGCGGTGGGCGGTCGAGGAAGCACGTCTCCGGGACGCGGACCTGGAGGTCGTCCACGCATATCCGACCCCCGATCTGACGGCCCTGCCGATGGTCGTGACCCTGCCGAGTGATGAGGAGCTGCGCGTCGCGGCGACCTCCATCCTGGACGAGGTCCTGGCCGAGGTCGAAGTCGGCGAGGACGTACGGGTCATCAAGACCGTGCAGGCCGGCGGCGCTGCCAGCGTCCTGACCCAGGTCGCCGAGGGCGCGGATCTG
>Ga0207421_10002742_pt1 | contig 21583 bp, 25 predicted proteins | sample SodLakKL_010_SED_4_FD_187542 | JGI IMG/M metagenome (GOLD analysis project Ga0207421, IMG submission 187542) | Alkaline sediment microbial communities from Lake Tanatar, Kulunda Steppe, Russia - 8KL_010_SED (SPAdes) (version 2) | ecosystem: Environmental > Aquatic > Non-marine Saline and...
AGATTTAGAATATTCATTTAGCACTTCAGCTAACATACCACGATCTATCGATCCAGTTAATCGTGGATTAGATTTTTTATTGAGTCTAACTCTTTCAGTGAGATGTTGTGGAATCATTTTTTATCTTTAATTTTTAGTTCTTGTATTTCGTCTTGTGTCATAATAAAAATGAACCCCTACTAAACTCAAAGGTTATATGTGGCTGAAATGCGTCGTTCGGGGTTCGGGGTTAGTTTAATTTACAGTGATTTTTTTGGTTACCTCCTGTTTTAGTGGCGCCTTTATAGTTAGTACTCCGTTCTCATAGTTGGTTTCTATATTGTCATCGTTAATATCATACATGACAAGAAACTCATAATTAAAGTTTGGAGTGCTAACTTTAAGTAGCCTCTCACTCTTATTAAGAGTTACATCTATATCTTCTTTTTTTGTTCCGGGAATTGCGGCTCTCGCAATAAACGTATTGTCTTCCACTGTTACATTATAAAACGTTTTATCAAGGGGACTGAAAAATGCTCCGATACTATCTACCAAAAACATTAAACACCTCCTTATTTTTTATTACGTTTATAGGCACGTTTTGTTCCGCCTCTTCGACCGCCTTTATAACGTGATTTACTCATCGTTTTCGTCTTCCGCCTTTTCGTTTATAAGCCATAATAATTACCTATATGAGTTAAAGTTCGCCGAGGACTCCCTTGTTTTGGGGCCTTTCGCGTTCCATATGCTTCCTGACCCACCAAGGCTTTCTTGACGCGTTTGGTGATAATTCTCACCGTAGTCAATATATTTACCTCTTGTCGGTGGACCCCATGGTTTTGAATCAGTTGGACATTTCATGATCGTGAAATTAGGTTAATATACTATAATATACGAAAAAAATATGAGAAAGTCAAGTCTTATCTTCATTTTCTTCAACATTAAATTCCAACATAGATAGATTCAACCATTTCACTACTGCATCGGCCTCTTCTTCGGTGATCGTCGGTCCTGCAGCTATTCCATCTATTTCTATATACCAATCTCCACTTTCCGTTATTTTCTTTTTAACCATAAGGCTCCTCTTCGTGATATATTGCGTTATCGTCACTAATGTTTACACTTACACCGATATCTTCATCGATTCGAGCTGCCACTACTAATCCAGCATTAACACAATCAACAATGCAGTTATTTAAGTGTTCTTTGGCTTGTACAAGCTCATCAGCTACTTTTCGCTTATCCATTACGTCTGTCATAATAATTCCAGTCTTATTCTAGTTAATATCATCATTTGCTCACTGCCCACTGAGTAATATGGGCCAACTCCAATTGTCAGATTTCTATATGTTGTTTCTAGTGCTAGGCCAATTGTTGGGTCTTCCCATTCAAAATCCCACATAAAAGCGTCAAGGTATAATCCTATTTCAAAACGACGCTCTGGAACATCAAATATGTCCATTCCCCACCTTCGAGTCTCGTGATCGAAATATTTGAATCGAACTTCACTAGGGGTAACCTCAATTGGTTGTCGTTCAGCCACGACATAATCATTTATCTCTTTTGGTACGTAGACAGTATCTACTCTAACCTCTTCTCGTTCAAGAGGTTTATATTGTTTTGTAACATCAGGTACTGTGGGTTCAAAGGTGTTTGGGGTGGAAAATGGTAGATAGCGGACAACTGGAACTGTTTCCATGTCCGGTTGTTGTCCACTACCCCACAAATAACCGCCGATTAATCCTATTATGAACACAAAACCCAATGTAGCTAGTTTTCGTCTCATCCGACTATATCTTTAAAGTGCTTCATAACCCATTTGGGCGCGCTGTCTGTATTAAATCGTTCCTTATAGTCCTCTTCCTCGCATACGAGCCAAAAGGTCTTAAGGTACTCTTCTCCGACTTTTTTAACTGTTTTTCCGTCGTATTCTTCAAGAACTTTCTTCTTCCTGATAATCTTCATTTTCTGATCCGGTCTGAATTTTAACATGTTGTTCAATTAATTGTGTAATGTCTTTGGCGCAATCTGTTGCTTCAACTATATTACAATCGAAATGCTCGCCTATAATATTTGATATTTTAAAATAAAGCTCGTCGTAATCCATATTATCTAGGTACGCTTGAGGTTATATGTTCTGATCGAGGCAGAGCCTTTCTGCTTCGAGTGATACTACCACATTTTTTACAACGGAACCCATCATATTGATTGACAGTAGTCTGATATACTCCTTGTTTTTCAAGGTCATCGTGTCCGCATGTAGGGCAAATTTTTGCGTCTGCTTCAATATTAAATCCCATTTGTGGGTGAGGTTGAATAAACGGTCTAAGTTTAAGATATACATCTTCAAGAACCTTAACATCTTGCTGACAGTAATCATTCATTTCCTTCAATGCTGAGGACTCTCCTGCCATACATCTCTCCCAAAGACTGAAATCAGTAGGATTCTTTTGTTCAAGACCAAGATATCTTGACACATAGTTCAAACTGTGTGATGGAAGTCTCATTTTACGTGAAGAAACTTTCTTTGTGTCTATTGAATTGTATGACATTGGCATGTTAAGCCCGTGCTTTAGAAACCTACCATTCATCATCTTGATGTCAAAAGCGTCTCCAAAGTGAGCGATTACAATGTCAGCTTCATCCAAAAGCTTCCATAGGTCTTTTACTATTCGCTCGTCATCTCTTTGTATAGATTCTTCTGGTGTAACAACCCCCGTCATCATTTTATCATCAAATAACCATTTTGCAGCCCAATTAATGACATACCAGTCTTTGATGATCATATGTTCCGGTAAGAACTTCGGAGAGTTAGACCATGAGTAAGTCACCATTGGTGATGTTTCTATATCAAACAAAAGAACTTTAGTGCTTGTACTGTCTTCAACTCTCATGCGTTCTAGTTTTCGGCGGACTCTGGCTCTTAATTTTTCTGGGTGTACTTCACATTTATCTGCCAATTCAACCCATGAAACAGGTTCGTCAGATAATTTTCTTTCTATTGCAACTTTTATTGCTTCGTCTAAATTCATTTCTTGGTAGATTTTTTGAGTTTTTGAGTTTTAGCCTTCTTTGTACTTTCGTTAATCTTTTCTTGATAATCAGGTAAAGTTGTATATCCCGGGTTTCTATGGGCTATTGCGTCGTGTTTTCGTTGATTTTGTTTTTTACGACGCTCATTATCAGGACTCCAACCCATAATAAAACTTTGACCTTGCCATGAAGGTATAAGCTTAACCGATTGTCCTGTGTCTGGACATTCAATTAGTTTTTCGTCAGACATTTTCTGTACGACTTCTATTTTTTCTCCGTCTTCTCGTAAATATGTATATGTGGGCATAATTAATCTTTAAATATATCTGTATAGTCAAACATATCATCCAAATATTTTTCTACTGCAGCTAATAGTGGCATAAAGATCATGTTAAACATAAACAAAGGTACGTAGTACCAACGAATACCATGGTTATTTATTCTGTTTTTAATGTCTAACGTTGACCACGCAAATGCTGAAAGCGTCCAAAGTACAATAAGTGTTGATTCTATCATTTTGTTGCCTCCCTTAAGATTTCTAAAAAGTTTTTAGCGTCTAAAACCACATAGGGTTTTGTCCGGTTCCTTCTGAAAAACACAACAGGTATGTTATTGTCCTTACTGTTTTTTTCTGTTTGTTCTATTGCATTCCAAATATTGAGCTTTTCTGTATTTTTACATTCTATAGAAAGTGGAACGCGATTATGTCTAGCATTAGGACTAATGTGGATGTCCTCTCCAGACTCGCCAGATATAGCAGTTTTAAAATCATCATCTTCAAATTCAGGAAAATATTCATGTAATAATTGTTTGATTTCTTTTTGAAATCGCATTCCTTTGGACTTGCGACTTCTTGATTTAGTTGCCATATTCTTTTATATCTTCGTATATTAGTTCAACTTCTTTCATCAGCGGAAAGGTTTTAACCATTTCATATCCCTCCGGTCTGACATGGAAGATGTAGTTGGAATTACTTACAGGAAATTCATATTTTTTCTCTAGCCAATGCTTATAAAGGCTAATCTGTAAACAATATTTCCAGTAATTAGAATCGTTCAAATGATTCAACGGTATGATCATCTTTCTATTTCCGTATGAATTGAACTTTAATCCGTTTTTCATTGTTTTAGTGTCAACAATAACTAATTTTTTGTTTTTTTCACAAACAATGTCAGCCATGGATGCGGTTTGAATATCTTCATCGTAAAGCACAACCTCTGCTCCAATGGGTTTAAGTTCATGTTCATCCATTGCCTGTTGAAAGTATTCAAGCTCATGTTCAACGTTTTCGTCGATCACACCGTTAATAATGTAATCTTCAATAGCATCATGAACGATATTACCGTACTCATTGTCTCTTTTCCACAGATTTAGTACGTCAGCTTGACTCATACCGTGTTTACGTCCATAAGCCTTAGAAACCTTTTTCCGGTCAAATGGTTTCGTATAATGGGAAATCAGTGACGTTACGCCTGTGAATTCCTTCTCTCCTTTGTAGGTGTACGTATGTGTATCCTTGTCGAAGGAGATATCCTTATGTCTTGGGTGTTTTTGTAGTTTTGTTTTGAACATATCTAAAGATAAGAATTTTTTTAATAAAAGTCAAATATTTTTTTCATCAAATTCAAGAAATTTTTACTTGACTTTTAATAAAATTCTTCGTATCTTTGTATTGTGGCTGCAATGCCGCAAAGGTTAGACGATCTCCCTGAGTACAGGGGATAAAACTCAGCCAATGATATTTTTAAATATCAAAAAGACCGAAAGGTTGATTCAACGAGGCGTCTAATTCGGTGTAGAAGCCGAGAGGTAGTCCGAGATTGGCTAGGGCGAGGGGTGCTGCCCCGGTGTCGCGTTGGATAGCGATAGGTGAGACTCCATCGTCCAGCGTGAAGCTTTTGTAACCTGCACCGTTGAAATAATACGGAAACATAGCGGGGGAGTTTAAAGCGATGTCTGGGATCAGACCGGTACTCCGGCTGTGAGAAAATAAGGCATCATAAACGCCGAAAAAAAGGCTCCTAAACCACCTATATTTTAAAGGAGGTTTAGGGAGAACTGCGTTTAACCGAAACTACGGTACTATATCGTAATCATAACAATAGTAGTATGACAATACCTAAGATTAAACAATCAGAGTTTAAAGATTTTCTTACAAGAGCTCAATATTTATATTCTCTACGTACAAAAGAAAACGAAATTTTAAACTACAAGCCAAACGAAGCGCAACTTATTTTGGATCGTATACGTAATGAAGAGTTCAAGCGAAGTTTGGATAACAAAGGTATACGTCAAGCTAAAATTCTATTGTTAAAATCACGACAAATTGGTGGGACTACCGATACTGCAATGTTTAACTTTGATACCATGTTGAATCTACAACATGCATTCGGTATAATTATTGCACATGATGATAGATCAACTAGTGTAATCTACGACAAATATAAGCATATCTATAATTATTTACCTGAATATGTTCAAATCGTAGGAGATGATGGACGGGAGATTTATGATGGTAATGGTAATCCACTATTAGTATCTGTGAAACCTGAAAAAGAATCGTATTCAGGTCACAGATTAGAATTCGCTGATAAAACCAAATCAAGACTTGTCATAAGAACTGCTGGTTCTGGTGATAACGTAGGACGTGGCGATACCATGAATCTTGTTCATCTTTCAGAGGGAGCGTTCTATACACATTTTGACGATGTGTTGTATTCAATTAATCAGACGTTACCTAAAAATGGTATGATCTACTCTGTAATTGAATCTACCGCCAATGGTGTGTCTGGTAAAGGAGAAGCGTTTTATGATCTGTGGACGAAAAGTACACAAGAATGGAAACGTTTTGAGAACGGACAGATTACGTCTTTTGAGGGTTATCGACCAATATTTATTCCATGGTATTATCTCAGTGAATATCGTCAGCCTTTGATGGGCGGTAAGCTTATTGATGTGGAAGCTATTAATTTTGGTTCCAATGAAAAGCGTAAAGAATTTCATGAGATGGAAGATTATCTTGTTGAAGAAGTGTTTGACAACAGAGATGAAGGTTTAGAAGCTATAAATTGGTATCGATGGTGTATTAAGGAGAATTGTAAGTATAATCTTACGATTGCTCATCAAGAGTATCCAACCACACCCGAACAGGCGTTTATTTCTACAGACAATTGTTACTTTGATACTCCGAAACTATTCCATGTAAAACAAACTTATGAACAGAAAGGCGAACCCGAACACAAGATCGGTTATATCAACGATGATTTCGAGTTTATCGAGTCTAAAACAGGAGACCTCAAAGTGTGGGAAGAATCGGACAAGTCATATGTAAACCGTTATATTGTTAGTCTTGATCCATCCATGGGTTATGAAGGTGGAGACTATAGTTGTATGATGGTTTATGATAGACTTGAAGATGATTTCGTTGCCAAGTGGTATGGTAACATGAAGGAAGATTTGGTCGCTGAAGAGCTATTGAAGGTAGCCTACTACTACAATGAAGCTTTAATTATTCCTGAAATTAACCTTAATACCGTTATTACCCTTATAAGACCCGAAGGAAACATGCCTTATACGGGTGATATATATGTCAGAGAAGTCAAATCTAGGAATTCCGTTGAATATGGATATCATACTCTTGGTGGAACCAGAAAGACTTTATTGGATTTGTATTCTGCTTGGTTAAGGGAAAATTATTTCAAAATTAAAGATTTGGATTCTTTGGATGAACATTTGTCGTTTATTAAGAGGGTAACCAATGGATTACCTAGGTATGAAGCGGCTCAAGGTAAGCATGATGACCAAGTAATTGCATCCGCTCTTTGTATAATTGGCGCTGAATGGTGGGAAGAAGAGATTGCTCACGTTGATTATCAGATGAACGACTATGATATGATCGTAGAACCGAAATCTCCAAGTAAAAAACGCCTGTTTAAGAACAGTTCACTCGGCACAGGAGTTGCGAGCGTCGCAAGAAATTCTAAAAAACCATTAAAACAATCAAGTTTAGGAAATTAATTCTTGACTTTTAATTAAAAATTTTGTATATTGTATAAATAAGCCGATGACAGGATTTCGTGATGCCTTGTAAGCATCAAGACCGCGGTTCAATTCCGCGCATCGGCTCTAAAAAAAGAATATGTTTATGCCAATTATAATGAGTGCCATTACACTAGAGGCAGTAATTACCCTTCTATTAGGAGCAGGAAGTGGTGGTATTCTTTGGAAACTTTATGATAAGTACATTTCCCATAAACGTCTGAATTTTGACACTGAAACCTCATATAGAAAAGAATTGAAAGAAGATTTAGATAACTTAAGGACTTATGTGAGAAAGGTCGAAGAGGAAAACAGAGAGGCCAAGAAGCAATATCTTAAAGTTCTGAAAGATTTAAATAACCTACAGATTTCATATGATCAACTCAAGACAGAGTTTACTGTTCTTAAGGAAAAATATGAATTGGCAAGACTAGAAATTGAAGAATTGAAGTCTAACAAAAAAGACGCAAATAAATAATGTCAGCCAGACCAACTAAAATATTTAATCTTACTAATCTCAATGAAGGTGATGCAAAGGAAGCATTAGAAAGACTGCGTAAGCTAGTTCTTAAAGGGGAAACCCATCGTCTTGAAAGATTAGAAAGAGATCAAAAGAACAACAGAATTTATCGAAACGAAATCTGGACGGATCAAGATTTGCAGATGTTCAAGGAGTTTGATATGACTCCGAACGAATTTCCTGTTCAGCGATCTCTGATTAATAACCTCATATCTCGACAAACAAGCAGACCATTCAAGTTTGAGGTCGTACCGTATGATGTCCACTCTTATCGTAGATTTGAACAACAGAAAGAAAAGTTCATAGAAGAAAATATTGAAGATTTTGATACCTACGATGAAGCGGAAGAATATTTCAACAAATACGCTGACGATAATTATGCTCAAGCTCTGTCTGCGTTAATGCAGAATTTTAGATATCAATCTAAAGGGCGTTGGAAAGAGAGTGAGTGTTTTAAACAAGGATTGATTTCCGGTTTAGATTTTTTTAAAGCAGTTCCCGGTAATAAATTTAACAGGGAAGGTGGAGTGGAAATTCACAGACGACCCCAACGGTCAGTATTCTATGATGAAAATAGCGTAGAATACGATATGTCTGATATTGAATTTATCGGAGAGACTCATCTTCTTTATAAATCTCAGCTAGCCCTTCAGTATCCTGATTATGCCGATGAAATCAATGAAGTGTTTGAATACTATACCGGTCTAAATAAAAATGATTATAGAAAAATAGAGAAGGATTGGAAGCATTTCTATAATTATGAACAATACAATGCCGGTGATGGAAAAATACGAGTAGCTGAAGTTTGGTTCTTAGATACTGAAGAAAGGTTTGTTGTTGTTGACAATCACAACAATGAACGAAGAATTGTTGAGTATGGTATTGAAGAAGATGAGATACAACAAAATCTATTTGAGAAGACTCTTATAGAGTTGGAAGAACAGTCTCAAGAGGACGAAGCCCTTGAGGAAATTCTTTTGTCAGAGAATGCAGAGCAACACGCTTGGAGTGTCGTTGAAGAGAGATATGATATACAGATTACCCACGAGCCTATATGGTATAAAGCGGTATTTTCTTTTAACGCTCTGTTTGAGTTGAAGAGAAGTCCTCTGCCTCATGGTAGTCATCCATATTTCCCGTTCTTTGCTAATTTCCAAGAAGGGGAGTTTAACAGTCTTCTCGATGACATTGAAGATATTATTATTTCTATCAACAAAGCCTTGGCCTTTAGAGAGCTTATGATGGCTCACGGAGCTAAGAGCTTGGTTGTTATTGATAAAGACGCGCTTCATAGGAGTGGTTATGACATTGATGAAATTGCAGACCACTGGACAAGTATTGGCGGGGCGCTAGCTATTAAGTTAAAACCGGGTCAGACAGTTGACCATGTGTTTAGGAGCATCAATACGGTAGGTGAGGGACTAGAAGCGATTAACTCTATTCTTGCAGACCTTGATAATAGGTTGTATCAGATTAGCGGTGTAAACCTAGCACAGCTTGGTATTACCGAGAGGGAAACCACAGCTACCGGTTATAGACAACAGATTTCAGAAGGCGAGGCAAATAATGGGTTGATTTTTGATAATTTCTATAGAAGCGTAGAAAGTTTTTATAATGATAAGGTCGTACCTTTGGTTGCTGAGTTTTTGAAAGACCACAAATCCCGAGTCATTAGACTTTTGGGTGAAGAACATAGACCTTGGCTAACATTAAATATAGACGAGGACTTTGATATGTTCGAGCAGTCAGTTCGGAAAGGAGAGTATGCTACCGTGCTTGTTGCCACTGAGGATAATAATCAGCGAAGCGCTGAGAGAGCCGCCCAGTATATGGAACTTGCTATGGCTGGAGTTCTTGATCCCGAGGTTGCTCTTGAATTTAGTGATGATCCACAACGACATAAGATCATTAAGAGAAATCGACAGAAGATGAAAGAAAGAAGAAGAAAAGAAATGGCTCATATGTTTGAAGAGCCAATGATTCAACAGATTGCTCTTGAACAAGGATTATCACCGCAAGCTACTGCAGAAATGATTGAAAGGCTGCAGAGAGAGCGAATGAAAGAACAAGCCGAGAGAGAAAGACAAGTCCAACAACAGCAAGGCGGAGAAGGAAGGCAGCGACAAATGACACAAGGTAGAGCAGAAATCCAACGAGGGGCTGCAGAATCAGAAAGGTTGGCTGAAATAGAAAGGAGACCAGACGCCAACCAACAACAATAATAGGAATCCATAAAACGCGAGGATAAATCTATGCCTAATGCATTTAACATGAACGACGACGAAAAAGAAAAACAACGACGAGAAGAACGACGAAAGTCACTAGCAACACAAGTTTCAGGTGACGATACGTCACAAAGTGAAGAAAAAAATCAAAAAAGTGAAGAAAATTCCAATAAAGGGGTTGACTTTGATCAAAAAAATTCGTATATTAGTGATAACGATGATGATAAAGCTCAAGCTGAGAATAATTCGGGCGATGGCAATAATCAAGAAAGTCAGGAACCGGATGAAGAGCAGCAGAGGCTACAGTCAATCGTTGATAAAACATTTGGAGGTGATCCCTATAAAGCAGTAAAATCTTGGCGGGAAGCTCAGAAGTCCTTTTCTCAAATGAGAGAAGAATTTCAACAGGTTAAAGCAGAAAGAGACAATATTAACAAGATGTTGAATGACAACCCTGAACTTGCCAATTTGTTCAAGAAAGCTTATAGAGGTGAACTAAAGCAGGGAGAGAATATTCAGAACTTTCTCGATGGAGCAGGGGAATCGCAATATCGTGATAAACCTACTTCTCCTTCACAGGAAAGTAAACTGAGTCCCATAGAAGATGTAACACAAGATACTCTGGTGCGTGAGGGTTATATTAGACAACACGACCTGAACACACTGGAATATGACCAGAAGCAACTTGAGTTGCAGCGAGCTAAATTGAAATATCTCTACGACAATCTTCCAAATAAGATGGCGGAAGAGGCAAGTAGGAAATATCAAGAGCAAATCGCTCAACAACAAAAAGAGGCTCAAAGGTCAGAACAAAGAAAAAAGAACGCTGAGATAAACAAGAGTCGTTACCGTCAAGGTATTCAGAAAGTGGTAGATGACCATGGTTTGGACTTTGCGGGTAAAGATAGGGAACTGTTGGATGAAATCGACAGAAATGCGTTGCATATTGTCGATCCTGATAATCCCTACGTAATGGATGAAGACGCAGTAATACTTGCGACACAGAAAGTCCTTCGCAAGCATGGGAGGGATGTAGCTGTTAATCCTTATCAACAGAAGAAAGCTGAAGTAAAGGATAAGGAAAAAAGCATGTATGAAAAGAACACATTCAATACGAATACTCGTAATACAGAACAAGCCAATAGACCTCAATCTATCGCAGAGAAGATGAAACAACGACGGCTTGAAGGTTTTCAGCGTGATATGGAACTTAGAAGAAAACCTAAAAATTAAGGAGAAGAATTATGCCATTAACAGGTAGACACGATATAGACAACACCCCTAACACTAATCTTCCTTATGAGGTGCTCACCTCGTTTAACGAAGATATCTTTGCCAGTTCTGGCGATTTGCATGGCGGCGGAGATGCAGGTTATGGGAGTTTGAGTCGCAGAGACGTTGCGACCGAAATTGTTATGTATAAGCCGTATCGAAACGCGCTTGATACACTTATTCAGACCACTGGTGGATTTGAAGTAGCAACAAATTCTGTTCACGAGTGGACCGAGAATGACGAACTTATGCCGGACGAGGCAACAGTTGAATCTGGTGATACTGATGAATTTATTGATCACACTGATTTCTCTGCTACAGAGTCCGCCAAGTTTAAGGTAACCGAAGAAGATGCTGATATTTATCGCAAAGGTGACGTGATTCGTTACGTTGCTGATAGTGGTGATTACACATTTGCTCTTATTACTGAAGTACAAGAACCCTCAGGTGGAGAGGTTGTATTTGAAATCGAATCTTTCGATGGAGAACTTGTACAAGCTAAGGACGAAACAGTAATCCAGCGTCTACATTCATTGCGTGGTGCCGATCTTAACTATGATGTTGAGCCTAGAGGAACCATTCCGAAGCAATACTATACTTACATCAATAAGATCGTACACGATGCCCGTTACGGTAAGCGTGTACAGAATGAAGAGCATTATATGAATCTGCTTCAAGATCAGGAAGATAAGCTCTTTAATGAGATGCGTCGAAGCCGTGAGCTTCAATCTCTCTATGGTGTAAGAGGTAAACGTAAGCTGTCAAACGGTGACTGGGCATACTCCAGTCCGGGTCTTTATAATCAGATTGCTGATTTCAATAAGGATACCGCCGAGATGACTACTAACGATACGTTTGATAAGGATAAGTTTACTGCTGCTATGTACTCATTCATCGAACATAATTTCGGTGCCGAGTCTGGCGGGCCGGACACACGACAGATGTTTGTTTCCGGTAAGTTTGCTTCGTATCTGTCTCAAGCGTTTGTTGACATACAAAGATTCTATGAGACTGAGTATGTTGCCGGTGTGCGTTGTATGCGCTGGGAACACAACCTTGGTAATATTGACTTTATATATCTTCCGATTCTTGACTATAAACACCCGATCCCTGATGGATCACTCAAAGAAGGTAATGGTAAAGCAGTAGGTATGCTTCTGCCGGTTGCCGAAACAGTCACTCGTCTTGTTATGCAAGGTGAAGGGCCGAGCTCTGAGGTCTTCAAGGAAAAAGGTGGAGATGAAGAAGAGAATATGAGGGTCAAATCTACTGAAGGTTTGAAGCTCAAACTTAAGCAATATACTGGTGTAATGGAAGAAATTTAAACCAGCTTAATTGGGGGTATGGTGTTGAGCCATACCCTCTCTTTTTAATTAAATCTATAAATATAGGAAATTATGAACGTAGTATTTAGGAGCAAATCAACCTCACAGAACCGATTTACTATTACTGATAGTCAGTTCGGTAAACTGTTTTTCGATAAAGGAGTATTTAGAACATCAGATAAAGATATGATCAAAAAACTCCTAAACCACCCTCTTAAGAAGAGAGGTGAAATTGTACTTGAAACCAATGCAGAACTTGTTGGCAAGTATCTTGAAGGTGAAGAGCCAGATAAACTTACCAGAGAGGTTCTTGATACAGTTTCAAGACAAGGTATTATTGAGCTTGGTAAAGTTTTGGTTAGCTCAGAAACACATCCTGCCTTGATTAAAGAGGAAATCATCGGTCAACCAATTACTGAAGAAGTACAGGAGATTGTAGATTTCTATCTTGTTAAGAAGGAACCCGAAAAGGAAAAGGCAGAAGTAATCGAATCTCAACCCGAGCAACCTAAAACCGAAACCAAAACAGAAACACCTAAAAAGAAACCCGGTAGACCACCTAAGAAAAAAGAATAATGGTAACATTACTAGAAAGAGCTAGACAGGTTATTTCTGTTGAAGTTGATGATTTCTTTGAAGATGATACAATCTTGTATTACCTCAATAAATCTATGGATAAAGTAACTTCACAGCTTATACAAGCTGAGTATACACCTAATAGAGATCAACAGGGTGTTGCTAGGGGTTCGAGTAAATCCATAAGAGCTCTTGATACACTTAGGAAACCGTATGAAATAACTATATCTGAAAATGATCTTGAGCCCGTTAGTGATTATTATACGGGTTCATTTTCATTTCCTTCGGATATGGTTTTTATTACTTTGGCGAGGTATGAAACGGATACTTTCTTGCGAGAAATTTCTCCACATAAATTGTTTCTTCTAAGTTGGGGGAACTTGAGACCTTCTCGTATAGAAGGCTATTACCACGTAAAGGGGAATGGCGAGTTTGATGCCTTTCTACACGAAAAACCAAAACAAGGAGAGACTAAAAAGATATCTATTTCATTTATAAAGAGACCAGAAAGAATAGAACTGAACAGCGAAGAATTACCTGAGTTAGTAGATAGACTGACTAATGCTGTTGTTTATTCAGCAGCTATTATGATGTTGACTCAAGAAGCAATCCGAGAAACAGCCGAGGGGCACAATCTGCAAGGATTGATGAACATATACCAAGAAGAACTTCAATCGAACCTATACTAATGAAACTTAAAGACTTATATACCGATATTTATTCGAGGTTGTCTTTATTCGATGTTGGTCATGGTATCTATGCTCAGGATATTATAAAAGCTATTAATGATGCGATAAGACAACAGATGATTGATTATGTCAACAACGACATGGGTCAAGCATTTGCTATTGAGCAACAAACATATTCAGTCATTGAGAGCAACGAATATCCCTATGCTGGATATTTTACGTTGAGTAGACCAGTACTTCAGACTAGTCCGATAGAGAATGCGATACTGTCAGCTATTGTTTGGAGGTCATCCGAAGAAATATTAGACAGTCCGTCGAGTGCCAATATAGGAGATTTGGCCATCAAGGATAATAATCTTTATAAATGCATTGAAACGTTTGAGGACTTGAACACTTACGATAGAACCTTTCAAGCAGGGAATATTAGAAATTATTATCGTAAGAACGGTCTCGTGTATAAAGAAGGAGATGTTGTGTTTGACGCGGAGACTAGAGATCATTATAGATGTGTAGAAGATTTTAAGGCCGACGTTGATGATGACATAGAGAATATACCACAATTCGAAAAGCTGTATTGGTATAAAATAGGCTCTGCACAGAATCCAGCGGTTTTCTATCCTATGGATAGATTTAGAGAAGCTAAAATTTTTGAAGATAAAGTAGATTCTGCTGTGTTTTCTGTTAGATATGACAGGGTTTATGTTGTTCCTGTGGTCGAAAGGGTCTCACTTACCTATGTGCCGGAATGGGAGGAAGTGGTAGATATGGATAAAGAGCTCAAGATACCCGGATTCATTATACCATCAGTTAAGAATGATGTATTGAATATACTTGGAGCCAAGCTTGGTGGTAATTTGGCAGACCAGAGAATAAGTAGACCAGAACCTGAACAAGATGAACAGGATGAGCGACAAGAACGTTAATATTATTGAAGAAGTAAAGAACGCACTGCAAGTTCATATTGCAAGGAGGACAATTTCCAAGCCGATATTGGAGCAGGTTCCATCCTTGGTTGACAGGGCTGTGCGTAGACTAAAACGTAAGGATTTGCTCCCTACAAGAGTTTGGGAGTTTACTTCTGGAGACCACAAAGAAGAGAAGAGAGATACTAAGGGTAATATTTTCTATAATTATTATCGCTTGCCTGACGATTTTAGAAAGCTTGATGAACTTTTTGTGGGAGACAATAACATACCATACGCATGGACCCCACATGAAAATTACATGGAAAGGATATCTAGATTCAACACTGCTGATTTTCAGAGGGTATCCGGTAGATTGTCTGATGATGGTGAACACTCTTTAGATCAGTATCACGCTAAACAAAGATTGTTTACAATAAAAGACATAAACTTTAGCGATAAAGATTCACCACAGAAAGTGATGCTCTTATATCCATTTCCCCATGATGAAGAATATATAAAAGTTTCATATCATGTAAGTGGTAGTGATTTGTCATATTTAGCTGAAGAACACATTGAGTCTGTAATTAGAGAAGTAGAAGCTATACTTGAACTTAGACATCCTGACGACAGCGAACAGGAAACTCTAGATGCAATTGATGAGTGGAAGGAGCGCCAAGGGCATAATAGAACAAACCGAACTTATCATAGAACAAAGGCAAACTATTTTGGTAAGTGGGTTAATAGACACCATCGCTATAAAAGACGTAGATAATGCGGAACAGACACACACAGCATGTTTTTCAGAGCGGTATCAATAAAAGATCAGACATTGAAAGGACAGACGATCCTAATAGATTGTATACCCTTCAAAATGCTCGTTTATTTAAACGAGGTGAAACAGGATACGCGTCTCGCATAGAAGGATTCGAGCAATTAACAGCAGCAAATCTTCCTGATGTATTAGACATAAAGGCATTTAGAGATGAGTTTATTATAGTCTTTAGGAGAAACTATATATCTGTTTATGATTTAGACACTGGTGAAAATTTATTTTCTAGCTTTTTAGGTGTGGATACTGTGGATAGGTCTGACCATGGTAAACTGATTATAAAAGACAACTCAATTCTTATATCTCCTTATAATAGACAGTTGTTTTATTATGAGCAGGAAGACCCTCAGTGGTATTTAATACATACCACATCCACAACCCCGCTTTTTGATTTGGTATTCTTTTCTCCCGCAGAGTTGGGTACTGGTAGTATAGAAGTTGAATTTGATATAAACACTGGAGTTTCTCCAGCCAAGGGTTCTATATACGTTAAAGATGGTATAACTGACGGACAGACAGTAACGATTGATATCGAAGACAGAGATGGTCTTCCTGATATCAATATAAGCTTTACTACCGATGATCACGGAGACGCACAATCATATGCCCTTCAAATATCAAACGAATTGAGCTCTGATAGTGATTTTGATGATGATTATTTAGTATTACCAATACAGCAAATAGAAGACGCTTGGGAAGTTCCAATTGAAGCTAGAGACAATGGAAGTCAATATAACGCGACTTTAACTGTAGATGATGGACTTACTGATACATTAGATTCAGAAGATATTACTGGTGGTAGTGATCAGGAATATATTGCTGGTGATACAATTATAACTATTGACAATACTTCTGTGTCCGTTCCTGTTGAAACTGGCAGCACAAAAGAAAACGTTGCACAGGATATTTATAATAATTTATCCGCGGAAATTTCTGATAGATTTGATCTTGAATTGGACGACGCAACTGTTACTATTGAAAGGACTGAACCTAGTAATTTTAGTAGTATCATAGATGTAGATTCAACAGACATACCGCCAGAGTTTAGACCAAGTTTAGATGTAAGTAATTTTGATCCCGAGTTTATACCAATACAAGGTTCGCTTAGAGAAGACGAACAATATTGGTATACTGTTCGTTATGTTTTTAGGGACGGACATAGAACTAAAACAGCGTTTCCAAAGCAATCCACAACTACAAATTTAATACGACAAGTTGAGCTAAAGATTAATACAGTAGATGACGTTGATGGTCGTAAGGCAGAAATAGAGATTTTTAGAAGAAGGTCTGACGGTAATTTCTTTTATATCGATAGAATAAGACCTGATGATAACGAAGAGATTGTCGAATATATTGATGATGGTAAGGCTAACATTAGTGTTTTATCTGATGAAAATTATATATGGTCTGAATCACACCAAGCACATGAAATTGTAAGGGATCGTTATGTCCGCGGTAATCTTGAATATTCAGAAAAAGATTATAACAGTAATTCTACTGTTGAGTTGAAGGCGATAGATGAAGATGGTATACCACCTAATGTATCTGTAAGTATATTTACTAGACCTAGATTTGAAGATGGCACCGAATCTTATTTTAAAGAGATAGACACACAAACAACAGAAGAACAAAGTGTTGTAGAAATAGACCATCAAGAGTTTACTTCTGAGAGAGACATTAAAGAAATCGGCTATTATGCTAGTTTTAATGAAGTAGAAAGATCGGATGAGCAAGTAATAAGGTTTGATTCTAATGAGATTTATAATTCATCTATTCCGTCTATAGCAACTTCTGGAGATGAAGTCGAAGATAAACCAGAAGACCCCCATGTGTTTGTTGGTTTTAAACACATACAAAGATCAGTTATTTTTGATTCTGGTGAGGGTGCTTATTTTATAACCAATAGAGTATTTGATGAAGATTGGAATACAGATGAAGAAATAAGATCAATACCGGTTGAAAAGGAAGGGCCGTTTACACAATCAGAAATGGATGCAAAAGATTTTGATGATGTGTTTCCTGTTTATATAGAAGTAAATCTTTTTAATGGCAATAATGCACTTATTTATAAAAGGAAATTTAAGGCTAGCATTGAAGAAGAAAAATTTGGTTCTGTTGTGTATGAGTTAGCTTGGGCTAATGGATTGGCCGAATATGCAAGAAGTAGAACCCTTGAATTTTTTGTTAATGAGATTAGAGACGATGTAGGGATAGCTTCTAGTATTTTAGATAGACAACAAATAGAAGATTCTATTATTAGAATTACTTCTGTATTAGACAACACAAGAAACTTTTCAGATTATATAACAATAGGAGAAGATGACCCTTTAGTTGATGTCATCGTCTCTCCACACCCAAATTCTAGATTATATTTGGTTTGTGAAAGAGACACTGTTTTATCTGATATCGATTCTTCCAGTATCACACAATATGATGTAAAGGATAATTGGTTTAATATAAGCGATGAAGAAGCGGTTGAATATTTTCAATATACTTTTAATTCTATAATAAATAATATTAAATATGTAAAAGACGAAAACCCACAAGAAATAACACAAAATGTTTCTGGGCAAAATATTATAGTTTATAAATATGATGATTATGTGCAACAAGCAATACCTGAAGTTCAACTAGACGACGGAATGGCGGTATTTTTGGAATCGTTTAGGAATGAATCTGATAATAGGGAAGTAACACACAACCCCTTTAATGAAAGAGTGCGTAGAGGGTTTAGGGATTGGGTTCTTAATCCGGCTAATATTTATGAAACAATAATTGAAAAACAAGAGTTGCAGAATTTTTCAAGCAACCAACCTAATCAGTTGATATGGAGTGAGCCGTTTATATTAGGAACAGAACAATCTGGAACAAGAACATTTAATTTTGAATCTGTTATTGACATTAGTAGAGATTATGGCGGAATTGTAGATATAAGATACATACAGAATCAATTGCTTGTGTTCTGTGAAAGAGGATTGGCCTTTGTAAATGTTGGAGAGGTTCTGACTGAACAACCCTCAGGGCAGACTTTTGTAGATTCGAGCAGGTTCTTGACTGGATTCCAATGGATATTGAAGAATATACCTAGAATTGAAAGGAACAGTATCGTCGAATTTGAACACCAATTGTTTTTTAGTGACGGCCTTGATATTTGGACATACAACCAAGAAGGACTTCAGAATGTATCTCTTGGCTATATTGATCTTGCGAGCGACGCAACTTTATATGGAGCCATTGACCCATTAAACAAAGAATATTTGTTGTATGATGGTGAGAATACATGGGCTTATAGTTTTGAAAGTGGTGAATTTATGGGGCCGTATACTTACTCTATAGATGCACAGACAAACACAAAAGACAAACTTTTTACAGTTACAGATTCAAGGCTTGTTCAACATAATAAAGGAAACACATTTAATGGTCAAGAGTATGATACTATAATCGAATCTGTATCTAATGATCTAGAAGAACCAAGCTTAAGAAAGTTATTCAGAAAATTTTTCATCGATGTAGAAGGAGATGGCGGTGTTGAATTTTCTTATGGAAAGGAATATGAAAACTTTCATGATGTTAATCTTTCTGAAATGAAAGTGAGGAATGGTTATTATAATGTAGGAGTTAGTAAAAATGAAATCAATACACCCAGAATATTTTGGAGATTTAAAACTAGAGCAGAAAATTTTGTTTTGAAAATGGTTTCATTTGTATATTTGTTGAGAAGAAGAAGATAATTCTTGACTTTTAATAAAATTTTTAGTATATTATATAAATAACCATAAACGGAGGTAATATGGCCGGAACACAAGGAAGCAAAACAAAAACAAAGATGAAACTTAAATACGAAATCATAAATAAGGAGGATAAAGAAAATGGCTGATGGTGTCGCTTTTATGATAGAAGAAGGCTCTGATATAGATACAATTGACGGTGAAGGATATAATTGGGCCGTTATTAACAATCAAGGTGGTCCGTCTACACCAATGCTTGATGTTAGTGCCAATCAGGCTAGTTTTAGTCGTAGCGGGAATGAACTAACTCTTCAAACCACTGAAGATATTGAATATGAAGCCCCCACTGATCAGACTGTTGATAGTATAGAGCTTTATATTTATTATGATGAAGATAATATTACAACTAAACAAATGATTGGCGAAGCAACAGACCTAGGAATTAATTTGCTTGAAGAGCAGATTCTTAGAATCACCGAATTGACAGTAACAGTAACAGATTAAATAGGAGGATAAAATGGCACAAGGAGCAGCAGCGCTTTTTTATGAAGGCGCAACTAACACACAAATTGAAACTATGTTTGTGGAAGTAGAACTGGACCAAGAAGGGTGGACAGAAGTTGATAGCACCTATAGTCAAAATGATCTTAGTTATTCAAGAGGAGATAATTATGTCGATGCCGACATAAATGCAGATTATACTAATGATAGCGGTAGTAATCAAGAAGTAACAAGAGCTAGGGTTTCGTTGGGAGACCAAGGTCCAGTGGAAATTATATTCCCGGAAGCTGACATTTCAGGTTCCCCCATTACATTAGAACCCGGACAGATACTTAGATTTACGCAGATTCGTTGCACATTTAATTATTAATTATGAATTGGTTACAGGCAAGTTTACGGTTTTTTACAAGCCTTCAGCGCCAAAAACTTGAAGGTATTGTAACAGAAGAAAGGTTTAATAATCTACCTGAAGAAACACAAAACGATATTATATATCTGTTTAGTAGAGTTACATCTGAAACTTCTAGACAGAGCATGGATGTGTTATATGATTATCTCATACGTGCCGTATTGTTTGATGGTCTTGTTAAGGTGTTTAGGGTTAATCAAGGCGAAGACTTTGATATGATTATTGAACGAGAACCGGAAGATGATTATACCGGTTATATAATTGTTGCAAGAGAAAACCAAACAAACAAAAAGCTTTCCGAACCAAAAGAAGGGTCAATAGATGAAGAACAAGAGATTTCCTTTGTTGATTTAAATTTAGAAGCAGGTGAATTTTATAAAGTAAGAGTACAACTAGAGGAAGATGATGGAACAGGAGATACAACAGGGGAGGGTTTGTCTCTTTTAGCGTCAATTTACTTTGTGGTTGTGTTGAATATTGATGAAGAATAATGGCTTTAAAATCGGCAGAAGTAAAAAAGTTAAGGGCTTTAGATGCGTCTATTGATAAGATTCGTGCGCTCGGTGTATATATTAGGCGTTTGCCCATACGATTTAAATTTGCCAATTTTAATAAACAAGTCAATAATTCTCTTGAAGTAGACACATCAATATCTATAGGAGCTTTAATATCTCTAAACACCGAAGTTTCTAGTTCATATTCTACTCAAGAAGTTGTTGTTTATGCATCTGTAGATTCTGGTGTTTCTACATCCATTGTTATATTATCCGACGAAAATGTGTTTAGGTCTGCAGATACATTTGTTTCTGTATCGTCTGAATATGAAGCCTTTGTTGGATTAATACCCGATCAAGTTGAAACGACAGTTAATATTGAATCAAGTTATTTTACAGAAGATGTTGTTAATTTTGTGGAATATAATACTGAATCCAACGTACAATTATCTGTCGACGATCAAATTATGTAACAACAGTAATAATGCCTTAATGAATGAGAGACAGAAGATCATACAAAGCCAAGGATATATATCTTTCCAAAAAATCGGCCAATGTCGCTCTTGTTAAGGTACGCGCAAGTCATTTAGATTTATTTTTAAGTAGAGCCCTTTCTGTCGACATTCGAAAAATAGAATCTTTCGACGACAAGAGAGCGGTATATCATAGTGTTGTTCATTCCAACCTCGAACAACCTGAAACTGTATTAATTAGGACTAAGAGAATAACAACAGGTGTCTCCCTTGAGTCTCTGTATGAAGCCATGCCTGTTAAAGATTCTGAAGTTGATATTAATGTAAATGTATTTTCAGAATATGACGCTTTTAGTCTTGTTAAGTTTACTTCATATGATGGACAGATAAACACCGACTTGAATGTAGAGACGAAATTTGTTAATGTTATTGTTGAATTTGAGACCTCTGCAGATTTAGATACATTTATTGAATCTAAAGTATACAGTCTTGAAGATATCGGACTAACAGTTAATGTTGTTTCTGATTATGACGCAGAAACTGTTGTTAAGTTTGTAGAACTTAATACATCCGTTGATATTGATATT
>Ga0207421_10002744_pt1 | contig 21580 bp, 21 predicted proteins | sample SodLakKL_010_SED_4_FD_187542 | JGI IMG/M metagenome (GOLD analysis project Ga0207421, IMG submission 187542) | Alkaline sediment microbial communities from Lake Tanatar, Kulunda Steppe, Russia - 8KL_010_SED (SPAdes) (version 2) | ecosystem: Environmental > Aquatic > Non-marine Saline and...
TCGGCGGCACCGTCCGGCGCGAGCAACCGAAGATCGGGCGCAACGAGCCGTGCCCCTGCGGGAGTGGCCGCAAGTACAAGAAGTGCTGCGGACGGTGAGATGCCCCTCCCCGAGGCTCCCGCGCGCTATATTCCGCGGGTCAGAGAAGCTCACGGTGTTGCGACGGTACCGGTGGACCAGACCGATGCGCTCCACCGTTCCACCTCGCCGCCGCTTCACAAAGACCCCTTCGACCGCCTCCTGGTCACTCAATCCATCTGCAAGGGGCCGGTCATCCTCACGCCGGATCCGCTTATCCAGGCCTATTCGGTGCGGTGGGAGTGGTGATAGCCTTTCGGCGCCGCAATCCCGTTTCGGCGGCGGTGCGTAACGGATCGGGCACGACCAGCAGTTCCACGGCTAAACGAAGAAAGGAAGGTGTTCATATGAACGGCTCCGATATTCTGATACGTCCGGCAGAGGCCGCCGACCAGGCTGTGCTGCAGGAGATCCGGCAAGCAGCTTTCGAGCCGGTGTTCGCCTCGTTCCGGTCGATTCTTGGCGACGAGATATATGCCCGCGCTCAGCCGGACGACGACGCCCAGGCGGGACTCCTTGCATCACTGTTGAAGGCAGGCTCCGGCTGGGAGGTCTATGCCGCCGAATACGCGCGAGTGCTTGCCGGTTTTGTGTCAGTTCGGCTCGATCGTGAGCGACGGGTCGGGGAGATCGGTCTCAATGCGGTTCGCCCGGAGGACCAGGGGAAAGGAATCGGGACGAAGATGTACGAGTTCGCGATCGAGCGGATGCGAGAGGCCGGAATGCGGGTGGCTACCGTGGCAACCGGAGCGGACGCGAGCCATGCTCCCGCCCGCCGCGCGTACGAGAAGGCCGGCTTTGACCGCGGCATTCCGAGTGTATGGTACTGCCGGGAGCTGTAAGCACCGCGACGCGCCAGGGATCCGGAGGGCCGAAGGGTCCCGGCCTTGCCGGGACCGGAGCGAAGCGGAGCCCGGAGGAGCCCGGTCGGCCCGAAGGGCCGAGGCGCCCAAATTCCGGAGACGAGGGGGGGCTCGATCCCTGGCCGCGCGGGAGTCTCACCGTTTCTTCAGCTGTTGAGACACGAGCTTGCCGAAAAGAAGCGGCAGACGGGGAAGCATCCACAATAGGAATCGGCGGTAAGTGGTGTGCCGAAGCGGGATGTCAAGGAACTTGGCGAGAAACCGCTTGTCGCACACCAGAAGCCGCAGAAAGAGCGAGGGGCAGAAGTGCATGAGGCGCGTGAAAAGGAGTGAATAACCCAGGTCCCGTTCGAACTCCTCACGACAGCGTTGCGAATATGCCCTTTGGACGTGGGCTCCGATGTGGCGCTCATTCGAGTAACGGTGGGTCACTTCGGCCGCGAGTTGCCCTGAGCGGATGGCGTATGCCAGACCTTCGCCGTAAAACGAGTCGACGAAACCGCCCGAGTCGCCGGCGAGCAGAACTCGTCCGCTTGCGGTGCGGCGCTTGATTCCGCCGGCGGGTATGAAATGCCCGCGAATGCCGGGCGGATCCGGCGGATAGCCGAGGCTCTCAAGAAAGCCGCGCATCGTTTCGCGCGGAGAGTCGAAACGGGACTGCATCCCGCCTACCCCGACGGAGTGGTAGCTCCGGTGGTCGAAAACCCAGCCGTATCCGTAGCGCGCTACGCCGAACCGGATATCGATGAGGCCGTCGGATTCGGCGGCGTGGTTACGGACGGCGACGGGAATCTCGGCTTCCATTGAGAAGGCTCGCTCGCCGGAGCCGTCGCGACGACGTACCGATGAGATGAGCGTGCCGGTTGCTCCGACGGCAACGATCGCGAACGAGGCACGGTACGACTCCGTCGGAGTCGTGACGGTTACACCGTCGGCGTCTTGCTCGATAGCGCGCGCCTCGGCAAACCGAACGTCGCACCCCGCCGCGCGGGCTTCTTCAAGCAGATAGTGATCGAAGCGAGCGCGGGTTACGAGGACGGCAATTCGTTCGGACTTGCGACACGAAAGCGTTCTGCCGGCGAAATGCAGCCGCGCCCCGTAGCACTCGCTGTTTATGAGGTGACGCGGCACATCGAGCCCCAGATAAGAGAGCGCCTGCTCGGAGAGCGCTCCCCCGCACGGCTTACGGCGGGGCATCGTCTTCTTCTCCAGAAGCAGAACGGATAATCCGAGCTGAGCGGCACGGCGCGCGGCGCTGCTCCCGGCCGGCCCGCCGCCGACGACTACAACATCGTGAGAGTGTGTGCTCATGGGATCCTCAACTATCCATGCAGATAGAAATCGGCGAGAAAGACCACGATAGGAATGAGTGTCGACCCTCCTATCTGCATCATTGTCCGGAAGTCATAGGGATATTCACGCATTGAGGTGATCCGTCTGTGGTGCACGAGGTAGTAAACCAGAGGTTTCAGCGCGTCTCCCATGGAGCCGTTTTCTCGGTCGGTGAGGAGGTGTCGCTCCACCAAGCTGCTGAGACGCTCCTGCGACTCGTCGTCGATTCGCACCTTCTCCGCGAGCATCTTGTCATGGAAGATCACGACGGAGCGTCCGAAGTTGAAGAGTCCGAAGCCGACGAATCCGAGGACGAGGGCGTAAGGCAGCGCCGCGGCAAGATATCCTTCAGTAGTCCGCAACAGTTCCACGGCGATAGGAATGTAGAGCGAGCCCGAATAGAACAGCACGATCCCGAGTACCAGAAACCGCGAAACGTAGTAGAGCCCGCCGTAGCCGTCGGCGTTGAACGGATCCAAGAAGAAGCGATAGCCGCAAAAGCGCCGCAGAAGGCTATTCATGAACACGATTCCACGGAACCCGATTCCGGCGGTGAACCCGGCCACGAAGCCCAGAATCGTCAAGTAGGCGACGACCGAGACGGGATGCTGATAGTTGTGTCCGAGAAGCGCGCCCCCGGCGGCCATCGCGGTCCCGACGGTGAGGCTGAACGGAATACAGTAGTTTGAATAGAACTCCCGCGCAGCGAAGCGTTGAAGCTCCTCGTGATCCTCAGCGCCGATGACGGGGCGCACGAACGACAAGAACCACTCGATAGTGCGATCGCCTTTCGCGATCAGAACGGGCGAGAAGGCAAACCATGCGATTGCCAGAAGCAGCGAATAGCGGATATCCGGAGCGCCGACGGTAAAGTGTAGCGCGACGTACGCAGCCAAGAACGGACCGCCGAGTACAAGCGGAACAACGACAACATTGAGTGGGTAGGGAAAACGGTTTTCGAACCCCACGATGAGTCGTGGGAGCGAAAGACTGTCGGAATCGCAATCAAGCACGGTGTCTCCTTCCTGCGCGCGCGGTATTGGCGACAGTAGCGGTGGTGAAAGCCGCTGTCAAATACGCGTCCGGGCGCGCACCCGGGTGGTGCGGCTCGGCTACTCTTGCAGTTGCAGGCAGGCCGGCGACTCGGGCACCGCAACTGCCGCGCGGGAACCGAGAGAGCTCGGAGAAGCGATGAAGACAGCCTCGACTTCTGCTTCTGAAATCTTCTGCTGGGCGCCTTATGTCACGCGCCACTCTTCGATATCGATGACCCCGATGCGCGCTGCATAGCGGAACAGTTCGACGGAATCCCGCAGGCCAAGCTTGCGCGTTATCCGCAGATGGTGGGTCTCCACCGTCTTGCGGCTGATGCCCAATTCAAAGGCGATCATCTTGTTGGACATGCCGTTTGCTAACATGGCAAACACTTGACGCTCCCGCGCCGACAGTGCCTCATATGTAGGGTGCTCCGCCCTAAGGCCGTCGTCGGGGACCATCATGGCAAGGGTTTTCGCAAAGAGTTCGGTCAGCTCCGGGTCTACGTAGAACTGGTTCGAGAACACGGTGCGGATTGCGGCAATCAAGCGAGAGTTGTGTGCGTTCTTGCAGAGCACCCCCTGCACTCCATAGGCAATAGCCTTCCGAATTGTCTGTGTGCCGCAGGGCATGGTCAAAGCTACCGTCTTCACATTAGTTCCGAGCGCTCTGACCTGTTTGAGTCCCATGATCACCTCGGCGCTCTCTAAGCAGAGATCGACCACGATGACATCCGGCGGGTTCTCGGAGCAAACACCCAGCGCGTCCGCAGCGTTGCGCGCCTCCCCAACAACCTCGATCCCCGGCTCCGGACCAAGAACTGAACGAATTCCCTCATAGATAAGCGGGTAGTCGTGAACTACGAGAACCCGTGCGGTCGGCATCACAGCGTGCCTCCAAGCTTGTTGCTAACCGGGCCGGCTACTGCTCGAATGCACCGATCATGGTCGATTGCAGGAAAAAACACATTGATGCATCTCCCTATATTGCATGTATTCTCATTCGTCCGTCAAGATGAGTTTGCTCCATCCTCCGGTTATATCGCAATTGCACTCCATCACTCTCTACCGCAACCGCTTCAGGGCATCCAGAACCAGCTCCGGATTGGTGTGATGCACTTTGTGTCCGGCGTTCTCTACGAGCACGAGCCGCGCCTCTGGCAACGCTTCATAGAGCCGCCGTCCGTTCTCTTCGGCACAGAGCATCCGGTCGGCCTCACCGAAAATTACGGTCACTGGAACTGAGATCTCATCGTAGCGCCGGCTGATGGCGTTTACGGAGGCGTACATTACATCCAACTCTGCTGCCGTCGCCGTGAACTGACTCGGCCGAAGGTGCAAGGCGGAGATGGTCTCAACGTACGACGCCGGCGCTTCGGCAGGTCGGAACGCCTCTTCGTAGATGCCCGTGGCCAGATGCCTGCCCAACGGGAGCGCAACGGTATGGGTAGCCAATGGGCCAATCGCCGGTATCGAGGGGATACCAAAGACTCCCGCGTCAGGTGGCTCGTCCATGTATGCCACCCCGCCGAGCGAAATGGCGCCCCGTACTTGGCCGGGATACTCGAGCAGATACTGGAGCATCACGGCGCCCCCGTAGGAGTGCCCAATCAGCACCGGATCCTCGATCCCGAGCCGCGTGAGCGCCTCGTTGATCCATCGCGCTTGAACTTCCGTAGTGAGGGGTTCGTTGCCCTTCCACCGGCTGTACCCGTAACCTGGCCGATCTACGGCGATGGCGTCATACTCCCGGGCCACGTCGTCAAAAATGGAAAACGTGAACTCGTGCAGAGTTCCGTCTCTGCCGTGCAGCATGACCACCGGTACGCCGCTTCCCCGGCGCAGGTAGTGGAGATCCCGCTCGCCGTCGGCGGTAGCGACGAATTCGCCCATCGGCGGGTACCGCCGTTCGATTCGGGAGGTCTCTACTTGCGTGTAGATGAACAGGCCGGCCAGGAGGAGCAGAAGCAGCGCCCCGGACCATCCTGCAATTCTGTGTCTCATATCCATGCAGTTTCTCGTGTGTCGGTTTCTCGTTTGTCGGACGGTACCCGACTCGGCTTGTGGTGTCACCCCCGGGACCTGCGCCGCGAGCAATGCGCACGCATCTGGAACAACCGGGGCCTCGAGCGGAGCTGCGTATGCGGCGTCCCGGGCGCCGCCTGACGGCACCAGCGAGATTGCCGCACTCTATGGCAACAACAGCCCTTACCAAAGGACGAGCACCAGTAGCTCTATATGTGGTTCTTGCAGCCATGCTACAGGTGGAACTCCTGGCCGCGCTAGCTATTGACTTCCAGGTCGTTCCTTGTAATACTATACGTGTTGGTTGGTTTTAAGCCCAACCAACCTGATGGTACGCACGTGGTTCTCTTTGCACGGAGCGCATAGTGATGCCGGGACGAAGGACGAAGCAGGTCAACGCATCTCGCATAATTCACGACATCTGGGAGCACCACGACACGTCACGCGTCGAAGTCGCCCGTAGGCTCGTCCTCGATAAGTCCACAGTCGCGACGATCGTCAACGAGCTTCTGACCCACCGCGTGCTCATCGAGACGCAGGAAGGATACGCCGGCCCACTCGGAGGTCGGCGGCCCGTTCATATCGCGCTGAACCGAAACTACGGCTGCGTGCTCGGCGTCGAGGTTCAGCCGCAGCGGTATATCGCGTCCGTAGTCGATCTGCTCGGAAACCAGCTGTTTACAGTGGACGAGAACACCGACCTGACGGCAGCGCCGCTGCCCGATTCTCTCAAACGGATTACCGAGCGCGTATTGTCGGAGTACGGCCGGCGAGACCTTCCGCTCCTGAGCGTCGGCATAGCGGTTCCCGGTATCGTCGATCCCGAGCTTGGCGCGGTGAAGCTCTCGATTCCGCTCGGGATCACCGCTCCCCTCCGCGTGGCGGACGAACTGTCGCAAGAGCTCGGCATTCGCTGCTTTGTAGAGAACGATGCGAACGCCGCTGCGTGGGGAGAGCTCGCGTTCCACCGCCATCGAGACCTTGGAGATCTGGCTTTTGTGCTGGTGGAAGTTCAGGATTGGTTGGAGAACGGCGTGAAGCATCGCACACCGGTCACCGGCCTCGGTATTGCCATTGGAGGAACGGTTCACCACGGCCGCAATCACTTCGCCGGTGAGTTTCGCAGCATCCGTGCTCGTGCGAACACGGGGAGACAAGTCTCGCTCTCTCTACGTGAGCTCGACGAGGCAATCGACAATCCGCAACTGATGCGACGTTACGTCGGTGAGATAGCCGAACACGTTGCGCTTCTTGCGAATACCTTCGACCTGACTCACATCTTTCTGGGCGGTGGACTGGAATGGAATGAAGACGACGTCCGCTCGCTGTTCGACCGGGCGATTCGGGCAAACTGGCCCTACCCTGGCCGGACGCCGTGCACGATTGCATTCTCGACGCTCGGTGAACGAGCGGTAGCCTACGGTGCGGCCGGCATGGTGCTCGAGCGCGCATTCGGCGACCACGAAATGCTCAAGGAGGTGATTATTCGAGGACACGAGTCAACGGATGCCGGGGTCTACTCCGGTTCGGCGCGGTAATCGAGGAAATGACCGCGTCTGACCGCCGTTGCTCCGCCGGCAAAACGTCACATTACGCAAGCCGCTGCCTTGCAAGCGGCGAAATGTCCCTGAACAGGAGGGGTACCATGAGGAAAGTTCTACTGTGTATCGCAGTAGTTCTGCTGGTCGGCGGAGTAGCGCTCTTCGCGGCAGGTCGTGGCGAGGAAGTGGCGGTTGTCGACCCAACAGTAACTCTGACGATGTTCACCTACACCGATCTCACCGATGCGGTCGATGTCGCCAACTGGGAAGTCCTACTTGAAGCGTTCCACGAGCAGCATCCGAACATCCGCTTCGAGATCGACCACGGCTATGACGAGGCGTACCACACGCGGTTGCAGGCGATGTCTGCGGCCGGACGGCTCCCGGACATCATGTTTCTCTGGCCTGACGACCGAACCGGTATGGTCACCGCAAGCGGTCAGGCGAAAGATCTTCGCCCGTGGCTCAGCGGTCGCGAAGGCGAGTTCGCCGAGATTGCGATGATGCCCCAGGGGCCGGACGGCGAGATCTTCGAGCTTCCCGAGCAGGTCACCGCCACGCACGTCATGTTCACCAACGAGCGCCTGCTTGGCGAACTGGGACTCGACTTCCCGGCCACCCACGAAGAGCTACTCGCCCAGGGGCCGATTATCCGCGAGGCAGGTCTCATTCCAATCGCGATGGATAACGGCGGTGGCTGGCAGATGCAGTCCACCTTCCTCAGCGCGCTCGTCGAGCGCGCCGGCGGAATGGAGTGGTACAACCGTGCCCTCGCCGGCGACAACGCGAGCTTTGAGGATGCCGAGTTCGTGGCTGCGCTCGATATCGTCCAGCAACTCTATCGCAACGACATGTTCTCCCCCGGCATGAACACCGCCGACTATGGACGCGCGCTCACCGACTTCGTCAACGAGCGAGCGGTCTACTTCATCGACGGTGGCTGGCGGGTGAACGCGCTCGTCGCCGAGCTAACCGACGCGCAGAAGGAGCACGTCTCGCTGCGCACCTATCCCGACATCCCCAATCAGCGGGGAACGCACGGATCGACCGCAATGGTCCAAGGCACCGGCTATGGCATGAACTCGCGCCTGGAAGGTCCCGCCGCCGACGCAGCGTGGGAGTGGATCTGGTTCTATTCCGGACCGATCGGCTCCGAAATCAGGCAACGACACGGCGCCGTGCCCGCCTACCGGCTCGATCTTCCGACCGACGCCGATCCGATGGTCGTCAAACTGACCAGTTTCATCAACGACACGCCGGCCGGGTGGGTGCTCGACTCGGTACTCGGGCAGGAGTCGATGGGACTCCTGCAGGCAGATCTGCAGGAGATGATGCTTGGAAGCCGCACGCCGGTCCAGGTGGCGCAACGGTTCGAACGGTTCGTGGCCGCAAACGAGCGGTAGCAGCGGAACAGCCGTTGCGACCGTCTTGGGGGCGGGCCCGGTGGCCCGCCCCGTCGGTCGGCGATTTCTAGCTCAGGGGCGGGTGACCGGCACTCCGCCCCGCAAAACGATGGAACGGTCGGCCCGGGCGGGTGTCCCTGGGCCGGCCGGGCCGCGGTGGGGGTACCATGACGTCAATCCAGTACCGGCGCGCAAGCTACGTCACCCTGGTCGCTCCGGCCTTTTTCGTATACGCGGCGGTCATCATATTCCCGATCGCATACACCGCCTACCTTAGTTTCGTTCGCTGGCAGGGCTTCGGAGCGCCGCAATGGGTTGCGTTGGCGAACTACACGCGCATGCTCACCGACCCGGTCTTCCTGCACGGGCTGCGGAACAACCTTCTCGTCGTCGGCATCTCGGTGCTCGGGCAGATACCGCTCGGCTTCGTACTCGCCTACGTGATCTACCGGAGAATGGTCCGCGCGGAGAAATTCTTCGAGGTGATGATCTTCCTTCCGATTACGATCTCGCCGGTCGTCGTTGCTATACTGTGGAACCAGATCTTCTCACCTGCCGGCGCCTTCACCGCAATCGTACGCGCGTTGACGGGAAACCCCACCTACATCATGCGCCTCTTCGAGGACCGGACGCTTGCTATCGCGCCCATACTCTTCGTGATCCTGTGGATGTACACCGGACTCTATATGGTGATCTACCTCGCGAATTTGCAGCGTATCGATCCGGAAATCATCGAATCGGCGACGATCGACGGCGCCTCGGAGCCGCAAATATTCACGCGGATCATTCTTCCGGCTATGGTGAACATCATCTTTACTACAACCGTTTTCGCCGTCTCCGGGAGTCTCAAGAGCTTCGATCTCATCTGGGCCTTCACCCAGGGCGGACCGGCCCACTACACCGAGGTCATAGCCATCTACATGTACCGCCACACCTTCCGTTTCTACAACTACGGCCTCGGCGCCTCCACTTCGATGGCAATCATAGTTCTCAGCGTTGTGCTGATCTGCGGCCTCCGCGCGATCGCCCGTTACTTGGAACGGAGGTATGAATAATGGTAACGATACCCCGTACCGGCCGGACGAACACGCGCAACTCAGCGCGCAGTGGCGGGGCAATCTTCGGCCGCCGTGCCACACGCCGCCGGCCGGCCATCGAGTCGGTCGGTTGGAAAACGGCCGCTTACGTCTGCATGCTCGCGTTCACCGTGCTTACCATCGCGCCGCTGGTGTGGCTTGCCTACAGCTCGTTCAAGCCGCACCCGGTCATCGTACGCAACATCTTCTCGCTGCCCGAAAGCCTCTATTGGGAGAACTACACAGTCGCCTGGACACGCGGAACAATGGGCATCTATTTCGTCAATAGCATCATTTATACCTCTACGGCCACCGTACTGACGACGCTGCTCGCGCTGTCGGCCGGCTACGGGCTGGCCAAATTCCGGTTCCGCGTCTCGGCGCTTGTCTACGGCGCGTTCATCATGGGGCTACTCGTTACCCCACACTCGGTGCTCGTGCCGCTGTTCATTCTGGAGACGCGCGTCGGTATCGACAACACCCGCGCCGGCGTCATTCTGCCGTACATCGCCTTCGGCCTGCCGTTCTTGGTCTATCTGGCGACCTCGTTCATCCGAGGCATACCGGACGCCTTTGAGCAGTCGGCGCTCTGTGACGGGGCTGGATACTTGCGCATATTCCGCTCCGTGATCGTGCCGCTGTCGACGCCGGTGGCCACGACCATGCTCATCTTCGCCTTCATTAGCAACTGGAACGAGTTCGTCTTCGTATTCACGCTCACCAGCAGCCCCGCGCTGCGCAGTCTGCCGGTCGGCATCAATGCGTTCGCCGGCGGGATGACGCGCGACTTCGGTCTCCAGTTCGCCGCGCTGATCATTGGCACGGTTCCAATGATCGTTTTCTACATATTCTTCCACGAGCAAATCGCTCGCGGATTTGCGGCCGGTGCGCTGAAAGGGTGAGGACGCGGCCGTTGCCGGAGCCGAAGAGAGCACAGGAGACCTCGGCGTGCGCGCGTCGGTGTACCGGAGCTGCCCCCGGTGGGCTCTCCCGCGGAAGAGATCGGAGGGGGCCGAGCGAAGCGAGGCGTCCCGCCGCCGCATCCGGATAGAGGACAGCTTCGTCGGCACGCTCTGAGCGCACGAGGAGGCGCGGCGGGACCGAAGCCCCGGAGAGCTCGGTCCTGAAGACGGCGGGCGGATGGGAGAAAGCGGAGGCGCCAAGCGGATGGGCCCGCCTGCGCCGGAGGCGAAGCCTGCGGCGCAGGTTGTGGTCGCGCTGGCGGCGACGCCTGTCCTGCGGGGGCCGCCCGCGGGCTTCAGGATCCGCCCAAAGTCTGAGCTCTGGTACTTCGTGCCAATCAAGGCTATAGTGCGGCACGGCGCTATGAGTGCGCCGGGGAACGGCGCGGAGAGGCGGGTGGCTCGAGAGTAGGCATGAGCGCGGAGGAAGAGCGAGTGAGGATAGCGGGAAAGCGGATCGGCTGTGGCGTAGCAAGGGCCGGGGGCCTGGGCATGGCGGCTCGGCGGGGAGTAACGGGGCTGCTTGTGCTGTGCCTCCTTCTGACGGGAAGCCTGGTGAGCGCCGTGGCGGGGCCGGAGTTGGGGGAGAGGGAGCAGCTGGAAGCAGCGCTGGACGAGCAGATCGCGCGGTACGTCGAGGGCATGGGCATACCTGGCTTGTCGGTGGCTGTGGGTCGAGGGGACGAGCTGGTCTATAGCAGGAGCTTTGGAGCGGACGTCAGCGGCGAAACGCGGTTTTACATCGGCTCGGTGAGTAAGCCCTTTACCGCGGTTGCCGTGGTGCAGCTGGCACACGCGGGAAAGATCGACCTGGACCAGCCGGTCTCGAGCTACGTGCCGGGATTCCGGCTCTCGGACGGTGTGACGGTGCGCCACCTCCTCCGGCACAGGAGCGGGATGAGCGACCTGGATTATATCCCTTCCCTTCCGGCGGGCGCGAGCTTTGACGACCTGCTCGAAGAGATGGGGAACGAGGGGGCAGTGAGCGGGACGCCGGGTGGCGAGTTCGCGTACTTCAATACGAACTACGCACTTCTGGGCGCGCTGGTGGAAGCGGTGAGCGGCATGAGCTACCCGGAGTACGTCGAGGAGCATATCCTCCGGCCGCTGGAGATGGAGAACACTTCGGTGCGGGGAGTAGTGGACGCGGAGAGCAGGTTGAGCTTTTTCGGCTTTTCGGTGCCGTACCGGCAGCCGTTTATTGCATACGATCTCCCGGGCGGATTCGTCACCTCGACTCCGGAAGACCTCATCCGCTTTCTGGAGGCGTTCCGCACGCGTGCTCCGGAGCTCGGGGCCTCCCCTCCGGACCTCGCGGAGATGGAGCGCGGGGAGCCGTACGGTCTGGGATGGTTCACCGGTCCGGTAGCGGGGCGTCCCGCGGTGCACCATGGTGGCACTCTGGTCGGCTACGGCGCGAACGCGGTGGTGCTGACTGAGGACGAGTACAGCGTCGCGTTCACCGCCAACAAGAATCACATGGTCTACAGCGCCCTTCTCTATCCGAGTCTCACCGACGGCATTGTCTCGATTCTCACCGGCAGCGAGCCGTCGTCGCGTCTCTCTATCGTGTGGATCTACCGGGGGCTGCTTCTGGTCTTTCTTGCAAGCGTTGCATGGGGGGTGCGGAAGAGGATCAAGCGCGTGAGGTCGCGCGAAGAGCGGAGCACTGCTTGGCGCGTCAGGCGGCTCGTCGTTAACCTGGCGATTCCGGCGGCGCTGCTGGTTCTGATACCGCCGGCGTTCGGCGGGCTTACGGGACGGGGCATGACGTGGGACCTGGGCTTTCTGCTAATGCCGGACGTGGTAATCTGGCTCGGGATTGCGATGGCGTTCTGCCTGGTGGACGCGGGGATTCATGCGGTGCGGTTGGCTCAGGGGGGACGGCGGGAGCGGTAACCGAGGGGCGGCATGGGAAGGAGCGCGGGGCTCCGGTGGGCCGCTGACTCACTTCCGGCGGGATGGTATAGTATGGAGTCGTGAACCATGAGAGTGACGCTCGTGCGGTCGCCGAGCGGATGCGCAGAGAAGAGGATCAGCGACGGCGTGCGAATGAGGCACGGTATCAGCGCGCACGCCAAGAGCTCGATACGTTGATAGCGTGTGCCGCCGGCTTCCCAAGCGTTCGCCGGATTATTGTCTGGGGCTCAATGCTTCGCCCTGATCGGTTCTGCGAGATCTCGGACATCGATATCTGCGTGGAAGGAGTTAAGGCCCCGGATGAATGGTCGCGCCTGGAGCGAGCGATGCTCGAGACGACGACATTCCCTCTGGATCTGGTTCGGTGGGAAGAGCTTATCGAGCCTCACCGGGAAAGCATCCTGGCTCGCGGGAAGGTGATGTATGAGTCGGATTGCTGATTTGCGTGAGCTGCTCGGTGAGATAGATCGGTTCGAAGACGCTTCGAGGCGGCTGTTGTCGGCGCTCGATCATCTGATGACCAAAGATGTGGCCACCATCGGCAGGACTACTACCACGGGCGTCGCGGCTGCGGGACTCCTGGAGAACTTCTACACTGCGGTTGAGACAGTGCTCGTACGCATCGCGCAGAGCTTCGGCAACAACCTGCGCCCGGAGCGTTGGCACTCGGACCTCCTCCAGCGTATGACCGTTGGAGTACCCGGTGTACGTCCCGCAGTCCTCTCGGAGCGCCTCTACAGCTATCTGGATGAGCTTATGCGTTTTCGGCGCTTCAAGCGCTACTACTACCACCTCGAATACGACTGGACTCGCCTGGAGCACCTGACCGAGCTGGCACAGCGGGCGGCGCCGATGGTAACCGGCGAGTTTTCGACATTTCGTTCTTATGTGCAGTCCGTTATAGCCGAGTTAGAACGGCGGTGATGTACCGCTTGCACGGCGAGTGGCTTCGGGGTTTCCCCTAGGGCCAACTCCCAAACCCCTCCCCCCCTCCCCCCTCGCCCCCTCAGCCTTCACCGGTTTGACATCCTGCGATCTCCAGACAATGATAGCACCATTCAGGCTGCCCGGATGTTTGCATCCGGGTGCCGCGTGCAATATCGGAGGATGAGATGAAGATCGGAATCGTGTACGGAACAAAGAGAAACGCAGCGACGGCGGAAATAGTCGGGTGGATGTCCGAGTATCTGAGATCGCTCGGGCACAGCGTGGTATGCGAGAAGCCTGCGGACTTCGACCAGCTTGACTGCGATCTCTATATTCTGGGAACCGCCGTGTACGCCTTTAGCGCAAAACGGACCGGCATTGCGGCGTTTCTCCGGAAACACGCCGAGCAGATAGGCGCCCGCCCCACCGGGCTTTTCGTCGTGTGCGGCTCCGATCCGCTCGACGCCGGCGGCGCCGACAGGGGCCTCAAGGCAGCACTGAAGAAGCTCTTTCTCGATCCGGACAAGTATATGGCGAGCGTGGCGCGGCTGTTGCCCACCCCGCCGATCGGCACGACCTTCTTCAAGGGATATCAGGAACCCGGCGACCGAGAGAAGATCGATTTCGAATCGCAAAAGAAGCGTGCCGCCGAATGGTGTGACTCGCTTCTGGCGGCGGGCTCCCCGGTCGGCGCGTGAGGCGGGGCTCGGTGCCTTTGGCTCGATTGACGCATGGCTGTGCGCGATGAGCTTATCAGCCCGCCCTGGCCGGCCCGGACCGCCATCGGCATTTCCGAACCGGCGTTTGCCGGTGCACCGGTGGAAATCAGGGCAATTGCGGCCACTTGATACCGGTGGCTCGGATGCTGCGGGGTCTCCCGCACTCAACTCCCCGCCTCAGCTGTGGAGAAAATCCCGAACAAGCGACTTGAAGGTTTCCGGCTGCTCGACCATGACCGAGTGGCCGACGCCCTCGAGAATCCGGAGCGTTGCGCGGGGAAAGCTCTCGCCGGTAGCCCGGGCCACATCCGGGGTGATGAGAGCGTCTTGGTCCCCGACAACAACCGTCACCGGCGCGGTGAAGCTTTCGGTACGCCCGCGATAGTCGAAGCGCTCCAGCGCTCGAGCGTTCCCGCTGAAGGCGATCGGATTCATCTTCATGGCTTCGTCGGCAAGACGCTCAAGGAACGCCGGGTCATTTAGAGTTGGCGTGACCGCGCCGAGCGCTTGGAGCATGAGCTCGCGGTTCGACTTGTACTGCTCGATAATCGGGTAGTGCTCCTCCGGTGTCTTAAGGCCTCCCGGAGGGGCGGAATCGACGAGCATGAGCTTCTCCACCATCTCCGGATTCCGCACGGCCAGCGACATCGCCACCGCGCCGCCGAGCGAGTGTCCCACAACGGGAAGCGGTTGAGGCAGCTCAAGCGCTCTGATGAAATCGCGCATGTGGTCTGCATACCGGTCTATGTCCGCGGTGTCGATATGATCCGAATCGCCGAAATTGGGCATGTCCGGAGCGACCACGCGAGCACCCTCGATCTGCATAGCTCTCTCATACCAGAGCTTGGAGCCGGTGTTTCCGTGAATGCAGAGAACGGGCTTCCCCGTGCCGCCGACGCGATAGGAAATGCGCGTCCCTTCTACTGTTACGCTTCGTTCTTCGATGCTCATAACGCCTCCGATATCCTTTCATTCTGGCGCGGCTCAACGCTCCGCTCTCCAGTGCGCTCCGCAGCCGCAGACTCGGGAGCACGCTGCAGTTCATCCCCTGCAACGACACAATCGCATGCAGGTACGCCATGGCAAATCTATCCCCGCTGTATGGAGCCGAGAAACGCCTCAATCTTGGCGGCTACCGCCTCCGGTTTTTCAATCACCACTGCGTGCCCCGCACCCGGAATCATCTCGAACTGCGACCCGGCAATGCGTTCGTGGATGAGCCTGGCGTAGGCGGGGGTTTTGAGAATGTCATGCTCGCCGAGAAGCACGAGGGTCGGACACGATATCGCCTCGAGCCGCGCGGTCATGTCGAGCTCCAGGAATGCGTCGCAGAGCCGTGCGAATCCCTCGAAGAAATCGCGCGGAAGGGTGGTCACAAGCTCCTCCCGCTCGAGCAGCGTATCGAGATTGGCCTCGATGTACGCCGCCGAATAGTTCCACGGAATCAGCATACGGTAGAACACGCGGGGATCGCTCAGCGCAGCGACTTTCCAACTGTCGACGGCCGCTTTGAGCTGAGCGTCGCTCTCGCTCACGCCGTCGATGACCACGAGCCCCGCGCACCGTTCCGGATATGCGAGCGCAAACAGGAGCGCCACCTCAGCTCCGTATGAGGTGCCGATCAAGTACGCCGAATCGATCGAGAGGGCGTCGAACAGCTTTGCCAGCTCATCGGCATGGCTCTGCATATCGTAGCCCTCCGAACACCTACCGCTCCGCAGTTGATCCTTAAAGTCGTGAAGGAGCTCGCCGGCGGGCGATAGAAAGCTCCGGAGCGGTTTCCAGTGCGAGACGGACATGGCGATTCCGTTGAGGTACACTCGCGGCGTGCCCGGACCTTCATGGTACTCATAGTAGAGCTCGATTCCATCAACGTTCATACGCTCCTCCCTCGCGATATATCGCTTACCGTCTTTGCCGCTTTGTGGCGAAATGTCGCGTCTCTCTGGGTGCCACAATGAGGTCGACTCCCCGATTCGGGACAATCCGGAACGATTTCGGGGCCGAGAACCGAACGCGAGTCGAGACACGGCCTACGCAACATCGAATCCCGCCACGACCTCCTTGAAATGCTCGGGATCCTCGATCGGCAAAGCGTGGCCGACTCCGTCAACGACGGTCAGCTCCGCTCCGAGTGCTTCGGCGGTACGTCTCGATTGCTCCTCGCTAACGATCGGATCCATGCCGCCGTGGACGACAAGCGTCGGGGTCTTGAAGCCACGTGCCCGGTCGCGCAGATCGAGCGAGGCGAGCGCCTTGGCGTGCTTGATGAACCCTTCCTCGTTCATAAGCAGCGCTTCGCGCGAGAGACGCTTGGCTAAACGCGTGTCCTTTGCGCGGGTCCCCATGGAGCGCGCAATCGAGCTCCGGAGACCGCGGTAGCTGTTTCTTATCGTCCGGATTAGCGCGTAGAAGTCGTCGTCGAGCTCCATACCGTCGATCGGCGCCGGATCGACCAGAACCAATCGCCGAACCTTCTTCGGATGGCGCATGGCAAGCGACATCGCCACACCGGCGCCAAGCGAATGCCCGACGAGGTAGCACGGCCCTATATCAAGCGATTCGATGAAGTCGGAAACATGGTCGGCATAGGCGTCGATGTCGCCGGCAACCTCGACACGATCCGAGCGGCCGAAATTGACGAGATCGACGGCGATCGTGCGATAGCCCGGCACATCCATAACTTCGCGGAACCACTGGTGCGAGCCGGTATTGCCGTGAAGGTAGAGAAGCGGTGAGCCTTCCCCTTTCTCCGTATAGAACATGCGCGTTCCGCTCTTCGTGACAACCGTATTTCCGCGCACCGGCAGCAGCTTGTGCACAAAGCGGATAGCGGCCATGTAGGGCGGCTGCAACTTTCGGTGCCACACCAGAACCAGCCCGGTGGCGATACCGCTGGGAAGAGCTACGACAAAAACGATCAGAAGCACCCCGTAGATGAGAGTCAGCGACCCCGCCGGCGCGATCTCTTCGAGCACAAGCGCGGGAAGTCCCACAATGATGAACGAGCCGATGAGCCCGCCCTCGAGCATGATTGCACCGCCGATAATGACGATAAGCAGGAGGTCGATCGCCGCCATGAGCCCGAACGTACGAGGCTGGAGCACGCCCTGCGTAACCGCAAACAGCGACCCGGCAATTGCACAAAAGACGGCGCTTATTACGAACGCCTGCAGCTTGTTGCGCGTGAGGTTGGTGCCATACGAGCGGGCGGCGACCTCGCTGTCGCGGATCATGCGAAACTTCACCCCGAACGGCGACTGGAGTATCACCCGCCCGATGGTAAAGAACACCAGGAAGATAGCCGCAATCAGGAAAAACGTGGTGATATCGCGCATATAGCCGGCGGGGACTCCGCCCAATACGTGCGGTATGTTGAAGACCGGGTTGGGAAACGGCACGGCGCGGATCGCCTGCTCGACACCGACCCCGAATGCGATCGTGGCTATGGCAAGATAGTAGCCGCGAAGCCGGAGCGCCGGCAGCCCAATGAGAAGGGCAAACACCACCGCAATGGCAAGGCCCACGAGCGTCCCCAGGAGCATGCCGGGATACACCCCGGGGAGGGCCTCTATGAACATGGCAGTGGAGTAGGCCCCGATTCCCATGAACGCAGCATGTCCAAGGCTCAGCTGACCCGTGTTGCCGATGATTATAACCATACCCATACCGGCGATCGCCCAGACCATGACAAGCGAAAGGCTCCCGAGGGCGTAGGTACCGCCGGTCAACAGATATGCGAGAACACCCGAGGCGACTATTGCCAGTGCAAGAAATACCGTCCGTCTCACGCCTTCCTACCCTGCTTTGGGGCGAAAATGCCCTGCGGTTTGAATACAAGAACGAGAATGATCAAAAAGAAGATGATCGCCGTCTCGTACCCGTCGAGCGCCGGGAAGATATCTATGACGCGTTCGAGCACGCCAATCATGAGCCCTCCCCAAACGGCACCAAAGAGACTCGAGAACCCCCCGAGCACTGCCGCGGTAATGCCGAGCAGTTGCGTATTCATGAGCATGGTCGGATGCACCCGCGTAATCGGAGCAACCAGAATACCGACCACCGTGGCAAGCAGAAGAGCAAGGCCCCACACGATGGAATCGACGCGGTTGGTATTGATACCGACCGCCTGCGCGCCCACCGGATCCTGGCCGCGAGCGCGGATGGCAAGACCGATCTTGGTATATTTCATCACTGCCGCGAGTGACAGCGAGATCACCAGCGCAATGAGCATGACCGCCAAGTCATTCCGCCGAAACACTACCCGGATCTCTTCCAGAGCGCCCGTGCCTTCGAAGATAAACGGCGGGCCGGGAAGAATCCGCGGAAAGCTCTCGTAGTCCGGGCTCCACACGAGGTTTGCCGTTCCTTCGAAAACGAGAAGCAGCCCCAGCGTAATCATGAGCATACTCGCCGGAGAGACATGTTTGACCCGGCGCATAAGGAGCAGGTCGATCAGGACCCCGAAGACCGCGCCCGAGATGAGGCCCACCGGAATGGCGGCAAAGAGTGCCGCGTGTCCCTCAACGATACCTGCGTCGAAAAACCACTCGATCGTCGTGAGCGTGATCAACACGCTCACCATGGCCGAATAGCCGTGGCTGAAGTTGAGAGTCCCCGCCGAGCGGAAGATCATGGCGATACCAAAACCCATGAGTCCGTACAGCGCACCCTGCGGAATGCCGATTGTTATGGCCTGAAGAAACGCGTTCACAGTCCGTAGCCCCTACATACCCAGATATGCTTTGCGTAGGTTGTCATCGCGCAGCATGGCCCCGGCTTCTCCGGAATGGACAATGCTGCCGTTCTGCAACACGTACGCCCGATCGCTGATAGACAGCGCCTTAACGGCATTCTGCTCGATGAGCAGCACGGCCATCTTCTTCCGAAGGTCTGCAAGCACTCGGAACATCTCATCTACGATGACCGGCGCAAGTCCCAACGACGGCTCATCGAGCAACAGCACCTCCGGGTTTGCCACGAGCGCCCGGCCGACCGCTAGCATCTGCTGCTCTCCACCGGAGAGCGATCCGGCAATCTGGCGATTCCGCTCTTTGAGAATCGGGAAGAGCGAGTACGCCTGCTCGGCGGTCTCCTTGAACTCCCCGCGGACGAACGTGCCGAGCCGCAGATTCTCCTCGACTGTCAGACCCGGGAAGATTCGGCGGTTCTCCGGACACAGAACCATTCCTTTACTCGTCGGTTCGGTGGGACTTCTTCGCCGAAGCTCCTCGCCGCGGAACTTCACGCTCCCGCGGCTTCGCACGATCCCCATGATCCCGAACAGGGTGGATGTCTTTCCGGCCCCGTTCGCCCCGAGAATCGAGACGATCTCTCCCTCTCCGACGGTGAAGGAGATGCCGTTTACTGCGTGTATGGGGCCGTAGGAGACCCTCAGGTCGGCTACCTCAAGCACTCTCTTCTCCCCCTAAGTACACGCGGATAACTTCCGGATCGTTGGCTATTTCTTGAGGCGATCCCTCGGCGATCTTCTTGCCGAAGTTCATGACCGAAATCCGATCCGAAATCTTCATGACGATGTTCATGTCGTGCTCGACGAGCAGAATCGTGATGCCCTTGTTGCGGGACAGATCATAGACAACCCGATCAAGCTTTTCGGTTTCTTGGTACGTGAGCCCGGCCGCCGGCTCGTCGAGCAGGAGCATCTCCGGCTCCGAGATGATCGCCCGGGCAATCTCCACCCGCTTCTGCATGCCGTAGGAGAGGTTCCGCGGAACGTTCATGAGCACCGAGCGAATGCCGGTACGCGCGGCAACGTCGGAAATGCGCGCCCTCACATCCTCCTCGAACGACTTGTGTGAGCCTGCAAAGATCGAGGGCAACGACCGGCCAAAGTGAAAGGCGTACCCCGCATACAGATTCTCGTATACCGTCATCTTCCCAAACAGTTGCAGATTCTGAAACGTGCGGGCTATGCCCTTGTGTATCATGCGGTGGTCCGGCAGCCTCGTGATATCCTCACCCTTGAAATAGACCCTACCGGTGGTCTTCGGGCCGAGCCGCGTAATGGAGTTGAACAGCGTTGTCTTCCCGGCGCCGTTGGGCCCGATCAGTGCGTGGATCATCCCCTGCTCTACCGTCATGGAGAAGTCATCCACCGCAACCAGGCCGCCGAAGCGCACGCCGACATTCGCTACTTCCAGCATTGTGTACTCTTTCCTCAAGCTTCGCGTTCCATACGGTTGAGCGGCCGGCGATACGTACCAGGTGCTTTCCACCTTGTATGCGTACTCGTACGTACCGCCGGCGATTCCCTAAGGACGCGGAACCGGCCGGTGCCGAGTCCACGCCGGCCGGTCGGCGTCCGGGCCCTGCCGGCGCCGGCCGGCTGCCCGCCCTTCAATTCACGTTGCCGCGAGTCGCCTACGGCTCGCGGTACTCAATCCAGTCGCTGACCGGATACCATTCGTCGTCTTGTACCTCCATCACGTACATGCTCTGCTTACCCAGCCGGCACGTATCGTCATCCGGGTCGAACTCGCCATAGGTAACGTCCAGCGCAAGATAGCCGTCCCAGCCGTCCATGCTCTCGAGGGCGTCTACCAGCCCCGCGCGGGTCAGGTTCCGCCCGGCACGTTCGGCCGCTTCGGTAAAGATCTCGGCGGCAACCATTCCGGCAACGCCGTACGCGTTCGGCACCGCGCCCGGCTCGTCGACGTAGTCGGCGTACCACTGCCACGGCTCGAAGTCCGGGTCATCGAAATCGGCAAGAACCCACGCAGTGGTTTTCACATTCTCCATCGCCTCGCCGCCGACGCCGTCGATAATGGTCTGGTCTGCGTTTGCATAGCTCAGAAGAATCGTCTCATCTACGCCGAACTCATGTGCCTGTTCCAGTAGCTGCTGGGTCTGCGGAGAGAACACCACCGTCATGATCGCATCCACATCGGCGTCCCCCATGCGGCCGATTGCCGTGGAGAAGTCGGTGGCATCGGTCTCGACCGATACCGCCTCCACGATTTCCGCATCGTCATAGAGCTCGATCGTATCCATCATCGAGTTGTAGGCGTTCTGCCCGTCGTCGGCGTCGCGGTAGATTACGCCGAGCCGCTCATGCCCGAGCTCCTCAACCATATACTGCACCATGATATTGCCCTCGAGCAGATAGTTCGGCTGAAACGGAAACACATACTCCTTCGGCGGAACCGCCAGCTCCGTTGCTCCGCCACCCTGGTAGACGAACGGCACCTCGTTGTCGTTCAAGTAGTCCATGACCGCAAGTACATTGGGCGAGCCGAGGCTTCCAACCATCGCGAACACCCCGTCACGCTCAACCAGCCTTCGCGTCAAGGTCGTGGTCGACGACGGATCGAACTGGTCGTCGGCGACCTCCAGGTTCACCTCGCGACCGTGAATACCACCCTGATTGTTCACGTGGGCAAAGAACGCCTGCATCCCCTCGGCCATGGGCCTTCCGATTGCAGCAACCGGACCTGAAAGCGCCTGCGTGCTCCCGATGAAGATCTCATCGTCGGTTACACCCGGAGCCTCTTCCCGCTGCCCCTCGCCAAACACCGGCGCCACGAGCGCCATGGCGAGCACAACCGCCATAAGAATCGTCAATGTCTTTGACATATCCGCCTCCTTCACTGAATATCCATCCGGCATTCGCCGGTATCGCGTCGGATCTCGGCCTACTGGCCGGGCCGATGCTATACCGCCGAACCCCCACCGGCGGG